>Ga0265294_10005691_pt1 | contig 15176 bp, 12 predicted proteins | sample MunlanPumphouse3_FD_192504 | JGI IMG/M metagenome (GOLD analysis project Ga0265294, IMG submission 192504) | Groundwater microbial communities from a municipal landfill in Southern Ontario, Canada - Pumphouse #3 | ecosystem: Environmental > Aquatic > Deep subsurface > Groundwater | place... | reverse complement strand
ATGTAAAGTTTACTCTAAATGTTGAGGACAAAAATATTACGGTATCAGGAAAGTTTACTCCTACATCTAGATCTAATAAAGAACATGAAATAGGCTGAGTTAGAATAATTGACAGGAGTATCTAAATTTGTTACAATAAATTTTGCGTTCCGATTGAATATGCCGCGGTGGCGGAATCGGCAGACGCAGTAGACTCAAAATCTACCGTACGCAAGTACGTGGGGGTTCAAGTCCCTTCCGCGGCACCAATTCTTTCAAAAATTTTTTACAGTAAAAAGAGTGGTTATGCACCACTCTTTTTTGTTTCATTGATTTGGAAAACTTTACATTAGAGTTCTCCCTTCATGAACCTCTTATTAGAACTTGTCATATTATATCACGGTACAAGTATAAATAATGAGGAGGCGAATTTTTATGTTATCAGGTGCTGATTTTATACGTCAGTCACTAGACCTACATCTGTTTTTTGCCCGTATAATGAAAGAACATTCCTTCTTTCTACAGGCGAGTTTTACGCCAAGAGATGCTGCTTTGGCACAACAGGCAGACATGTTCCGTCAGCAATTCGATAGACTTCTTGCAGATACCGTCGCTCTTGCCAATGGGGTAGCAAGTAATTCGGTTTTACGTTCGGGGGAAGTATTTACCCCCTTTACAATCCAAGCCGAAAAGCTTACTTCGTTTCTTACAGGGGTAAATATTCCCATTAATCTAACCGAGGCTGAAACCGAGTTGATCGGTGATGGTCTAAATAAAATGTGCCCTGAACTTGAGCAGCGGGTATCCGCCCTTAATCAAAGAGCTATGGAATTATTGCCCTGCCTAATTCAATTCAAAAACAAACTCTTAACAGATGTTCTGGCATGTAAACTCTTTACAGTCAATTATCCCTTGCTGATCGATCATATCATGAGAGAAGCCATTCTCTATTTACATATGGTGCAGAGACTTCAGTGTCGTGAAGATATCAATCTGGAGAAAAATGCTTATGAACAGGAAGCCTTCTGGAACAGAATAATGGCAGAACACAGCTTATTTATCCGGGGTTTACTCGACCCGACAGAATGTAATCTTATCAATACCGCTAATAACTTTGCTGGTGAATTTAATAAATTAACTGCGGAAGCAATTAAAGCAATGGATAAAACCCTTCCACTTAAAACAGTAACTAATGAAAGCCTTAAAGCTACTATGAAATTACGCGACTTTAAACGTCAAGGTACTCAGGGACTCTTAGAATGTAAAATCCGGTCTATTATCATCCCGCTGTTAGGTGACCATGTGTTAAGAGAAGCAAATCATTTTCTCCGCTTACTGGAAACCTTCGGATGTAGAAGTTAAAGTTAGTATTTTCAAAGAGACATAAAACAGGAAAGGAAAATTTTATCCCTTCCCCGTTTTATGTTTGATTCCTTCCTTAATTATCTTCTTCATTTTTGGCTTCCTCATCTTCTATTTCTTCAAACTTGATTGTTACCGCATCTCTGAGGCTTTTTTCGATTTGACCGGTTACCTCTTTTTTCAGATCCTCCATCTCTTTTTTCATTTCGTCTTTAATCGCTTCCTCTATTTTAGGTTTTAAGCGAAACATTACCTTTTTTACCAGCTGGTCTTTTACATCTTGAGCAGGCCTCAAACTAGGCTGTGTCTGAATCTTTGCGGTCAACATCAGCTTTTGCAATATTTGTTTACCCTTAAACCCCTGCACTTCATTTCCTTCCCGTTTCTGAGCACTTGCTTCATTTTCTTTTCCTTCCTCCGGCTTACGTTTAAGAACATCTTCATGGCAAAAGAGGAGATTGACTAATCCCGCAGTTGCGGCCAGAATAGCCGGCAGAAGAAAGGTCCAAAGCATACTCCTTTCCATCAGAAATCCGAATAAAGGGGGGCCGGCAGCTACTCCGAAAAACCTGACGCCATTATATAAAGCAGTAATCATGCCACGTTCATCTGTGTTACAAGAACCGGTGATCATCGTATTAAGACACGGTAAAACCATGCCTGTACCTATCCCCGCAAAGACCAAAGCCACGACCATAAAATAAGTATTTTCCGAAAAGAACGCTACAACCGTCATGGTTATAGCCAGAATTGAAGTTCCGGCTACCACAAAAGGCTTATGGGTTTTAACCTTCTTTTGAGTGACATAACCAGTGATGTATGAGGTGATGGCCATAGCCAGAACAGGGATAGCTAAAATCAGCCCTTTTAGGATCCCTTCGATTTGATATCTGCTTTCCAGATGATCGGATAAATAAAAGAGTACACCAAATAGAATAAATAAAACCACAGTTCCGGCAAAAAATGCCGAAAGAAGTGAGACCCCTTTATTTTTGAAGATCGTTTTTATATCCTGGAAATACTCTTTAAAGGGCTGTGGTTCCTTTTTTTCCTCCGGTTCCTTAACCACAAACAGCATCCCCAGCGCAATCGGAAGACAAAGAATCGGAAAAACAAAAAAAACTGCCCACCAGGCAATTAAGCCGATCAGAGAACCAAGAATAGGACTGGCTACCTTACCTAGACCATTAGAGGATTCCAACATCCCTAATACTTTACTTCGTTCATTACTGGTAAAAATATCGCTGGCTAAAGCCATACTAATGGGGGCGGTTCCTGCCGCTCCTATTCCCTGTAGTACCCTACCCACCATAATTGGTAAATAAGCATTTGTCTTTAAAAAAACTGCTGATAAACCGGCAATTAAACCCCCGGCAGCATATACCATTAATGCCCCGGCAATGATCCATTTACGGCTTAATCTGTCGGATAAAAGACCGGCTAACGGTATCGTCAGACCTGCCGGAATTGAAAAGAGCGTAATTACTAAACCAACCTCTAACTGGGAGAGATTTAGGGCCTGCTTCATCTGTGGCAAAATCGGAATCAGCATGGAATTACCCAGTACCATGATTAAAGGAACTGCGCACAAAAAAGAAAATGGTAAAATACTCTTCTTTTGCAAAGAAGTCACCTCGGTTTATATCTTAGATAGTTATCAAAGATAACAACACTTTAAAGTCTAATTTCTATTATGCCTAAGAATACCCGAAAAATTCCTATAAAAAGGACTTGTCTCATGGTTGACACAAGCTAAATAAAATACATAATAACTAGAAATTTACACAAAATATTTATTGAATAAACAAAGAAAGGTGAGATTTAATGACGAATCAACAGCATATTCATTGTATTATTAATGACTGCCATTATTATGGACAGGGTAACAAATGCCACGCAAAAGAGATACTAGTTACTACAGATGATTTTGGGAGAAGTCAACCGGATAACGTGGATTGTGAAATGGCCACCGAGCTTAGCCCAGAAACCGCCGGAAGTTGTACGCACACCTGTTGCAAAACTTATGTACCAAAAAACTCAGATAAAATAGGGATAGACAATGTAAAGAAATTCTAACTAGAAGAGAGGAAGTCCTGATAAACGGGACTTTCTCTCTTCTCATCTCCTCACTGTACATATTGTCTAGGCACTAAAAATATAATGTGATAGAATTACATTTAAGGAACAATCTGATGTGACCCTCGTCTAAAACTTAAAATTAGATAACGAAAGGATGAATTCTATGCTTAAACGTTTCCTGACAATTTTCATGATCCTGATTCTCTCTTTTAGTCTTTTAGTTGCCTGCGGCAATTCCGAAGAAAATAAGCAGCCAGCAGAAGAAAAAAACCAGCAAAACCAACAAAACCAGCAGATAGAAGAACAAACACCCCCGCAAATTAATGAAGAAAAACATCGCGGAGAATATCTAGGACAAATTGATAACAATTCCATCGAAATTAATGTTACTGATGAAGAAGAAGCACAAACTCGAGCTTTCCAACTTTCCGAAGAAATCAAAGAAAACTTCTCCGATTACAACCTAAAGAGCGGAGACCAAATCATTTTCGATTACGAAATACCGGAAATAGGTAATCCCATTATTACCGAAATAGAAAAGACGGAATAAAAAATAGTGGAGGTACTACTTGATGAAAAAAATAATTATCATTCTAACTGCGTTTCTCTTCTTTCTGCCCGTTAATACTTCTGCCTCAGAAGTTAGCCTCCCTAATAATGAGGCCGCTAATTATCACCAGAACATTAGCATTATCCTGAACGGACTACCCTTGAATTTTGATGTACCTCCACTAATTAAAGAGGGGCGAACTTTAGTCCCTTTCCGCGTAATTGCGGAAAATCTACATATTGATGTTCTCTGGGAGGACACCACCCAAACCATTAAAGGAAGCACCCCAACGACCTCTCTCCTCTTACAGATCGCCAGTAAGACGGCTTGGGTCAATGGACAAGCTGTTGTTCTAGATGTACCGCCAGAAATTATCGAAAGCAGAACCTTAATTCCTTTACGATTTTTTAGCGAAAACTTAGGCTGTACAGTGGATTGGCTCCAAGAAGAACAAGCCGTTATGATCACTTCCCCGCCGCAAAAGATGTCTGTAACCGGTTTTTATGCTTTGGGAGGCGGTAACAGCAGTAGCTGGCAAAACCTTTTTAACCGAGATTATCCGGAGACAGAACAAGGCCAGACGGATCTAGTCAGAAAAATTGCTCTCGGTTGGTATTCTCTGGATGAAAACGGTAAGCTCTTAACTAAAAGCACCACAGGCTGGCAAAAACCTGTGGGCTGGGAAAGAGTACTCGTAGCTGCCAATGAATATCAGTTAGTTACAGAAATGCTGATCCATCTGACCGATAAAGATGGTGTACTTAGTAAGCTTATTGCCGACCCGCTTTTAACCAACCAAGCAATAAATACGATTTTAGATGAAGCTACACTTTATCACGGCGTGAATTTAGACTTGGAAGGTTTAGGCTGGCAAGAAACCGGAGAAACACTGGAAAATACCCGCCATAATTTTACCCGCTTTGTTAGTAGGCTCTCTGAAAAACTGAAAGAACGCCAGTTATCCTTAACGCTGACTTTACATGCCCCTAATAGTGCTTATCCCGGTTATGATTATCTTGCCTTAGGCTATTGCTGTGATGAGATAATTATCATGGCCTATGATTATGGCCCCAAGCCTGAACCGCCGAAACTTGTCTTAGAAGCGGTGGAAAAGGCAGTAGATTTTGTTCCTTCGGAAAAGTTAGTCTTAGGCATTTCTCTTCCCAGCGAATCTCCGGCTAGTATTAGCACCAAAATTGGCATTGCTAAGCGTTATCAATTAAAGGGGGTTGCGCTCTGGCGTTTAGGTTTAGTTTCCGAAGAAATGTGGCAAAGTTTATATGCAAACATTAAAATATATTAGATCTAGATAATTATGGATAATAAAATGCTGAAGTTTTCCAGAATCGGGATAAACTATAACTATTCTTATTTATTATCTTTCCAAAGAAAGGTTTGAATTAAAATTGCCTTATACCTATGGTCCCAAAAAACGATTATCTTCTTTAGATGATGCTTTAAAAATGAACCGACAAGAAATGCGAAAAACCTATCATCAATACATCAATCCTAGCCTGGTAGATGTTTTAAGACTGATGGATTTTGATAAACTCTTTGTTAAAGCTAACGGAGTAAATGTTTGGGATCAGAAAAATCATCAATATACGGATTTTTTGGGCGGATATGGTGCCTTGAACTTAGGACATAATCCTCCCGAGGTTCTGTCTGCTTTGGAAAAGGTCTCTAGTCGACCTAATCTGCTGCAAGCCTCGATCAATCCCTTGGCCGCAGCTTTGGCCGCTAATTTAGCCCAAGTTGTTCCCGGGGGATTAAGTAAAGTGTTTTTCTGTAACAGTGGTACGGAGGCGGTTGAAGGAGCTTTGAAGCTGGCACGTGCCGCACAACCGGAAAAAAAGAAAATTATTTACTGTCATAATTCCTTTCATGGCAAAACTCACGGTTCTTTATCCGTTACCGGCAGAGAAAAATATCAAATCCCCTTTCGCCCTTTACTTCCATACTGTGAAGCAATCCCTTTTGGTGACCTAAAAGCTTTAGAAAAGGCCCTGGCTGATCAGGATGTGGCGGCCTTTATTGTTGAACCGATTCAAGGGGAAGGCGGTATAAACTTGCCTCCAAAGGGCTATCTTACTGGTGTCCGAAAACTTTGTGATAAATACGGTACCTACTTAATTATCGATGAAATACAAACCGGTTTCGGTCGAACCGGAGCACTATTTGCCTGTGAACATGAGAATATTGCTCCAGATATAATGTGTCTGGCCAAATCCCTTGGCGGAGGCGTCATGCCGATTGGGGCATATCTGGCTAAACCGGAAATCTGGGCAAAGGTGTATCAAGGGAATAATAGGTATGCTTTACACACCTCTACCTTCGGCGGTAATACCCTAGCCATGGCAGCAGGTCTTTCTGCTTTAGAAAGCATTCTTCAGAAAAACCTTTCGGGTGAAGCTAAGGAAAAAGGTAATTACCTTTTAGGAAAGCTTGCTCAACTTAAAATAAAACATCCTAAACTAATTAAAGACATCCGTGGTCAAGGTTTGCTCATCGGGATTGAATTTGCCCAACCTCAGGTGAATAGTTTGGTCAATAAATTATTCAAAGGGAAAATAAATAAGCTCGCCCACGAGTATTTTGCTTCTCTTATCGCCGGTGAACTTATGAATAAATATTACATTATTACCGCTTATACCTTAAACAATCCGCAGGTTATCCGCTTAGAACCACCGCTGATTATTGATTATCCGGATTTGGACCAGATAATTAACTCTTTGGATGAAATCCTGACCGGGCATACCTCCGGCATCTTAGTAAACAGTCTTAAAACAGTCCTAAAGTCAAAACTGAAAAGATAAAGGGAAAAAAGGATGTGATTTGGGATGAAGCCTTCTCCTTATTATAATTCTGAACCTTTGTTTCACAATACCAAACAGGAAACATTGACTTTCCAGGAAATGTTTGCACGTATCCTGAGTTTTATTAATGAAGATCCCAAGTCTTCTTATAAAATAGCTATCGGTACAGACTCCATGGTGAAAACATCCTCCTGTTTTATTACTGCTGTTTTAGTGCACCGTATTGGTAAAGGGGCTATCGGCTTTTTAAAGAAAATAGTTATCCCACGCCAGATTCGCTCTTTGCGAGAAAAAATCAGTACGGAAATAAATTTTACTCAGGAAATCGCCTATATGTTTACCCCGGAGCGAATTGACCAGATCTATGAAGCCATTTTTGCTGCTACTGATGATTCCAATCATCTTAACTTGGAAATCCACCTGGATATTGGTCCACATGGACCTACCAAGGAATTAATCAAGGAAATGACCAACCGAGTCAGCGGCATGGGCTTTGATATTAAGATTAAACCAGACTCAACAGCTGCCAGCTCTCTAGCCGACCGTTATACAAAATAAATCATATAATGTACCTTTTATTTCAAAGCACTACTTAGGTCTCCTATACATATTGTGTTGGTGCTTTTATTGAAATAATATACTTTGTTTCCTTCAACGGTTAGTGCATATGACTCATCCGAAGATCTAAATACCTTTTCACCAGTATTATCGTAGATAATAATTCTATCCGGTAACTCATTATTTCCCGAGAGAGTACAAGCAACATATTCCTTGTTAGACCCTGTCAACTTCAATTCTTGTACACCATGTCCTACAGGCACATAATTTGAATTATATAATTCATGATCCCTTCCACTCTCAAAATATATATGGCCTCCAAGGACTTCAAATTTCTCAATAAAATTATTGTCTCTCTCAAGTTTTGTCTTTATTGGCTCTTCCTTCTCTTCCGATATTTTGTACTTGAAGAGTTCGACATATCTATTGTGATAATAGATATAATCCCCTTCACCTTTAAACCCTGTAACTTCTTGGTCGCTTATTCTTATCGTTTCATTGGTCTTAATATTCACACGATACAAGCCGGTTGTAGGTTTGATACCGCCATTTTTAAAATAATCAGCAGCCGCTCTTGTATCAAATGCTAGAATATATAAATCGTCGCCTATAAGATAGCAATCCCTCGACCCTGCTCCACCTTCGGTGCAGGTTATTTCATTTATACTCCAGTTCCAACCATAAAGGTAATAGGGACTTCCTATTTTTTTATATCCGGGATAGGTTGAATCGGTGGAGTCAATTGTGTCTACAGTTTTCATATATAAATTCCCGGGACCTGGCGCAGGTCCTGCCCACCATAAGAACTCTTTGTCTCTAAAGGATTTCTGTATGTTTCTTGTACCATTAATTAACGTTGCTTTATCGCCATCAAAGCGAATCAAATATTCAGTGCCCATAATCGCCCCACCATTATGATATGTAAGGTAACACTTTCCATCTTCAGCATATAACCGAGGCATGACATATGCTTTACCATCACTTAGGCTATTAAAAGGAAGTTGATATACAACCTTGCTTGGTGGCTCCATCATACCATTATTGGAACCTGCATTGTTTGAAGGACGGATTATCGACTGCATAATTCGTCCATTTGTGCCTGCATAATATACATATCCATCTGCTATTGCCATCACTTCCATATCCTTTGCTCTATCATCTGGGAGTGCACTCTGAAGCAAATGAATGTTATGGGAGTTGATAGCCAGTCCTTTCTTGGAATCAAAGCTATAATCCCAGCCAAACTCATCAACGGCAAACTGCCAGGTAATCGGAAAATATGTAATGTCACGGAAGATCAGAATCGGATATTTTTCCTTATTGTTATCGATTAGCTTGCCATTTATCATTATCGGGAATGTGGGAACCGTTGCTTTATAGCTACTTTTGTTTTTTACCTCGGTTCTGTAAGGACTATATGCAGCCGTTATATCTGATGCTTCTATCAATAGCCCTTCTTGATTTCCCTTCCAGTTGGTTTCTAATCCTAAAAATCTGCAATCACTATATGTCATAGGAAAATAGGTGATATCCTTATATACTATTAAGGGATATTTACTGTAACGATTATCCATATTCGTATTATTAAGAACAACTTTAAACGTCGGGAGTGTCACTGTCACAGTAGTTGATTCATTAGCCGCATATGCAGGAGTCACACTTGCTATGATAAATATAAAGATCATCATTAATATACTAACAACCCTTTTCTCCATTCCTTCATCTCCTCTCAATTTAACCTTGTTCAGTAATTACTTGATACGGGCTTTTTGTACAGCACTCTTTTCCTTTTCACTCATTACGAATAGCTTTAATCGGGCTTAAGCGCACTGCGCGATAGGCAGGATAAAGTCCTGAGACAACTCCGATTAAAATAGCAAAGATTAAGGCAAATAGCACTAGCCAGCTGGGGATTATAGAAATACTAACCGCTTCTTCAACAGGCATACCAAAATTTAAATAGCTTCTACCAAAATGATTAATCACGCCCGAGGCTCCGTAACTTAGTCCAATACCAAATAATCCTCCCAAAAAGCCTATCATCCCGGCTTCTGTAATAAAAAGAGAAAAGATATCGCTAAAGGTGGCTCCTATTACCTTCATAATGCCAATTTCTTTTGTTCTTTCATAGATTGACATAATCATCGTATTCATGATCCCTAAAGCAGCAACCAACAAAGTAATAGCGCCTATCCCCCCGAGTATAGCCTGAATTACTTTTGCTGTTTTCTCAAACCCCTCCAGATTGTCGGCCATGGACCAACTATTGTAACCTAGGTCCCTAAGCGTCTGTGTAACAGTGCTTGTATGCTCTATGCTTTCTGTACGCACCATAATAGAACTATAATTATCTTCACTAGCTCGAGAATTATTATCTCTTCTTGATGAGCTCACACTTACTGTTCCCGTTTTCATTGCCATTTCACGGGCATACATATTGGAACCCCCACTATTACTGGCTGCACCCTGCAACATAAACTTGCGTATCCTTTTTAAATCTTTAATCGAAGTATACGCTTGCCAGGAATGATCGGAATATTCACCCTCCAAAATTCCGACAACTGTAAAGTTAAAGAATTTCTTCTTTTCATAGTTGTTATTATTGCGAATCGTCATGCTGATCCTTTGATCAAGCATTTCGCCGGGGTCTTTTTCTTCATACATATTTCTACCCCGCATCATTCCACGTTCCATGGCACGTCTCTCTTTTTCATCCCAAAATTGATTAATTACTTGTTGCCCTACAACCAAAACATTACTATCCCCATCTTGCAACAGACGTCCCTGAGCGACATCAAATTCTAGGTCCTTCATCAGCTCCGGTTCAATTCCTACTAACTGGAGATGCCCCTGTTTGCGACCCATACGTGCTTCTCCGCCTATCTCGTATGTAGGAGAGACCGCAATTACACCGGGAATTTGTTTAATCTCCTCAACTGCTTCGTCATTTAGCTCTTTGGCATCACCCATCGGTTCGCCCTCTTCATTATAGACCATCCCCTGATTGACACGAATCATGGTTAAACTACCCCACTGCTCCATACTTTGACGTTGATTTTCGTAAAGACCTATCCCTAAAGATAGCATCACTACGATAGAGGCAGTTCCGATTAAAACTCCCAAAACAGTAAGAAATGTTCTGATTTTCCGACGCCACAGATTCTGCCGGGCTAATTTCAGTAAATCAAATTTATTCATCAAAGAATTCCCCGTTTACTCTTTTCCTTTTAATCCGGAAAATACAAATAGCTTCTACTATAATCACCAGGAAAAGTAAGATGTTTAGCCATTTCGTTTTAATAAAATTCATAACTTTCCCTCCTACACCTTCTTCCATGGGCATCCCCGGCATCCCTGGCCCCATTGGTCCGTCCGGCCCCATTATTAAACCATCTTCTCCCGGCATTGGTCCACCGGCTTGAGCCATTATCTCTAATGTAAAGGGTTCTTCTACCCGAATATCCTTATTATTGTTATCGATATAGGTAAAGACCAGCATCCCTTCTAATTTCCCTTCCTCTTCAGGGATTATCGTTCCTTGATAATAATCGCTGATCCCGATATCGAGGTTGCCAACATAATAAGTGGTGTTTTCTTTAGTAAATTCACCTTCCATGCTGACCATAAAGTTCCCTAAAGATACTTTTCCTACATTGACAAATTCTGCAGAAACAGGGATCGGCTGTCCGATAAATCCTTCAGACGGCAAATCAATAGAAAGAATCTCCAGTTTGCATTCCTGTGTGACCGGGATATTTACTTGATCTGCACAAGTCAAAGCCTTCCCGTCTTTATCCTCATATAAAATATCAATCGGAACTATGTATGTCTTGGCCGTAGCATTGGGATCCACATACAAATCAACCGTTTTCTCAATAACTGTTTTACCGGGAATACTCTCTACAAAGAAGCTATTACTACTATTCACCGGTGAAAATACTGTCCCTCCCGAAGTGGTATCACCAGATGATTTCTCTATTTCAATTACCCCTAATGATATTTTGACATTCCTAACTTCTCTCTGATTTGTATTTTCAATAAAGAGTTTTAAAGTTACAGTATTTCCGGCTAATACTCTGTCCGCAGATAAAGTATATTTATTGACAATTACCCAGGGGGTAGCTCCTATCCCTGCTTCACTTTCTGGTAAAGGAAGATTTATGACCTCTTCAATATTCTCCGTTTCATTACCCGCATAATCAAAAGCTATTTTAAATACAGCCGTATTATCTTTTTTCGTATCTTTAGCTTTTAATTTAAAGGTAAGTTTCTCTGTACCGCCCTTGGCCAGCTTATTAATATTTCTTCTATTAGAAATATCTAAGATCTGCACATTTTCCTTTCCCTCAAGATGAACCATAACATTACGTGCTTCTGTAGTTTTACTTAAATTAGCAATTTCAAACTCAGCTATGAACTCGTCGTCCTCTTGCGGTGCTTGAGGATTTAGAGATACAGATTTCACCACAAGAATCGGCTTCGTAATATCATAACTAACAGGCACTGTTACTGTAGTCATAGCATTAACAGATTTGGCAAAAGTAGCGTCTACACCTTTTAAAGAGAAGATTAACTCGTAGTTTTTATTCTGAGCTTCCGGGTCCACCGCAAAAGTTAGGGTCATCGTTCTATTTTCCAAACCTTTTAATTCATCAATAGTTGTACTTTGGTTCGGTTGTAAAGTAAAAGGATACGCCTTCTTACCTTCATCACTATCCTTTACTTTGTAATCCAAATTCAGATTAAAGCCAGGAAATTTACTTATATTGCGAATATTTAACGTTAACTTAAATTCACTGCCTGCAACCGCTTGTTCCATATCTACTTTTTCTATGATAATTACGGGCTTATCAATCTCTATTCCCGCCTGTAGAGGGTTAGTCAAAAATAGACCACCAAACAGAACTGCCATTGCAAAAATCCACTGCCATTTTAATTTTTTAAACATCTCTTTCCTCCTATACCACTTCTCGATTTTGGACTATCTTGGTAATTTTGCCATCCACCATACTAATCGCCCGATCAGCATAATCAGCAAGCTCTAAATCGTGTGTAACCATAATTAAAGTTACTCCCGATGTTCTAACCTTATCACTCAGTATTTCCATGATTTCCTTGGTCGTTTTACTATCTAGATTTCCTGTGGGTTCATCCGCAAAAATAATCTTCGGATTGTTAATCAAAGCCCTACCAATACTCACCCTCTGCTGTTGACCACCACTCATTTCCGTAGGTTTATTCTTTAAACGGTCCTTTAACCCCATCTGGATCAGCATCTCACGCGATCGCTTTATTCTCTCCTTTTTCCTAGTGCGATCAAAAATCAGCGGTAAGGCCACGTTTTCTAAGGCCGTCGACGTAGTAACCAAATTATATGATTGAAAAATGAAGCCCATATGCTTACGACGAAATGAAGCCATTTTCCGCTCCTTCATCTTGGTAATGGCTACACCTTTAATTAACACCTCACCCTTGGTTGCCCGCTCTAAGCCCGCCATAATATGTAACAGAGTAGACTTACCCGAACCGGAAGTTCCGAGAATACATAAAAATTCGCCTTCAGCAATGGTCAGATTCACATTGTCTAATGCCGTGATGATTTCCTGCCCTAGGCGATATTTCTTCGTCAACCCTTTTATTTCAATCAACGGTGCCAAAAAATACACCTCCTTCAAATAAAATAGACGCTCTTTATAACAAAAAGTTCCAACATCCGAACGCAAGTTTCTAACAAATTAAATCCCTAAAATATTCTTTACTGTAGATTTTATTTCTTCCTTAGTACAAACACGCTGATGTAAGATCGGTTTTTTCTCCAAGTCTTGCAGAGCCGGATGGATAGGCAAATCGATCTTCCGGCTTAATTCTTTTAAGAGCACAAATTCATTTACATCATCTATCTCAACACAATTTTCCTCTAAGTTCGTCTCATTTCCGGTCAGAGCCTTTAATACACTGGCTGTAAACTTGAAGGGACTTGCCGTGGAATCAAGTACCGTGACGGTCTCGTTTCCTGTCTCCGCTAAGTATTGCTGATATACTTTCATCCCTACGGCAGTATGCGTGTCAAGTGTGTACCCATACTTTGAGTATATTTCTTTTATGGTCGTTTTAGTCTCTTCTTCTGTCGCAAATCCGGCCCATAAAATCTCATTTATAGTCTTTAGCACATTTTCTCCTACACTAAAGCGGCCTTTCTCCTGCAGGTCCTTCATCCAAGTCTTAATAGATAAGGCATCTCGGTCTGTCATTTCAAAGAGAAAGCGCTCCAGATTACTGGAAATAAGTATATCCATGGAAGGACTAATCGTCTGTTTAAATGGTCTGTTCTTTTCATAAATACCCGTTTGGAAAAAATCCGTTAGTACCTTATTCTCATTAGACGCACAAATTAATTTATGAATCGGCAACCCCATCCGCTCTGCATACCATGCCGCGAGAATATTACCGAAATTACCCGTGGGAACCACAAAATTAATCTTTTCGCCTGACTTAATTCTCCCTTCCTCAACTAGCTTGAGGTAAGTGTAAACATAGTAAACGATTTGGGGTAAAAGTCGGCCCCAATTTATTGAATTAGCGGAAGACAAAGAAAACCCCTTATCCGCCAAAAAAGAACGGAATACTTCATCAGCAAAGAGAATTTTTACGGCATTCTGACAATCGTCAAAATTCCCCTCTACACCAACTACATAAGTATTTTCACCCTCCGTAGTAACCATCTGTCTTTCTTGAATTTGACTTACACCTTTATATGGATAAAAACAGATAATTCGCAATCCGGGAACATCTTTAAAACCTTCCAATGCAGCCTTACCGGTGTCGCCGGAGGTAGCCACTAAAATAACCATCTCTTCACGAACCTGCAACTTTTTTAAAGCAAGCGATAATAAATGAGGCATTAATTGTAAAGCCATATCCTTAAAGGCAGCTGTAGGCCCGTGCCAAAGCTCTAAGATATAAGCACTATCTGTAAGTTGATGTAAAGGAGTAATCTCTTGATGAGCAAAATTTTCTCTGTAGGCAGCATCAACACATGCTTCAATCTCGGCAGCTGAATAATCAGCCAAGTATAAGGAAAGGAGTTTTACCGCAACCTCCTGATAAGTCTTGCCGACTAAAGAAGTAAGCTCTTCCTCTGATAAAGTCGGAACATTCCGAGGAACAAAAAGCCCACCGGTAGGTACCATCCCTAATTTAATAGCTTCTGCAGCTGAAACTGCTTGAAAATTATCACGCGTGCTGATATACATAAACATTCACCTCAAACTGCATTATTCTATAACTAGACAAACACATTTTACCATACCTGATAGGCAACGACAAAACTTTTCTTTTGAATGTGGCAGGGGGACGTTTCGTTTGCCACATATTGGGGACATTCCCACGATTAGGGGACATTCCGCTGCAAGCGGTGTGTCTCCTTTCCTTAGCTGTGTGTCCCCTTACCTTTGAAATGTGGCAAACGAAACGTCCCCCTGCCACCGTCCCCCTGCCACACACGCCACACGTCTTTATCTTTTTACTTCTTATATTCAAGATCTAAAAGTTCAGGGATAGTTACAAACTCATATTTTTCTTTCTTTAAAGTTTTTATTACATCACCTAAAGCTTGTACTGAACCAGTTAAATTCTCCTCTTCACTGCCAGAAGAATGTTGAAGGATAATGCTCCCTTCATTAACATTTTCTAAAATATTAGTCTTCACCTGTTCTGCTGTAAGACTTTTCCAATCCAGAGAATCAACATTCCAAGCAATTATCATAACATCTAATTCCTTAATTATTTCCACCCTCTCTGTATCTAACGAACCATAGGGTGAACGGAAAAGT
>Ga0265294_10005690_pt1 | contig 15182 bp, 12 predicted proteins | sample MunlanPumphouse3_FD_192504 | JGI IMG/M metagenome (GOLD analysis project Ga0265294, IMG submission 192504) | Groundwater microbial communities from a municipal landfill in Southern Ontario, Canada - Pumphouse #3 | ecosystem: Environmental > Aquatic > Deep subsurface > Groundwater | place... | reverse complement strand
TACGAAAAGACAAAATACCTGCCTTATCAATACATCTCTGCAGGTTTGCAGTTTTATAAGATAAGGAATGTTGCACCGCTGGATATTTACCCCCGTCTGGGAATAGGGGTAAACCTGCAATTCAACAAAGTGCCTTTTTCAGGGGAGAATTACGGCTCCCTGTTTTTTGCAAGGGTCTACGGATATTTGCCCGGGATATCAGGAACTCACGGACTTAAATTATCACTCTCATACCAGCATCAGAATTATACAGGCAAAAACTATTTGCTCCCCAATGTTGCTTCTTCGCCCAGAGGTTATGAGAAGAAGTACGGAAAAAATTATGTTTCATTCTCGGCCGACTACGCTTTTCCCGTATATCTGGGAGATTTGAACATACTCTCCCTTCTCTATCTTAAAAGGCTCAATGTGATGCCATTTGCCGATTGGGCATATAATCAGGGAGAACGCTCTGACAGCAGAATGTTCTCATTCGGAACAGATCTTCTGGTGGATTTTAACGCTATAGGTATCTCGATTCCGCTCTCGGCAGGGGTAAGGTATATCAGGACAGACCGTAAACAGAATCACTACCAGTTTCTGTTCACTATTCCTCTGTGATTAGTATATGGATAAGCCCGCCACTGCTATGACAAAACAGTGTCAATGTATGACAAACCAGTATCTATGTATGACAAACCAGTATCTATGATTAAGTTTAAAAATATTATCAATCTAAAGCCGTTCGACTGGTTCCTTATAGGGGGGGTAATTACATGTACGGTTATCTATTCGCTGTTGACTTCATCGGCCGATTTTATAGGAATAACAGCTGCAGTGAGTGGTGTGGTCTGTGTGGTTCTGGTGGCAAGGGGCAATATTTTTAACTATCTGTTTGGTCTGATCAATGTCACTTTGTACGCCTGGATATCTTATAAGGCAGACCTGTACGGAGATGCACTTTTGAATGCCCTCTACTATCTACCGATGCAGTTTGTGGGGTGGTTTATGTGGGTTAAAAGACGGGAGGAGAAAGATTCGGTAACGGTAACGTCAAAAAGGATGAATATGCAGCAGAGACTGTTGCTGCTTACAGGTTCTACTGCAGCGGTGATTCTTACAGGATTTGTTTTAAGATATGCCGGAGATCCCCAGCCTTTTAAAGATGCAGCAACCAATGTACTCTCTGTGATTGCAATGTTCCTGATGGTGAGGACCTATATGGAGCAGTGGCCGCTATGGGCTGCAGTGAATGTTATTAGTGTAATAATGTGGATATTAGCCTGGACTTCAGGAGAGGAACACTCTCTGCTGATGGTGGTGATGTGGGTATTTTATCTGATTAACTCGCTCAAAGGCTGGTATCTGTGGCACCGGAGCTCTCTTGTTCAAACCACAACCTGAGCAGCGATGCTCCCCTTTTTCCTATAAGTTTTTCGATCTCCTCTGCCGGGGCTTTTCTGATGGCCGCAAGGCTTTTATATCTGGAGAGCAATATCTGTTCGCTCTTAGTCCCTATCCCTTTAATACCGGACAAAGCTGACGGGAGTTGACCCTTGCTTCTGAGATTGCGGTGGTGAGTGATTCCGAAACGGTGGGCCTCATCCCGCATCTGCATTATAAGCCTGAGGGATGCAGAGTTTTTGTCCAGGAACAGGGGGTCAGGATCTCCCGGAATAAAGAGCTCCTCCATTCTCTTGGCGATTCCCACGAGAAAGATTTTATCCTCCAGATCCAACTCAGAAAGGGCCTCCCGTGCAAAATTCAACTGCCCTTTTCCTCCGTCAACCACAACAAGATCGGGCAATGGGCTCTTTTCTGTCAGAACTCTTGAATATCTTCTGTTTACAACCTCCTTCATGGTTGCAAAATCGTTTGCACCGGCAACTTTTTTAATATTAAAATGGCGATAATCTTTTTTTGAAGGGAATCCATCCTTAAAAACCACACAGGCAGCCACAGCATATTTTCCCTGGATATTTGAATTGTCAAAGCATTCAATATGCAGAGGCAGGCGGGGGAGATTGAGATCCCTTGCAAGCGCCTCCAGTGCCCGTTTTTTATTCTCCAGCGGCCTGACCATCTCCTCCTGTTTAAGCCGTTCTGATTTAAAAAGATTTGCGTTCTTGAGACTTAGCTCCAGGAGCTTTAATTTTTCTCCCTTAAGAGGTATCTTTGGGGTGCAACCGGCAAAACCGGAGTCAGGCAAATATGGAACTATCAGTTCCGGAGAGAGAGGTGCAGATTTTGACCGGATCTCTGCTATAAATAGTGACAGAACAGAGGCCGGATCCTCCTCAATGGCCAACCGGAACTCAAGGTTAAGAGAGTGGATGATGGAGCCATTTACAACACGGATAAAGTTTCCGAATGCCAGATTGTTTTCAAAAGCAAGTGTAAAGACATCCACATTGGTAATGGTTTGGCTGACTACCAGTGATTTGCTGTAATGACGGTCAATCACCTCCAGTTTTTCCTTGTACTTCTGAGCCTCCTCGAATCTGAGATCAGAGGCAGCCTTAAACATTTTTTCCCTGAAATGTTTGATTATTGATGAGCTCTCACCTCTGATTATCAGTTTGATATTTACGAGTTGCTCTTCGTACTCCTCCTGAGAGATCTTTCCGGCGCAGGGTGCTTTGCATTTGCCGATATGGTAATTGAGGCAGGGACGCCATTTTTTTGTCTTGATATTCTCTTGTGTCAGGGATAATTTGCAGTTCCTGAGATAGAAGAGCGAGGAGATAAGTTCTACAAGAGAGTGGGCATAATAGGCAGAACTGTATGGACCAAAATAGACAGAGCCATCCCTGACAAATTTACGGGTGATCATGACTCTTGGAAAGGGCTCGTTTTTGATACAGATCCAGGGATAACTCTTGCTATCCTTAAGCATTACATTATATCTTGGGAGGAACTGCTTGATCAGATTGTTTTCCAACAGAAAAGCATCTTCTTCATTCTCAACCACAGTGTGTTGGATCGATTCAATCTTTGAGACCATCACACGGGTTTTGGGAGATTGTGAAAGAGGAGAGTGAAAATATTGGGAAACTCTGTTCCTGAGGTTTTTGGCCTTCCCTATGTATATAATATTTCCCTCTTTATCCAGGAATCTGTAAACACCCGGTTCTGCAGGAAGTATCTTTACATACTCCCTGAGCCTTTCACCTCTTTCATCTTTCTGCTTTTCCATACACTCTTATCAGTATTAAACAATCTTTTGTGAGCAGATCACTAAAGATATATTTTCGTAAAAATAACAATTATCTTATATTTGCTATTCTATGATAACTAAAGTTGTAACCAGACAAAACATAAAAAGTGCCATAAAAATACGGGGACTTCTGGGAGATATTGCTGCCGCATTTATTATGTGGTTTCTGGGATTCAACAGAATAAACAAAAAATACAGCCGTTTTGCTCAATTTAATGGCAGGGAATTTTCAACAGCCCTGCTTAAAGAGTTTGGTGTTCAGTACGAGCTGGATGACAGGGAGTTGGAGAATATTCCCCAAGAGGGGCCATTCATATTTGTATCAAACCATCCCTACGGAGCAATAGACGGAATGATTCTCCTCAATATATTTAGCTCGGTAAGGCCTGATATAAAATTTGTAACAAACTTTATTCTCTCAAACATACCCAATCTTAAGGATTTTTTCTTTCCCGTCAACCCCTTTGAGAATGGCAAAGATCTAAAAAGCAGCTTTTCCGGCCTGAGAATGGCTAATGAACATCTGGCAACCGGAGGCTGCCTCGGACTTTTCCCTGCAGGTGAGGTCTCCTCTCACTACGGTTCGGCCATTATCAGGGACAAAGAGTGGCAGCCCTCAATAATTAAACTTATAAAAAACGCCGGAGTTCCCGTTATTCCTGTTTATTGCCACGGAACCAACTCAAAATTTTTTCATGTGGTGGGTAGAATTCATCCTGTGCTTAGAACAATAAGACTTCCCCGTGAACTTCTCAATAAAAAGGGAAGAGTTGTCTCGGTAAGGATTGGCCGTGTGATATCAGCTTCTGAGGTAGGTGATTATAAGGATATAAAATCTCTGGGCAGATACCTTAAATCCAGGAGCTACGCCCTTGAAGGAAATGTAAAAAAAGAGAAGAAATGGATTGCAGACAAAGAGATTGTTCCCATTGCTCTTCCTAAAAACAGAAGGGCTTTGATGAAGGAGATCCTCTCACTGCCTCACAATAAACTACTGTTTACAACAGGGCACTATGCTTGTTATTTTACAGATTTCCAGTCAATCCCCCTTATGATGCATGAGCTGGGGAGAAGGAGGGAGGAGTCCTTTAGAGCTATAGGTGAAGGTACCGGGAAACCTCTTGATCTGGACAGTTATGACGAATATTACAAACATTTGATCCTTTGGGATAAACGAAAATCCAGACTCGTGGGTGCATACCGGTTGGGATTCGGGAAGGAGATCCTCAAAACAAAAGGTGTCAAAGGATTGTATTCCAACACACTTTTTGGATATGAGAAACCAATGCTGGATATTCTCAACCAGGCTATAGAGTTGGGACGTTCCTTTGTTGTTCTGGATTATCAGAAAGAGACCCTGCCCCTGATACTTCTGATAAAAGGGCTTTTTTATTCTGCCCTCAACAACCCGGAAATCCGTTATCTTATGGGGCCGGTGAGCATAAGTTCATGGTATCCTAAATTCTACAGAAGTCTTATAATTTATTATCTGCAGCAGAACTACTCTGTTAAGGAGCTGGAGCAATATATAATCCCAAAAAATCCCTTTTTCCCCGATTATCTAAGGTGTTCTGTAGATGATCTTATGCTTAACAAGATGGAGAGTTTGGAAAAATTTGACCGCTATCTTATGAGGTTGAGCAATAACGAATACCGCCTCCCCACACTTGTCAAGAAGTATCTTAAGATCAACTCCCGGATAATCAAGTTTAATGTTGACCCTGATTTTAACTATTGTGTTGACGGAATGGTGCTTCTGGATCTGTTACAGATTTCAAAACAGGAAATTATTAACCTGTCAAAGGATGAACCCAATAAGGAAAAGGTTTACAAACGTTTTGGAATAGCTCTATAGAATCCGGAGAAAATAATTTACCCGTTTATCAGTGTTTTAATGTATCAGGGCAGGGGATCATACCCGTTTCCTCCCCAGGGATGACATCTGATTATCCTTTTGAATGAGAGAAAGAAACCTTTTAAAGGACCATATTTTTTAAAGGCCTGTAACGAGTACTCAGAACAGGTTGGAGTAAACCTGCAGGAGGGTGGTTTATAGGGAGAGATGCAGAGCTGATAGAATTTAATCAGCAACAGGAACGGCAGGGAGAGTATCCGCATCAATAAGGCCCCTGATCTTTTTAAGGACATTGCAAACTGTATTTTTTAAACCGGCAAATTCAGGAATCTCATCTGAGTTGTATATCAGGATTATATCCGCACAATTACCCTTACCTTGATTCAATATGCCTGTGTTAATCCTGTAGGCTTCCCTGATTCTCCTTTTAATGAGATTTCTTGTAACCGCCTTTCTGTGGATCTTTTTTGGTACGGCAATCATTATCCTGTTACACTCCGACATGTTTTGGAGGAGGAAGACCTTGAAACCTCTTACCCTGAGTATCCTGCCCTTCAGGAAAACTTCATTCACCGAGGTTAGTGAAGAGAGCCTGGAGTTTTTGGGAAATTTATAAGAGACGGCATCCATTTTGTCGCATAATCACTTCTCATCAAAGTAGATGGAGAGTGCTTTGGCAATGGATGGTGCTTCCGGAGTCGGGGCAATCACAGTTGAGTTTAACTTAGCGCTTTTTAATGCTTTAAGTGTAGTCTGACCGAATGTGGCAAACTGTATTCCGTTCTGCTGAAAATCGGGAAAATTCTCCTGTAGAGATTTTATGTCAGAGGGACTGTAGAAGACCAGCATATCGTATTTGTGAAGGTTAAGTGAAGAGAGATCGCTATGTACAGTCTTGACAATCATTGCACTTGAATGCTTTAGTTTGTGCTTTACAAAGATTTTATGCAGATCTGCCTTGCAGGTGTCGGCAACACAAAGGAGAAAATTCTCATCTTTATGCTTGATGCCGATAGCATCTACAATTGAAGAGTTGGTCCCGTTTCCAAAGAAAATTTTTCTCTTGCGATAGACTATGTGTTTCTGCAAATAAAGAGCAATAGCCTCAGAAACACAAAAATACTTCATGGTTTCAGGCACGGTGATACGTAACTCCTCGCAGAGCTTAAAGAAAGAGTCTATGGCACTTCTGGCGGTAAATACAATTGCAGAGTGGTCAAGAATGTTAACCTTCTGCATACGGAATTCTCTTGCCATCAGAGGTTCTATCCTAAAGAACGGAACAAAATCGATATTTAGCTTGTACTTCGATATGAGGTCACTGTAGGGAGAACCGTTTACTGGTGGGGGTTGAGAAATGAGAATGTTCTTGATTTTCATATTCTTAAAGAGATAGGATATAATTTGCGAATAATGCGGTAGGCAAAAATTCCAGAGTGCAAAGATACAAAATAATAAAAAAATGGGAGTAATGATTGGTAATTATTATTTGATAACTTCTTATCAAAAAGAGGACATAAACAAGCAAGGAGCAACATATCAGCACCTTAAGCTGAACTAATAATTCAATATCCGGCAGTAAAAACATTGCTGTCATTAAAGGGAATGCAAGTAATACTGATATTATAATATGATTATAGCTGATTCTTTCCACCAGCCTGAAGGTATTTTTATCCCTGGTGATCCAGGAGAGAAAATTAAAAATCGCCTTACGGACCAGCCACACACCAGCCATTGCAGCCAGGGAGGCAAACAGAACTCCGCTCTTGCTAAGTGGGATATAATCTGCAATAACATCACTGAATAACAGGGAGAGCAGCAGGGGGAAAAATGTAGAAAAGATAAAAGCAGTGAGATTCCTCTGTGAGGTGTAAGAGAGTTTCTCCTCGTTACGGAATTGATTTTTAAGTCTGAACACAGTTTGTCCCATAAAAATCATTATGGAAAATATCTCCCGGGAAAAAAAGATAATGGCCAGGAAAAAGATCAATGCAAAGAGTGAAATAGTGGTACCCTGACTATCTCTGAGATGGAGTGCGTACTCCTCTTCCTTCTGTTCCACAGAGTATGCAGACTCTCTCCATAGTGAATCCACAGGAAGATATTTCTCTGTGGAAGAAGAGTTTTGCTCAATTCCCTGCAGTGTGTTTTCCGGGAGAATAAGTGTGTCTTCCGGGAGTATATATGTGCTCCCCCGGACCATCAGTTTCCTCTTTTTGCCTTGTGACCAAGTGATAAGAGAATGGTTACAATCTTATCTCTCAAATCTCCCTGTATCAGAATCTCTCCCTCTTTTACAGAACCCCCTGTTCCGCACCTGCTTTTAAGGATTTTTCCCAGCTCTTCCAGTTCTCTCTCACCCCCCATGAATCCCTTTACAACGGTAACCTGCTTGCCGGCTCTGTGCCTTCTGTCAATTAGAACTGTAAGATTTTGCGGGAGATTGGAAGGAGATGCCGTTTTTTGTTCATCTGCTGAATCATACCGAAACTCGGGATTTGTTGAATAGACCACTCCGAGTCTGCTTTTCCAGTCATTCCGGTTCATATCTCAATTAATTTTCAGTAAATTTAGCCAGAAAAATCCAAAATGTTATCTTTGTGTGTTTATAGGGACAAATTCAGAAAAGCAATATAATGGAACAGAAGAAATTCAGATTGATAAACAATATACTCGGAGTAGCCCTTCTGGTCATCTCCGCAGTTGTTTACCTCTCAACAATTGAGCCTACGACCAGTTTCTGGGACTGCGGCGAATTTATCGCCTCCTCATACAAACTTGAGGTGGGACACCCTCCGGGAAACCCTGTTTTTCAGGTAATAGCAAGGTTCTTTACCCTCTTTGCCGACAAAGAGAATGCAGCCTTGATGGTAAATGCAATGAGTGCCATCTGCTCCGCCCTGACAATAATGTTTCTTTTCTGGACCATAACCCATATTGCAAGGAGGTTATTTGAAAAAATCTCAGGTGAGCTAACTCTTCCCTCAGTTGTAACGATATTTGCTTCTGGTGTTGCGGGGGCTCTAGTATATACATTTTCTGACACATTCTGGTTCTCTGCGGTTGAGGGAGAGGTATATGCGATGTCATCCCTCTTTACAGCGGCAGTGTTCTGGGCTATGCTAAAATGGGAGGAGGAATCGGAGCAACCATACGCAAACAGATGGATTGTACTGATAGCCTTCCTTATGGGACTTTCAATCGGGGTCCATCTTCTCAACCTGCTGACCATACCGGCGCTGGTTTTTATCTACTACTACAAAAATTACAAAGTGACAACCGCCAGAAGCTTTTATGTGTTGTTGCTGTCAGCAGTCATACTTGCAGTCATTCTTTACGGAATAGTTCCTCTCGTACCCAAAATTGCCTCATGGTTCGATCTCCTTTTTGTAAATGTATTTGGTCTGGGATTCAATTCGGGAGCTGCATTTTTTGTGCTTGCACTATTAGCTGTATCTCTCTGGATTATACACTATTCACGCAAAACCGGCAGGGTGCTTTTAAATACAATAATGCTCTGCTTTACTATGATCATTATCGGTTATTCATCATTTGCTGTGGTAATAATCAGATCTTCTGCAAACACTCCTACAAATGAAAATCAGCCGGATAATCCCTTCTCCCTGGTAAGATATCTCGGCAGGGAGCAGTATGGAAGCAACCCCCTTATTTACGGTGAAACATATGCATCAACCTATGATATTGTGCAGAAGGATTACTATGTAAAACTTGGGGAGAGGTACGAAAAGGTTCCGGGACCTGTAAAACCTATATATGATTCAGACGCCAAAATGTTGTTTCCCAGAATGTGGAGCTCCTCTGCGGACCATATAAGATTTTATGAGTCATATACACGGGGCAGGGGTACCCCGGTTACCGGAAGCGATTACAAAATGCCGCGTTTTAGCGACAACCTCTCATTCTTTTTTGATTATCAGGTTAACTGGATGTACCTGAGATATTTTATGTGGAATTTTGCAGGAAGGCAAAATGATATCCAGGGGACAATACCCGGAGAACTCTTCCGGGGCAACTGGGAGAGCGGAATAGGATTTATTGATAAGGCCAGACTTGGAGACCAGAGCGATGGACCGGATTATATTGTAAACAATAAGGCTAAGAATCACTACTATATGTTACCGCTGTTGCTGGGACTGTCAGGTCTTTTCTTCCAGCTTTCAAAAGATAAGCGTAACTGGTGGATAGTTATGCTGCTCTTTTTGCTTACAGGTGTGGCGGTTGTGGTCTATCTTAACCAGCCCCCCTTTCAGCCGAGGGAGAGGGATTACGCCTATGCCGGTTCTTTCTATGCATTTTCTATATGGGTAGGATTGGGAATAGCATCTTTGTACGAATTTTTAAGAAAATATATTCCGGCAAAATTTTCTGCGCCGGTAGTGGCGGTTATCTCACTGCTTATACCGTTGCAGATGGCCTCCGAGAACTGGGATGACCACGACAGGAGCAACCGTTACACAGCCAGGGATCTGGCTTATAACTATCTCAACTCCTGTGGTGAGCAGGCGGTAATTGTCACACATGGCGATAACGACACCTTCCCTTTGTGGTATATACAGGAGGTGGAAGGGGTAAGGACCGATGTAAGGGTTATGAACACATCCCTGCTGGGAACAGACTGGTATATAGATCAGATGCAGTATAAAGTCTATGAGTCTGAACCTGTTAAATTCTCCATACCAAGGAGAGAGTATCTTTACGGAACCAACGATATGTTACAGATAGTTGACCGGCTTGAGAAACCGCTGCCAATAAAAGCTGTGATAGATCTGGTATCAAATCCGGAAGCAAAGATCAGGGCTCAGAACGGCAGGAGTTACAGTTTTTTTGCATCCCGGAAGCTGATACTGCCCGTCAATATAGAGAATGCACTCAAGGCAGGCATAATATCAGAGGCAGATACAGCTTCTGCTCTCAGGGAGATTGAGCTAAACCTGCCGGAAGGCAAGAATATCCTGACCAAAGCAGAGCTGATGATACTGGATATGCTGGCCAACTACAACTGGGACAGACCTATATGTTTTGTGGCAATGGGTGGCGACCTGGAGATCGGTATTAAAGATTACCTGGACTACAACGGATTTGTATATAAACTGGTACCACTAAGGACAGAGATATCAGCAGGCTCTCCGGGGAGAGTTGACGGGGACAATATGTACAATAAGGTGATGAATATCTACCGGTGGGGTAACATGAGCGACTCCACTGTAAACATTGATTATCAGAATCTGCTCACCTTTAGTGCGGTGATCTCAGGAAGGAATATACATGTTGTGGCAGCAAGGGCTCTGCTTAAGGAGGGTAAAGGAGATAAGGCCATTGAGGTCCTGGACAGGATGCAACAGATATTTGTCCCTTACCAGTTCCCTTTAAACTGCTCGCTGCTTCCCTCTATGAACGAATATGCCATATTGGAGGCGATAGATATCTATTATGCAGCAGGTGCAAAGGATAAGGGAGCCGCTCTGCTTGAGAGCTTCCGGGAGGAGACCTTCCGCTCTGTCAGTCTCTTTGCAAAACCGTACAAAGGGACATATATGTCAAAATCCGATATTGAGCAGAATCTTGCATATCTGTTCCGGCTTTCGGACATCATGATGAGCAGGGGTGAGGAGGAGAGAGGTAAACAACTTCAGTCAGATCTTGAAAACCTGATAAAGGAGCTGGAGGGTGCACATCCCTCTTAATTTGCGAAGAGATTAAAATTTGCCATGGGGGTGTGGTTATTCAAGGAGAAGATTGCACCCTCTTAATTCAGATTGTTTTATACGGCCGGAGACCTCAAAGTAGTTCCCGGCCGTTTTAACTCCCAGATCACCAGTCTCAATAAAACAGCAGGAGTTTATATTGGCAAGATCGATAATGTTTATTCCTCCTCTCTTTCCGTAAGGCAGAAGTTTAAAGGGGTTGTTCAGGTCCCTTATAGCTACCTTCATCCATGGAGGAGTGGTGAAAAGGCCGTCTCCGCAGGAGTATGCCTGGGAGAGAAGTTCTGCCATACCGTATTCTGAATGAACTCTTTTGACTCCAAACCCTTCTGAAATTATTCTGTGAATCTCTTCCCGGGAGAGCTCCCTTGAGCTGTTTTTCATCCCGCCCGTCTCCATCACAATGAGTTCCGGAAAATCCATTTTGTATTTTAAAGCAAAATCCACAAGGGCAAAGCTGACCCCTATGAGTATTGATCTTATATTCCGGTTTCTCAGATCTGTCAGCTTATCATATAGTTCTGAGTGGTTATAGAGATAAAAGCCGTTTTCTGCTCTTCCTGACTCTTTCATAAGCTGCTCAGTCATATACACAAGTGATGAGTCGCCTCTCTCAAGATAAGAGGGTAAAAGGGCAACTATTGCATATCCGGAGGGATCTCCGTAGCGGAGACGGAATCCCAGGCTGAGACTTTGGTCGTAAAGAGAGAGGTCGGTTACCGGATGAACAGAAGGTGTCATTCCTGTGGTGGAGCTGCTTTTGAAAAATTTTTCTACAGCCCCTCTTCCTGTTATCACCTTTTTGGTCTTGAAAATTGCAACAGGCAGGAACGGAATCTCCTCAACAGAGGTAACTTTACAGGGATCACAATCCAGGTTCTCCAGATACTCCCTGTATGGGATACATTCGGCAGCCTGCAGATAGAAGGCTTTAAGAGCAAGCTCCCTGAACTCACTGCTGCTTTTGATTCCGAATATCTCTTCTGCCTTGAATTTCTGTGCTTTTGCTGTCACTTTCTGGTTGCTTACTTTCACTTACTGTTGGCATGCTTTCACTTATTGTTGGCATGCTTTCACTTACTGTTGGCTTGCTGTAGTTTCTTCTGGTTTACGATCAATTTCTATGAGTTGTTCTACATAATGTCTTTCGTTGGACAATCTGGGAACCTTGTTTTGCCCCCCGAGTTTTCCCCTCTCTCTCATCCATCTGTAAAAAACACCGGAGGAAACAGGAGTTACCGTGAGCCTTTTCATAGTTGCATCTTTATATCGTTTGGACTCATAATCAGAGTTGTACATTGATACGCTTTCGTCCAGTACCTTTGCAAACTCTTCTATGTTGTCAGGTGCTTTTGTAAATTCTATCACCCACTGATGCGAGCCTTTTCCCCTCTCCTCCATAAAAAGCGGAGCTACAGTATAATTGAGTACCTCAACATTGCAAAGAGTGCAGCATCTGGAAAGGGCCTTCTCTGCGTTTGAGATCATAAGCTCCTCCCCAAAGGCATTTATAAATAACTGAGTTCTGCCGGAGATAATAAATTTGTGAGGTTTAAGGGAGGTGAAAATGATACAGTCTCCGAGCAGATATCTCCACAGTCCCCCGTTGGTTGATATAACAACTGCATAATTTACTCCCGTGGAGACACTCCCGGCAGTATCAAAGGAGGTGTAACTCCCCTCAAGTGCTTTCACGAGCATATTCATGGGGATAAACTCATAGAAGACTCCGTTGTTGGTCAGCAACAGCAACGAGCTCTCAGACGGGTCATCCTGGAAACCGAAATAGCCCTCGGAGGCGTTGTAGTTCTCCCTGTAGTTCATCTGCGGATCAGGGATAATCCTTTTGAAAATCTCACGGTAGGGATCAAAACTGATGCCTCCGTGCATAAAGAGTTCCAGGTTGGGCCAGATCTCAAGGAGATTACTTTTACCGTTGTATTCCAGGATTTTGTTGATAAGCACCAGGTTCCATGAAGGCACCCCTGAGAAGTTGGTTACATCCAGAGTGGCAGCTATCTTTGAAATTTGTTCAATCTTCTGCTCAAAGTCCTCTGTCAGGGCAACCGAGCGCCCCGGTGCTCTCTTGAGCTCTGCCCAGGGAGGGGAGTTGCTGATCAGAATTGCCGATAAATCTCCATATCTGCTCTTCCCGTTACCGGATTCATCAATTTTTACACTGCCCCCAAGGGTGAGTGACTTTCCCTCAAGCAGCCGGGAGCGCGGATTTGAATCCAGATACGAGGCGAGCATCTTTTTAAAGCCTTCGTAATGACATTTTTGCAGGGACTCGTCAGTTACAGGGATGAACTTGCTTTTGGCCGAACTGGTTCCGCTGGACTTTGCAAACCATTTTACCCGGCTGTTCCACAATACAAAATCTTCTCCGTTCCTCAACCGGTTAATATAGGGTTCAAAGCTGTCGTAATTCCTTAGGGGAACCATATTCTGATAATCCTCAATGCTTTTAATAAGGGAGAAGTTGTGCTCCCGGCCGAAAGAGGTAGAACTACCGGAATTTATCAGGGATTTGAACATCTCTTGCTGGTACAGCCATGGCTCTTTGCGGTTTTTATCCAGCTCAGCAAGTCTGTTCCGGAAGTAAAGATTAAGTATTGAGGTTGTTATCGCCATAAAATTCAGTTGAATCCGTACACATCATGAAGCACTGCCAGAGAGAGAAGTTCAATTTTGCAACCGGAGTGGTGACTCAGGTACGAGGTCATCTCACTGATAAAGTTATATCTCTCTTCTCCGTTGATATTTAATCTGTGTGAGGGGTCACCCTCTTTAAGCAAAATCTCTGCCAGAATCTGAGAACTCTTCTGAGAAAGTGTGTTCTCCGAGAGAAGAGGATCGTATCCTATATGCCTGCACAAACCTACGGTAAAGTAAAGATGAAAATCTGTAAAATCCCTGCCAATCCTTTCCAGTGCCAGAATTGATTCCGTAATATATTTATAAAGGCTCCTGTTCTCTTCCACCTCCCGTACTGTTTTGTATATTAGCTCGCTCATAAATATTGCCATACTACTCTTCTGCAACTGGCACCTTATTCCGTTAAGAGGATATGCAGCAGAAAATTCGCTGATACTCTTCATCTCTCCTTTTGAGAAGCTGCTCAACCGGGCATCTATTATACTCAGAGGGTGGAGCTGCTGTATCGCGGCACAATTTTTGGGTCCTTTTACACTCCGGAGAAAAAAGCTTTGTCTTCCCCCGCTGTCAGAATAACCGCGGATCACAAGGGCGGATTCTCCATATTTGACAGTGTGAAGCACTACTATTTGTACCTGGCCGGACATCAGGAGGTTATACTGGTTATAAAAAGCATAAGCTTATTGAGTGCATCTGCCCTGTGGGAAATCCTGTTCTTCTCCCCCGGGGATAGTTCTGCCAGAGAGCAGTTGTAACCCTCCGGGATAAATACAGGATCATACCCGAATCCTTCGTATCCTGAGGGAGCCAGGGAGATCTTTCCGTTCAGGAGCCCTTCAAAGGTATAGGTTTTGCCGTCAAGTATCAAGGCGACAGAGGTTCTAAAGCGGGCATCTCTCACCTTAACACCCTGCAGCTCTTTGAGGAGCTTGATTACATTGTTCTTTGAATTCTGCTCTGTACCTGCATATCTTGCAGAGAATACCCCCGGGGCACCGTTGAGACTTTTAACCTCCAGCCCGGTATCGTCTGCAAAACAGGGGAGATGCACTTTGTCCCATATAAACTTTGACTTGATAAAGGCATTTCCTTCAAGTGTGGGTGCATCCTCTGGGATCTCCTCCTCAATTCCCAGCATCCGGGGTGTTAAAATTCTGAATCCCTCTCCCAGTATTTCCTGTGCCTCCCTGAGCTTGTGCAGGTTATTTGTAGCGAAAATAATATCCATAAAACAATATTGCATCAAAGATACTAAAACTTTACTTTTGTGATGACATACAAGATTAGCGCGAGAATGAAAACGATTAAAAAAATTTGGCTTACAATTCTGATAATTATTATAATAACTCCTCTGTTCTCCCAGTCCCGGGAGTTCAGAACGGCCAGGAGCCTTGAGGTTCAAACGGCAGTGCTCAGAGAGTTGTCGGCATTATATGTGGACTCTGTGGATCTGGAAAAACTGATAAGGACAGGAATAGACGCAATGCTGGAGTCCCTGGATCCCTACACTGTTTTTATACCGGAAGAGGATGAAGAGAATCTGAGGCTTATGACAACCGGGAGCTACGGCGGGATTGGAGCAGTTATCAGAAAGGTAGAGGGAGGGATACTGATAGCCGAGATTACGGAGAACTCCCCGGCAGCAAAAGTCCGGCTGGCAGCAGGAGATACAATAATCATGGTAGGAGGCAGAACGACAGCAGAGATGACCACCGACTCATGCAGTGCTCTTATGAAGGGTGTGCCG
>Ga0265294_10005689_pt1 | contig 15183 bp, 11 predicted proteins | sample MunlanPumphouse3_FD_192504 | JGI IMG/M metagenome (GOLD analysis project Ga0265294, IMG submission 192504) | Groundwater microbial communities from a municipal landfill in Southern Ontario, Canada - Pumphouse #3 | ecosystem: Environmental > Aquatic > Deep subsurface > Groundwater | place... | reverse complement strand
TTTGCTGTAATATTAAATTAGAATACAAAACAAAGTTAAACTAGTTGAACAATATGGTAAAAAAAACACTGTCCGCTCTGTTTGAGTAGCAAAATCAGCAAGTGTAGCGTCAAGAACAAAAGACAACAATAAAGTTGTCTTCTCCTTTTTAAAAAATTTATTTTACTTTACCCCAATAGCTTTTTTTACCATTGCCATTTTTTTCTTTGCCAATAGTTCAGCTCGCAAACAACCATCCTCTAATACTACCCTTGCTTCACTATCTGATATTACTTTCAATTTATTCTGAAACTCATTTAAGAACTTAGCCACAACTTCGGCTAAATCACTCTTAAATTCACCATAACCTTTGCCTTGATAATCCTTAAGTAAACGCTTAATCTGACGATTTCCTAATTGAGCATAAATAGTTAAAAGATTAGCTAAGGCTGGACGATCTATTGGATCATAATCAATATCCGTACCAGAATCAGTCACTGCTTTCATAATTTTTTTCTTTGCTAACTGAATATCATCAGTTAAAGAAATATATGAGCTCAAATTTGCGGCACTCTTTGACATTTTCTTATTCGGATCAGTAAGGCTCATTATTCTAGCTCCTTCTCTGCGCAATTCAGCCTGAGGGATCGTAAAAATAGGCCCATATAAATTGTTAAAGCGTTTGGCGATATCTCGAGCCAACTCAACATGTTGTTTTTGATCATCACCTACTGGCACCGCCTGGGTGTCATATAATAGTATATCTGCAGCCATTAAAATTGGATAGGTAAATAAGCCAACAGAAACTGCATCTTGACTCTCTCCCGCCTTATCCTTAAACTGAGTCATTTTTTTTAGATCAGTAATATGACTAGCTCCACATGATAGGATCCAGGCCAATTCCGTGTGTTCAGGAATAGCAGACTGTTGAAATATGATTGATTTTTTAGGATCAATACCAGATGCTAAATAGATCTTAGTAATTTCCAATATTCGTTGCCTTAAAAGCTCAGGGTCATAATCAACAGTAATTGCATGGTAATCAACAACACAAAAAATACAATTATTTTTTTCTTGCATTTCCGACCATTGACTCAAAGCTCCAATATAATTACCAATAGTTAGACTTCCGCTTGGTTGCACTCCAGAAAAAATATTTCTTAATTTATCCATAAATTTAGGATTATACTAATATTTTAGGCTAATTTAATAATTAAAGCAACAAATCAAATAATAAAATAAAAAAACCTATTTTCTCTGCTACCAAAAAATTAGTAGTTAAAATAGGTTTAAACATAAGCTCTGTATTCGGATGGCGTGACTATACTGACAAGTTAGCAAATTATATTTAAAATGTCAAAAGTGAAAAAAGTGAAAAAAGTGAAAAATTGCAAAATTGTAAAAACTTCCAAAAATTTCTAAAAACAGTTACAATAGATTAACCTACTAAGATAAAAAGTCATTTATAATTAATTAAAAAAATATGGGGATAGAAGGTAATCGTCCATTTCGTGATGGACTCAAGGATAATCTAAGAAATAAAGGGCATGAATTTGCTTTTGAGGAGAAATTAGAATATTTACTACCAGAAGATTGGTTTTCAAAGTATTATCAAGGGCAGTCATATGAAGAACTACTTGAAGAGTTACCAAAGCATTTAAAAGAAACTTGTTCTAAAAGAAGAATAATGGAATTAATAGAAACATATCGAGCAAAATCAGAATAAAGATTTAAGCATCTATTTATAAAATAAAACAATAATTTACAGATACAGATCGGGATGTAGTATACCGGTAGTACGCGTGCATGGGGTGCATGTAGACCGGGTTCGATTCCCGGCATCCCGACTTTGAATATAAAGGCAGTCCTCTATTTATTACTCTAAGTCACTAAAAAGTATAATTTTATAAAGCAGAATAATTTTATTCTGTTAATTATACTTATTTTCTAATAGTTGCCTAAAGTTATAAATATACATATAATAAAAAAAGTGTAAATGACATTAATCTCGGCCTAATAGCTTATTAAAACTAAATGTTTTATGATTGATTTTAAGAAAAAAATAGAAAAAACTGATAATGAAGTTTATGAAGAAAGCCAAAGACTTGAAGAAGAAGAGATTTTAGCTAATTTAAAGAAGAAGCGAAAATTTAAAAAATATTTAATCATATTTTTTGCTCTTATTTTTATCCTCTCAGGTAAGATAATTATGTCTAGCCAAGGCGTTAGCTATTGGCTGAATAATAACCCAATTTGGGAGAAATTAACCCACTTAACTGAAAATAAAGACAATGGATTAAAGGGCGAAGAAAACGATAGAATTAACATTCTGTTAATTGGCGTAGGAGGAGATAATCATGATGGCGGCTATTTAGCAGATACAATTATGCTTGTTAGTTTAAAACCATCAAGTAAACAAGTTTCGCTAATATCTATTCCAAGAGATCTTTCAGTACCATCGACCGATGGTTACTGGCGTAAAGTTAATTCCATTCACGCCATTTCAGAAGCTAAAGAGAAAGGTAGCGGCGGGCCTGCTATGATTAAAAGTCTTAGTCAGATTTTAGGCACACCAATAGAATACTATCTCAGGTTAGACTTCCTAGGTTTTATTAAGATTATTGATGAACTTGGCGGTATAGACGTCAATGTGGAAAACACACTTAATGACTATAGCTACCCAATCCTAGGCCAAGAAGACAATCCTGATTATTATGGACGTTTCGAACACCTACAAGTTAATAAAGGCAAACAGCATATGAACGGTTCACTAGCACTAAAATTTGCTCGGAGCCGGCACGCAGCTGGCATTGAAGGTTCAGATTTTGCGCGGGCTAGACGTCAACAGTTGATGATTTCGGCCGTTAAAGATAAGTTACTTTCTAAAGAAAACCTACTAAAACCAATGATGATTAGTCGCATCGTCTCTGAGCTTAATAGGAATATAAAAACAAATTTAGATGTCTGGGAAATGTTAAAACTTTGGAATGATTATAAAGACCTAGACTCTAAAAAAATAATTAACCGAGTGTATGACGATGGTCCGGGAGGCCTGCTTATGGCTAGCCGAGGTGAAGATGGGGCCTATATTCTAATTCCTCAAAGTGGCAATTTTGATTTAATAAGAGAATCGGTCAATAATATTTTTAATACTGAATCTATTATAACTGAAAAAGAGACAGAGCCCAGTCTATCGCTACCTCAAGCAGAGATTAGGATAGAAAAAATTGATAAAAACCTTAAAGTAGTAGTTCTAAATGGCACTTGGATTAGTGGTTTAGCAGCTAAAAATGCTCTAACGCTCCAAAAATATGGTTTTAAAATAACTGAAACAGCCAATGCTCCAACACGTAATTATAGTAAATCTCAAGTCTATGATTTAAGTTATGGTAAGGAAATTAGGTCTTTAGAAATACTCCAAGCTTTAAGTGATGCTGAATTAGCCTATGACGCTCCTTCCTGGTTAGAAACCTATAAAAATAAATTGGAAACAATTGATTTTGTTCTAGTTATTGGACAAGAAGAATAAGTTAAAACTATAATAATATGACAGAAAAAATGCCTCTAGTCGCTATTTATGGACGCACTAACGTTGGTAAATCCACCCTCTTTAATCGTCTAACCGAAAAAAGACAAGCTTTAATTTCTAAAATAGCTGGTACTACCAGAGATTCAAATATTGGCCTAGTCCATTGGAACTCAAAAATTTTCCAACTAGTAGATACAGCTGGTCTATTCGACTTATCTTTGTTTGATAATAAGAAAGACAATTCTACTGATAACATAGATACTTTAGCGCAAGAAAAAACATTAAAATATTTAAAAAAAGCAGAGTTAATAATTTTTTTAGTTGACGGTAAGGCTGGATTAATGCCTGAAGATCGAAATCTAGCTAAAGCTATTCGTTGTAAACCAGAATATTTAAAAAAGACAATCTTAGCTGTTAATAAATTAGATAGTAGTAAAATTAGAAATGAAGCTGCAATTTTTAATAAACTTGGATTAGGCGAACCTAATGCTATTTCAGCTCAAACTGGGGCTGGCACTGGTGACTTTCTAGATTTTATCTTAACTAAAATCAAAGCTAAAGCCGACAAGAATGAAGAGCTCTCTCAAGATTTTGAAGCAAAAATATGTATCATTGGCAAGCCTAATGTTGGTAAATCATCATTGCTCAACTCTCTCTTAGGCTATGAACAAGCCATCGTTAGCGAGGTGCCTCACACAACTAGAGAATCCCAAGACATAGAGCTAATGCATGATAATAAAATTATTCGACTAATCGATACTGCCGGGATTTCTAAACAAGGCCATAAAAGTAAAGGATTAGAAAAAGAAGGTATAGAAATGTCACTTAGCTCGCTTCATAAGGCGGATATTGCTCTCTTGGTTTTAGATATTAGTGAAACAATCACTCACCAAGATGCAAAAATAATTCAAGAAATTGTTGACCGACACAAAAGTCTAATTATAATTGCAAATAAATGGGATATTATTAAAGATAAAGACCCCAAATATTGGCAAGGAGTTATTTATGATAAACTGCCATTTGCAACCTGGGCTCCCATTATTTTTGCCTCAGCTAAAACAGGCTCTAAAGTTAATAAAATTCTTGATATTGCTTTAGAAGTGGCTCAGGCTAGAAAAACAGAAATCACTGAAACTCAGTTAAAAAAATTCTTAAACAGAGCAGTTAAAACTCATCTACCAGCTAAAGGGAAAGGTCTTAAAGCTCCGCATATTTTTGAGATTAAACAAAATAGAAGCAATCCCCCTATTTTTTCTATCCGCATTGGCTCACGTGATGACTTGCATTTTTCTTATGTCAGGTTTTTAGCAAACAGATTAAGACAAGAGTTTTCCTTCATCGGCACCCCTATCCACTTAAAAGTAATAAAAAATAAGAAAAAGCATGGTGTGAGAGAAGCATAAATTAAAAAAATAATCGTTAATGAACGGTTATTTTTTCTTAATCGTCATTTTACCAGAAATAGGATATAATGATTAAAAGTAAATTTTTAAAAAATATGAAAATGATAATCGGTCTGGGCAATCCAGGAGAAAGATTTGAAAATACCAGGCATAATGCTGGCTGGATTGCGCTAGATAAACTAGCTGGTGCTAATAATTGGCAATTAGAAAAAAAATTTAATTCTCTGATAAAAAAAGAAGCAGGTTTTATCTATTTAAAACCCAACTCCTACATGAATCGATCTGGCGAGGATGCTTACCAAGCTTTGAAATACTATCAATTATTAAGTCGTCAATTTGGGCTATTCCTTAAAAAAGAACAGGACTTGAAAAATGTTTTAGCGGTCATTCATGATGACCTCGATTTAGACTTAGGCAACTTCAAAATAAGCACTAATTCGCGAAGTGGAGGTAATAAAGGTGTCCAATCAATCATTAAACATCTAAAAACAAAAAATTTCTGTCGCCTTAAACTTGGCATAAAAAATGATCTTCTAAGAAATACGATTCCAGCAGAAAAATTTGTGCTACAAAAATTTAATTCCGAAGAAATGAATATTTTAGACGCCACCATTGATAAAGGTTTAGAGGCTCTCAAAAAAGCCTATTATTAAAAAATCTCTTTAATTGCTTGAACAAAAAGTAAAATTGATCTTAACCTCTAGGAGGAAAGTGGTTAAAAAAATAATACTTTTGTCCAAGCAACTAAAAAGATTTTAACATTAAAATATAGTACAAATTATATTGCTTGTCAACACTTGCGTAATACCTGTCGTAATACCTACGTAATACTTAACTTGACAGCTTAAATCAAAATAGTAAACTAAAAATATTATATTAAGAAATATGCAATTAATTATAGTTGAGTCACCAACAAAAGCAAAAACTATAAGTAAATTTTTAAATAAAGATTACCAAGTCGAATCATCTTTTGGTCATATTCGTGATCTTCCTGCAAGCAAGATGGGTATCGATATTGAGAATAATTTCGAACCAAGCTATGTTATTCCTGATAAGAGTAAAAAAGCCGTTAGCACCTTAAAGTCAGCTGCTAAAAAAGCAAAGTCAATTATTCTTGCATCTGATGAAGACCGCGAAGGAGAGGCCATTGCTTGGCATTTAGCAGAAATCCTTAAAATAAAGCCAAAAGATACTAAAAGGATAGTTTTTCACGAAATTACGAAAACAGCTATATTAAAAGCTCTAACTGAGCCACGAAAATTAAATCAAAACTTAGTAGATGCTCAACAAGCTAGACGAGTATTAGATAGGTTGGTCGGTTATGAACTTTCTCCTTTCTTATGGAAAAAAGTAGCTAAAGGTTTATCAGCTGGTCGCGTTCAAAGCGTAGCAATACGCTTAATTGTCGAACGAGAACGTGAAATAGAAAATTTTAAATCAGAAGAATATTGGACAGTGGGAGCAATCTATAAAAACAATAATGAAGAAAATTATACTGCAAATCTTTTAAAAATAGACAATAAAAATTTTAATAAACTCCACTTGAGTGAAGAGTTGGCTAATCAAGTAATATCTGACTCAAAAAATTCTATCAATAAAATAACTAAACTTGAAAAAAAAGAAATAAGTAAAACTCCTGCTGCTCCATTTACCACCTCTACACTACAACAAACGGCTAATCGATATTTAGGTTTTAGTGCCAAACAAACAATGACTTTAGCTCAAAAACTTTACGAACAAGGATATATTAGTTACATGCGTACTGACTCTTTCAACTTGTCGCCAATTTTTTTAAAGGAAGCGGAAGAATACCTGAAAGAGAACTTGGGTAAAGACTATATTTTAAGTTCACCAAGATTTTTTAAATCAAAAAATAAAAATAATCAAGAAGCCCATGAAGCTATTCGTCCCACAGTAGCTAAAAATACTCCAGATGTCCTAAAGTCTAAATTAGAAAAAGGTCAACATCGTTTATATACACTTATTTGGCAAAGGTCTGTCGCGACTCAAATGCCAGCTGCCAAATTCAACACAACGAGCATTGACACTGAAATGGCCTGTACTAATAAAAAAACTTACATCTTCCGAACTAATGGTCAAATAATGATCTTCCCTGGATATCTGAAAATATATCCAGAAAAAACAAGTGAAGAAATACTGCCAAATATTAAAGAAGGGGAAACTGTTAATCTAAAAAAAATTACTAGCGAACAACATTTTACTAAAGGGCCTGCTCGTTATAGTGACGCTGGATTGGTTAAAGAATTAGAGAAACATAGCATCGGCAGACCATCCACTTATGCACCCACAATTGCGACTATTATCAATCGTAATTATGTAGAAAGGAATACTGAAAAAAGGCTTCAAGCTACGCCAATTAGTTTTATTGTAAATGATCTATTGGTCGAGCACTTCCCTAAAATTGTTGACTATAACTTTACTGCCTCCCTAGAAAACTCCTTAGATGAAATTGCTTTAGGTGCAAAAAAATGGCAACCAGTAATTAAAAAATTCTATGATGAATTTCACAAAAATTTAGAAATAAAATACGAAAATATTAATAAAAACGATATTATGCCTGAAGAAAAATCTGAAGAAAAATGTGACAAATGCGGCGCTATTATGTTAATTAAAACCGGGAGATATGGAAAATTTTTAGCTTGTAGTGCCTACCCTGATTGTAAAAATATAAAAAAAATGAGTGGCGAGAAAACAAACACCCAAGATGACCCCGCTCTAGAAGAATTACGTAATAAATTTAAAGGTGAAGTCTGTAATAAATGTGGAGCAGATATGATTGTCCGCTCAGGAAAATATGGGCCATTTTTAGCTTGTAGCGCTTATCCTAAATGTAAGAATATTAAAAATATTACTGATCAAGATGAACCCGAAATAATCTGCCCAGCTTGTAAAAAAGGAAAAATTATTAAAAAATTTAGTAAGCGAGGTGTCTTTTATGCTTGTGATGCTTATCCTGATTGTAAAAATGCATATTGGGCTAAACCTACTGGCGAAAAATGCCCCGAATGCGATTCATTACTAATAAATGATAAAAATAAAGGAATTATTTGCAGTGATAAAGCTTGTGGCTACACTAAATAAAAAAATCTGTATTATAGAATATTATACTTTTACTCAATAGCCCCTCTTATCCTTTAAAAAAATAAGTTGAATATTCAACTTATTTTTTAAACTAAATTATATTTTTTTTAGTCTTTCTTTTCCTTTTTTTTATCTTTATTCTCTTCAACCGGTGGATTAAACTCTTCAACCGATGAATTAAATTTTCTTTTTTCAAAAAAATCAATCCCTTTTTTAATTAAATTACTAAATAATATAAGATGTGAAGTACTGCTGGAAATTTTTTCTTTGATTAAGTCTATCAATGATTCTACTTTATCAACCCCTTTTTCAACTTTTTTAACAACTTTAAAGCTACTGCGAACAGTAGAAATAATATAATATAAGGCCCAACACAGAAAAAATACTAAGGTCGCAATTGATATAGCAGCAACTAAATTTAATATGTCCTTAGAACTTATTATCATAAGATTATTGCTTTAAAATAATAGATAAAAATTTTATTAAATATTCTTAGTTTCTATGATACTATAGCGCTCTTAATTTAGCTTCAAATTTATCAGTAAGATAATTAACCAAGTCATTTTGAATTTTCTCTATTTCTGTTGAAGTAAGTGTTTTTTCTTGATCTTGATAACTAAGATGAAAAGCCCAACTTTTTGAATCTGCTGGTAGGTTTTCTCCTTGATAAACATCAAATAACTCAACTTTAGTTAATAGAGGGCTAAAATTTATTAACTCCTTCCAAAATTCATTATACAATACTTTTTCATTTACTACAAAACAAATATCTCTAATAGCTGGAGGAAACCTAGATATTGGTTCATATAATCTAGTACTAATCTGTGAACACAGAGTAAATACTTCCTGAAAATTAATTTCTGCAACAGCGACTTGAATCTTTAAACCAAAATTATTTGCCACCTCTCTGTTTACAATCGCTAGATAACCAATATCCATCCCCTGCCAGATAATTTTTACAGTCATTTTATTTTCTCCCCAACTTAAACTATCCTCTGGAACAGTAAACTCTAATAAATACTTAGGCGAAAGAGTACTAAATAATAACTTTATAATCCCTTTTAGCTGGTTAAAGGCTTCAATGGATTGACTATTAGCTACTAATAGACCTATTCGTTTGCCTTGATACGGAAGCCGGCTCTCGGACTTCATGTAGTTTTTATAATAAACTCCGGCAACAGGAAGGAATACTCGGCCCAGCTCATATAAAGAGAATTCATTATAATTAGCCTGGTTTAAACGAGCATTAGAAATTAGTCCAACTAAAAGATTTTGGCGAAGAAATGTATGATTATTATTTAATGGATTTAATAAACGTAAATAGTGAGCACCATTTAGATTAAGTTTAGATAAAGAGGATTCACCTACGAAAGAATAATTATAAACCTCATTCATGTTAGCACTAAAGCTCAAAATATTGCTTATTTCTTGTTCAAGAATCCTTTCTTTATCAATCAAATTAAACTGCACGGCAACTTTAGGGGCATTAGATCTAATCTTATTATAACCAATAATTCTAAGCACTTCTTCTAAAATATCTTCTTTCGAGCTCACATCTTTCACTGCCCGCCAACTAGGAACAACTACTGTAAATATATTTTTTTCAATCCCAACCTTAAAACCTAATCTTTCTAAAATATTACTAACTTCTTTACGACTAAGGTCATAACCCATTCTATCTTTTAACCAAGAAAAATCAAAACTTATTTCTTTAGCAATAGGTGGTTCAGGAAATATATCTACTAAATCTGTTGAGAGTTCGGCTTCTGGAATAATTTCTTTAATTAATTGCCAAGATCTCTGCCAAGCAATAATCGGTAAATTAGGATCAAGTGATTTTTCAAAACGAATTGAGGCCTCAGTTCTTAAATTTAAAGCTTGAGATGTTTTTCTAACTAAAACTGGGTCAAAAGTAGCTGCTTCTAGAATAACACTCTTCGTGTTTTCATTAACACCACTCCTTAATCCCCCCATTACTCCAGCAATGGCTATTGCTTCATTATTACTACTAATTACAATAGTTTTTTCTGGTAATAATCTCTCTTTACCATCAAGAGTTTCAATGCTTTCATCTTTATTAGATAGACGTATTGAAATTTTTTTAATATTTTGTGCATCAAAAACGTGCAAAGGCTGGCCCAGTTCAAACATAACATAATTAGTAATATCAACTATAGCGTTAACTGGTTTTAAGCCTAGAGAAAAAAGCCTATTTTTAAGCCAGACAGGGGATTCAACTATTTTTAAATTATCAATCTTTACTGCTAAGTAACGAGAGCAAATATTTTTTTCTTCTAATTTAACTTCTATTTTATCTTGAATTTTATTTATTAATAAATCTTCATTAAAATTAGTTATCGCAGATTTTAATGGCAATTTCAATAACACACTTAACTCTCTAGCTAAACCATAATGCCCCCATAAATCACCACGGTTAGAAAGAGATTTATTGTCAATCTCAAAAATCGTGTCATCGAGGGCTAAATATGCTGATAATTCTTGTCCGATTTTTGCATCGTCTGATAGAACTAATATTCCTTCATGATCACTACCAAGACCAAGCTCATCTTCTGCGCAAATCATACCAAACGATGTTTCACCCCTGATTACTGTTTCTTTAATTTCTAAGCCATTAGGCAATTTAGCGCCAACCAAAGCTACAGCCACTTTCTGGCCAACTATTAAATTATCTGCGCCACAAACTATATCTAGAGTCCCACTTTTAATATCTACTTTAGCTAATCTTAAACGATCGGCATTAGGATGAGGTTTGACAGTTAAAACTTTAGCTACAACAACCTGTTTAAGATTGTCGGCTTGCAAGCGCCAAGATTCGACCTCAACGGTATGCATGGTTAATAGGTCTGCAATTTCTGTTGCTCCTATTTTATTAGGTATTTTTATAAAATCTTTTAAACAATTAAGTGAAAGATACATACTTTATAAGATTAAAATTGTTTCAGAAAACGTAAATCGCCACTATTAAAAAGACGAATATCGTTGATATTATATTTAAGCATCACTAAACGATCAAGTCCAAAGCCGAAAGCGAAGCCTGAATAGATATCTGGATCTAAACCACCAGCTAGCATTACCTTAGGGTGGATTAAACCACAACCCAATATTTCCAACCAGCCTGAATATTTGCAAACTCGACAACCTTTACCCTGGCATAGAAAGCAAGTATATTCACCATTAGAACCTGGCTCAACAAAGGGATAAAATTTTGGTCGCATTCTAAACTCAGTTTCTGGTCCATAAAGCCTTTTCCCTACCTGCTCTAAAACGCTTTTCATGTGAGCAAAATTTATATCTCTATCAATCATCACTCCTTCAAGCTGATAAAATGTATGCTCATGACGAGCATCAGTAGATTCACAACGAAAAACCCTTCCAGGCATAATTACTTTTAAAGGTGCTCCGTATTTTTGCATAGCCCTTACTTGCGTGTTTGAAGTTTGCGTTCTCATGGTTAAGTCATAGGCCCCTTCTTTATCTTTAAAATCAACATAGAAAGTATCCTGCACATCTCTAGCAGGATGATTGGCTGGTACATTCAATGATTCAAAATTATAGAATTCACTTTCAAGTTCTGGACCATCAATGGCCATGAATCCCAAAGAACTAAAAAAATCCTCTAATTCTCTTTGCACTAAAGTAATAGGATGAAGTGAGCCTGTCTCTAATTTATTTCCTGGTAGAGTTGGGTCAATAAGATCATCCAAACAATCTTGCTTGCTAAATACTAGCTTAACCTCATCAAATCTAGTTTGAATTTCTTTTTTTATTCTATTTGCATGCTCACCTAGTTCTTTGCGCAGATCTAAACTCATATCTTTTAATTCTCCAATTATCCTGCTCAAGGATCCTTTCCTTGATAAATATCGTAACTCAACTTCACGCAAATCATTTATAGTTTTAACTTTACCTAAGGCAAGCAGAAACTCATATTTTAATTTTTCTAATTTCGTTTTCATAATATTAATCTAAAAAAATTAATTTATTTCTTATAGCTACTGATAAATAATTCTAAAACAATAAAAATAATTAATAATAAACCTATATTAAGCCAAGTAAATAAATCTACTCCTAAAAGAAATAATGAAATCGTGATAAATAAAGCAAATAAAAAAGATTGACGAAACGCATTGCTAACAGAATGAAACACAAGAGAATGCTTAAGGGCAATAAACCTCACCACAAAACCAATTATGGCTATCGTGCCTGATAATGATAGAAATAAAGATAAATAGAATAGAATAAAACCAAGCCAGTTGGTTGTATTAGGATCAATAATATTTAACATCGCTACAAAAGCTCCCCAACATAATAAGGTGAGGGTGCTCATAACTATTAAATAATTTTTTAAAGTCATATTATTCTCTATAAATTTTTAGAGTCTCTTCTATTTTATTTAATTCTAATCTATATTGGCTTAATCTATTTTTTTCAAATTGAACTAATTTTGAAGGAGCTTTAAGAGCAAACTCATTATTAGCTAATTTTTTTTCTAAACCACTTATTACTTTTTCTAACTTTTCCTTTTCTCTATTCAATCTAATATTTTCTTTAATAGGATCAATGCTCACTAACAAATATATTTCTGTGGCACCCATAATTATTTTAATTGATCCCTCCTCAGGCTTAGACTGAAAGATACTGACTTCTTTAATCCCTGTTTTTAATCCTTTAACTATTTCTGCTTGTGATAAAATTAATTCAGCTTTTTCACCATAAACTATGGCTCTTATCTTTTCCGCAGGGCTAATTTTATTATTACTCCTAGCATTACGAATAGCTATTACTAGATCTTGTATAAAACTAAAATCATCATTAAATTGAGTAATTTGATTCCTATCAACATTATTAGTCAATCTATTTGGCCACTGTTGCACCATTAATAAACTGTCGTTGAAGCTTTGCCAAATAGCTTCAGTGACATAAGGAATAAAAGGATGCCACATTATTAGAATATTCTTCAAAATATAAACCAACAGCCTATCTTTACCTTGTTCAATCTTAGCAATTTCAAGATACCAATCTGCTAATTTATTCCAAGTAAACTCATATAGACTATCAGCGGCATTGGAAAATTCTGAATTATCCATGGCCATTTGGACTTTATTTTGGACCTGAAACATTTCCTGGAGTATCCACTCATCAGCCAAAGTAAGGGCTGTAAAATTTAATCCAGGGGAAATGGATAGCGCTTCATCACTAACGTTCGCTAAAATAAAACGCGAAATATTCCATAATTTATTCACAAAATTTCTCTTGGCTTCAATTTTATCTTCACTATAACGAGAATCATTCCCTGGTGTAGATTCCATTACTAAAGACAAACGAACCGCATCAGCTCCATATTTTTCGATCACTTCTATCGGATCAACCCCATTACCTTTAGATTTAGACATTTTTTTACCATTTTCATCTAAAATAATGCCATGCAAATACACCAATGAAAAAGGCTTCTCCCCTAATGCAAAAAGTGACATCATTACCATCCGAGAAACCCAGAGGGTCAAAATCTCATAGCCAGTTTCTAAAACTTGAGTCGGATGAAAACGAGCCAAATCTCCACTTTTTATATTGTTTTTATAATTATCAGGCCAACCTAAAGTAGAAAATGTCCACATCCCAGAAGAAAACCAAGTATCTAGAGTATCATTGTCTTTAATCCAATCCCCTCCTTTTGGAGCATCTTCACCGACATAAATTTCCTGACCTTTATACCAAGCAGGAATACTATGACCAAACCAGATTTGTCGTGAAATACACCAATCATGTAAATTCTCAAGCCAATCTTGATATCTCTTATTATATCTAGCTGGTAAAAATTTAATCTCTTCAGTTCGAGCTAGTTCTATGGCTGCCTCCTTCATTGACTTGCCCCCCAGTCTCTCAAGTGGCTTATCCACTGCTACAAACCATTGCTTAGATAATAGAGGCTCGATAGCTGTCTCACAACGATAACAACAAGATAAATTATTAACTATTTCCTCCTCATTAACCATTAGTCCTTCAGAACGTAAGTTCTCAACTATTTTAAAGCGAGCCTCCTCTACGCTAAGGCCCGAGTAGTCCCCAAAACCAGGCAATATTTTAGCCTCCTCATCAATAACCTTAATAACCTCTAAACTATTTTCTTCGCCTATTTGCCAATCAACGATTGAATGAGCCGGGGTCACCCCCAAAGCTCCAGTACCAAAATCTTGATCAACTTGATAATTAGTAATAATAGGCAAAACTAAATTTTGACCACAAAAATTTATTTTATAGACCTTGGCAATATCTTGTTGATAACGTAGGTCTTTAGGATTAACTGCAATAGCGGTATCCCCCAATTTAGTTTCTGGCCGAGTAGTAGAAATAACTATAGGGCAATCCTGGCTATATTTAAAAGTATAAAGTGTCGTTTTCTGCTCTTTATATTCTACCTCATCATCAGCTAAAGTGGATTGACAACGTGGACACCAATTTACCAACCTTTCGCCTCGATAAATCACCCCAGCTTCATACATATCAATAAACATTTTTTGAACTGCTTTTTGCCTATCTTCATCTAAAGTAAAAGCTAAGCGTGACCAATCTAAAGAGGCTCCCATCCTCCTAGTTTGGTCAAGAATGGTCATCTGAGTTTTTGCAACAAAACTATTTACTTTTTCTAAAAACTTTTCTTTACCTAAATCATGACGGCTTTTACCAGTTTCTTTTAATATTGTTTTTTCCACAATATTTTGAGTTGCGATAGCAGCATGGTCTGTTCCTGGCAACCATAAAACGCGATATCCCTGCTGGCGACGATACCTTGCCATAATGTCTTCAATTGTTAATCCAGAACTATGGCCTAAATGTAATTTTGCAGTAATATTCGGTGGTGGCAAGATTATTGTATAAACTGGAGCTGATTCGTCATAATCCAGATTATCTGGATTAAAAAAACCCGAATCTAACCATTTTTGATAAATTTTATCTGCAAATAGTGAAGGATTATAAGTTTTGGCCAATGATTGTTTCATACCCTTAAAATTAACAAAAATAAGGCTCTAAGTCAACTATACTTAATTAAATACTTAATTAAATAGTAGTCAAAAAAAATATTGTTAAAAATTCAAGCAATGTACTCATTGTATTATTAATATCTTATAAAACCATCAAACTACGCTTCAC
>Ga0265294_10005688_pt1 | contig 15184 bp, 14 predicted proteins | sample MunlanPumphouse3_FD_192504 | JGI IMG/M metagenome (GOLD analysis project Ga0265294, IMG submission 192504) | Groundwater microbial communities from a municipal landfill in Southern Ontario, Canada - Pumphouse #3 | ecosystem: Environmental > Aquatic > Deep subsurface > Groundwater | place... | reverse complement strand
GATGCTTTCTATCATAAAGAACCCTGATCGGAGAAGATGCAGACTGAATGAAGCCAAGAGCACCTGCTTCAACCATCTCTTTTCTCATAAAAGTAGTATCAATCGGCCAACCTTCACTTTTACCGGAAATAAGCACCCAGGCACCGTTAAGTGTACCAACCATTCTCTTGAAAGAGACGGTATCTTTTGGTGCAATCACAACATGTCCGCGCTGCACCCCTTTGGTCCCTGCAGTATATGACGGCGTGGCAAAATGCAAAATCATCCCGTCATCACTCAGCATACGGCCGAACCAGGGCCCGCGATTAAAACCGACAGGTACATCTCCGACCTCTTCGACTATCACTTTCAATCCCCACTTTTTAAATGTTGCAATAGCCCACTCTTCGGCGGTAATCAAAGCATCCGAACCGATAAACCTTCCACCGATTTTGTTGCTTAGAACATCCAGATGTTTCATTGCCTGATTGTCTGTTTTAGCTATTTCAATGATCCTCATGACCGTAGAGTCCTGAGCCTCAACTCCCACGCAAAACAGCAAAAGAAAGATTGTAAGTAAAGCAAGTTTCTTCATAGTTTTATTAAAAATCAAATTCACTACAAACTTATAAAAAAATAAGAAAACCGCGGTTAAAATGAGCCCAAAATGGCCTAATAGTCCATTTTTTTGCGGTTTTTTTTATTTTTTTTTGGTTATTTGAAAAAAATACCTACCTTTCGCAAAGAAATGTAATTATTCACTAAACTAACTACAAATATGAAAGAACTTATTGACTCAATTAAAGCTGAAATCGACATCTTCACAAAAAATGCTGATGCACAACTAAACAAAGGCAATAAAGCTGCAGGTACTCGCGCAAGAAAAGCAGCTTTGAATCTAAGCAAGATGATGAAAGAATTTAGAAAAGTTTCCGTAGACGCTTCTAAATAAGATTTCGCGTATTGAGATTGTAGAGAGGCCCTTCCATGGAAAGAGCCTCTTTTTTTATACCGACTGTTGAGGAACAACCACCCCCGTTTTTTGGAGTTCATTCCATAACCAAAGATTTCCGTCAGAAACCTTTAAGACTATAAATTTAACTATAAGCATTGTCTCCTCCTCTTCAGCAAGACGATATGTTATCCTGCAGACCGTCTCCTGATCGACCTCAGATGGAATAGACTCTGTGTAATTGATATGCATATATTTATTTTGGTCATCTGTCTGTATCCTGTATGTCTTTCTCGCACTGCTATATGCCTGCTGAAATAAATCATCATCATATTCAAGCACACAACTGCCTTTTATATAGAGGCCTATGTTGGTTGAGGACTCAAACAGGATGCGTTCCGCAGACTTGACAACCACAGGATCCGGTGGCTCCGGTGGATCTGGGTTCGGTCCGGGGCACGACACAGCTGTTGTGATAGCCACAATAAACAATAAGAATCCTATTTTAATCAGTTTTTTCATATCAATTTAGTGTAACTGAAAGTCTCTTCTTCAAAATTTCCACAGAGCCGTCTGTGTATTGAATTTCCGCCATCACAATGTATATGCCTGCCTGCTCAAATGGAAATATCAATTCAGAACACTGTATTCCATTAATAGTCCACGTAATAGAGTCAGTCTCCTCCACCAAGTTTAAAACATTAAATCGAAGCTCATCTCCAACTTTATAGCTTTTATCCATCCCCGCTATCAGTGGGAACTCTGATACCATCTTCATCGTCTGAAACGGCATCGTAAAAATCTTTCCCTTTTGCGAGCCGAGAACATAATATAACAAACAATCATAATTGGATCCTGATTTCAGGTTGGTAAAGTCATATGAATTACCATATACAACCACAGTATCGGCCTGTATATCAATATCTTGCTTCCAGACAACATTCCAATATCCGGTACTTGTCTTGTCGACAGTCCACTGCAATTTTGCAGTTGTCTGATTAGGCTCTATCGAGTAACCGATTATTACAGGAAGATTCCACGTATTGTCTTGAACAACATTTATCAACATTCCTTTAGATCCTTTGATTATACCTGTCAACCCATAACCGACTCCATTGCCTGACCAATCTTTCAAAGGAAAAGTTTCGGCAGAATGAATGGCCGAGACATTACCCGTGCCGGGAAAAAAAGCCTGAGACACATCCGTCATCTCTCCTCCATTTGACGGAATAATCATTGCGCACTGATGTGCTAAACAAGCATTTACCGCATTTGTCCGCCATCTCATGGCCGCACTCATTGAGCCGGCGAAATTGGTTGTTTTATCCACATGATATACCACAAGTCCGTCTCCCCCGATATATTTATCCCACTTTGTTCCATCCCTGTATTCGATATAAAAATTTTCCTGTGAATACGAAGTCATGAGCCTATATCCCAAGCTAACTGAATACACCGGCAATATTTCCAATTGATGTTGTTCCGACCTCAGTGGAGTCATATATGTTACTCCTATCAGCTCTCTTTCAATAATATTCAGATATGGAGGCGTCTTCCCCCCATTATTGTAATTGCCTCTGTCCATTATTGAAATGGGGCCAAACAGTCCTTTTGACAAGCCTTCGGTCTCTCCATTAACATCGTACATATCCAACAACCCGAGAAAGTGGCAATATTCATGGGCGATAGTTCCAATTCCGGCGGGAGTTTTCCCCGATGCGCCGGAAAATTCGGAATAACACGAGAAGTTCGCAATCTTTTTACCGTCAAAGTATATTTGAGAACCGGAGATATTCCACGACTGTGGCCAAATGGTATTGTCACCTCCACCCTCAGCTTCATTATAGCCTGCAAAAATTATAAAAACATTATCCACTATGCCGTCATTGTCATAATCATAATTGGCAAAATTCACACCGTCAGCATCGGCAAGCGAACATGCCTGAGCAACAAGTTCCTTGATATTTGCATCCGTTCCGGTAGTGGAATTACCTCCGTAGTAGCTATGGCTCTGGGGAAGAGTCACGACATTGCAGACATCGAAAGTAAAGTTACACACACTTCCGAGGTTATCCCTGAAATAATCTCGCACACTGCCGGTAGCCCCATTGTCCGAATAATTCAACTGATTGAACAAGTTGAATATATCGGATCTGATCGATGCCGAAGTAAATTTAATATTTGAAAATTGGACGGGAATAACAATTGTCTTTATATTGAAATCAGCTTTTGTTAAAACAATTGATTGCATATCAACAGTCCTGTACAACATTCTTTGCTCTACATTGCGCAAAGGGACACTCTTTGTAAAGCCCTCCTTTGAACTTGAAGTAACCCTTCTGTCAGAAATGATTTGGATGCCTGCTTCATATTTTACATAATAATAGTAGCCGTCAGCTCCCTGCGCTACTACATAGCCATCAAGAGTCGTTTTATATGAAAAAGTTTCATCTCCGAATATTCTAATAGCAAGAGAAGTACCGTCCGGTAAAGACACATTAACCGGGTCGGGGTAGCTCCTCACACCAAAAGCAATTGTCGGGAGAATGGTCAGGATCACTATTATCAAGCTCATCCGCTTTCGCATATCACGATTTTTAAGAGAAAATAAACTACATAATTACTAATAATTATTGAGAATGGCAAAAAACAAAGTCCTATCTTTGCAATAAATTACTGTTTATGAATCAGACATCGCAATATCTTTTTACGATAATCGTACCATTTTACAATGAGATAGAGAATATTCTCCATCTTGAAAAGAAACTCGGCGATTATCTTAACATCTCTACTATCGACCGTACTTCTGTTCTCTTTGTAAATGATGGTTCAACTGACGGAGGTGGCGAGCTCGTAAAAGAAGTGTGCGCCCGGAACAAGAATTTTTTCTACTTGGAGTTGAAAAAAAATGGCGGTCTTAGTGGAGCCCTCAAAGCCGGCATTGACCACTGTGAGTCAAAGTATGTTGGATATATCGATGCCGACCTGCAAACAGATCCTGATGACTTTAATTTGCTGCTCAAATATATAGAAGAATACTCTATGGTCCTCGGCATCAGATCCAAAAGAAAAGATTCATTTGTAAAGAAAGCTTCTTCTGTTATTGCCAATGGATTTAGGCGAATGATGACCCACGACGGAGTATCCGACACAGGATGCCCGCTCAAAGTCATGCATACAGACTACGCAAAAAAGATTCCGATGTTTACCGGAATGCACCGGTTCCTGCCGGCTCTGATTTTGATGGTCGGAGGCACAATTAAGCAGATCCCCGTAAGGCACTATCCGCGCACCGCCGGAACAGCTAAATACCACCTGTTTAACAGACTGATTGGGCCACTTAAGGATTGTTTCGGCTTCCGCTGGATGAAAAAAAGATATATTGATTACGTAATTAGCAATACCAATCTGTCATAATGGACAAGTGGCTTATTTACGCATTGGGGTTTATCGCTCAAGGTCTCTTTTCTGCCAGAACCCTTGTCCAGTGGTTTTTGTCCGAAAAAGCTAAAAAAGTAGTTTCTCCCACCATATTCTGGGTTTTAAGTCTTATTGCATCATACATTTTTTTCATTTACGGATGGCTCCGCAATGATTTTGCCATCATGCTGGGACAAGTTATTTCATATTATGTCTATATCTGGAATCTTGGCGCAAAAGGAGTTTGGAGCAAAATGGGGCCGACTTGGAGATGGCTCTTAGTCTCCATCTTATTGCTGACTCCGATAGTTGGGATCTGCTTTATGACAGGCGAGACACAGTCAGTTATTGATGCTCTCTTCAAGAATAGAGATATTCCTCTGTGGCTGGTATTGTTCGGCAGCGCAGGCCAGGTAATTTTCTCCTTGAGATTTGTCTATCAAATGATTTACTCAAAGATTAAGGGTGAATCATTGCTACCCGCAGGATTTTGGATTATCAGCCTCGCAGGCTCCGCAACCATTATTTCATATGGAATTATCAGACGTGACCCTGTAGTTATATTGGGGCAATCATTCGGCTTTTTATCATACACCCGCAACTTATATCTATGGATAAAAAACAACAAATCTTAAGATTTTTCATCTACTTTATTTGCTTCCTGCCTCTGATGCTGTTTCGCGACATCACCCCCATGAACGAGTTGAAATACCTGAGTATCGCAGATGAAGCTCTTCGTGACGGGCACATTTTCACACTGTTCAATCACGGTGTAATATATGCCGACAAGCCACCGCTGTATATCTGGATTGTGATGCTTTTTAAGTGGATGCTCGGGTACCACTCGACTTTTATACTGGCACTTTTCTCTCTGATTCCCTGCATGATTACGCTGTATATCTTTAATAAATGGTGCTGCAAAGAGTTGAGCAGGAAGTTTCTTATTGCTTCGGAATTAGCTCTTCTTACTTCAGTCTATTTCCTCGGAGGCTCTCTCGTGCTGAGGATGGATATGCTTATGACTATGTTTATTACTTTAGCCATGTACACATTCTACCGCATTTACAAGGGAGACAACCGGCCTTGCCTCAAATTTGCCTTCGGATTATATATCTTTCTATCCATATTTTCCAAAGGGCCGGTAGGCATTATGGTACCGCTCTTCTGTGTCCCCGTATTCCTTTTGATCAAGAGACAGATTCGGACCATCGGCAAATATTGGGGCTGGAGGACGTGGCTGGTTCTTGTTATTCTGTGCGGCATTTGGTTTACTTGTGTATATATTGAAGGCGGGAATGAGTACCTGGATAACCTTCTCTTCCACCAAACTATAGACCGGGGGATAAATGCTTTTCACCATAAAGAACCATTTTATTACTACTTTTACTCCATCTGGTACGCGATGGCTCCATGGTCTGTCCTGACCATCGGGGTAATCGTATATGGTCTCTGTAAAAAGGTAAAAATGAGTGAATTGACTCAATTTATGCTGATTACCGCCGGAACTATATTCGCCATGATGTCAATAGTCAGTGCAAAACTTGTTATTTACATCCTGCCTTGTTTCGGATTTCTCAATTACGGAGCATTTTTGGTTTTACAGCAGTTGAACTGTAAAAAATTTACCGAAAGGGCAAGAAAGGTGGTAATCTATAGTTCATTCGTTATTCTGATTGCAGTATTTGTCGCAGGATGTATGGTGAGCAAATACAACTATAAAATCGGATACAAAGAGGTATGCAAAGAGGCTCGCGCTACCGCAGACGAAGTCGGAGTAGAGGACTTTTACTATTACGACGTCAAAGCAGGAGCCGGTATGGATGTCTTTCTCAATCACAACATAGTAGAAATTACTCAAGAGCAGTTTAATAATCCTCAAAGTCTCATGGGGGATGCCGACAAAATTATTATCTTTGCGAAAGAGGACAATGTTGTACGATATAAGCTCTACTTAAAAAAGGAACAATGAAACGGATACTTGTGACAGGTTGTGCCGGTTTTATCGGCTTTCATATAAGCAAAAAATTATGCGAAATGGAGTATCTCGTCGTAGGGATCGACAATCTAAACGAGTATTATGACATAGCTCTAAAGTATGGCCGACTTGAAGAGCTGAAGGCCATCAAATCCTTTCATTTTGCACAGATGGATCTTCGAGACACCGGCGACTTGCATGAGCTATTCGGGAAGTACAAGTTTGACTTGGTGCTCAATCTTGCGGCACAAGCCGGAGTACGGTACTCTTTTGTCAATCCTCAAGCATACATCGAATCGAATATTACAGGATTTAACAATATAATCTCTCTTGCGAAAGAGTATAATGTTGCACATTTTATCTATGCCAGTTCCAGCAGCGTGTACGGTAAAAACACAAAAGTGCCATTTTCCGAAAGTGACGACATGGAGGGGCAGGTTAGCCTTTATGCTCAAACAAAGCGCGCCAATGAACTTGAAGCTCTCAGATACTCCCAAACATGTGGACTGTGTACCACGGGACTGAGATTTTTTACTGTATATGGGCCATGGGGAAGACCAGATATGGCCCCGATGCTTTTTATGGAGGCCATCGCAAACAATCAGGAGATTGAAGTTTACAACAATGGTGACTTGTGGAGAGATTTCACATACATTGACGATTTGGTCAATGTCGTCATTAAAATCATAGAGACGGATCCGGATTCAGCTCACCCATACCAAATCTACAATATCGGCAACAGTTCACCTGTTTACCTGCGTGATTTCATCTCCACAATGGAAGAGGTTATTGGCAAGCAGGCAAAACAGGTAATGAAACCTATGCAGCAGGGAGATGTTTATAAGACATACGCTGACACGACTCTTATTCTTAATAAATTCGGAATCAGGCCTTCAACCCCTATTCGTACGGGCATTGAAAGATTGTGGGAATGGTATAGAAAAAAATATTTATTGGAAGAATAACGTAATTCATTATTAGTTACTTTTGCGCATCAAAAACTACTAATGATGTCAAAAATAACCCCCCATGCGCAATTAGAGCTCAGCAAAAGCGGAATGCTGAACAATTATCGTTATTTCCGCTCCAAATTAAAAGATACCACAAAGCTTCTTGTTCTCGTCAAAGCCAATTCTTATGGACATGGAGCTGTTGAATTTGCCCATGCTCTGGAAAAAGCAGGGGCCGATTACCTCGGAGTTGCATTTCCCATAGAGGGAATAGAACTCAAAAAAAGTGGAATCAATCTTCCCGTGCTTGTGCTTACAAGCGGCCTGGAGAGTTATCCGGAGATTATAGAATATGGTCTGGAACCCGGTATGCCCAATATGGAGGCCATGATTCGTTTCAGAGACGAACTTCGCAAAGCAGGCAAGGTTGGATATCCTGTCCATATCAAGCTTGATACCGGAATGCACAGACTTGGCTTCATGGAGCGGGAACTTCCTGCACTCAAGAGCTTTCTGCAAGAGTCTCCGGAATTTTTTGTCAAATCCATCTATTCTCACCTTGCTGCTTCAGATGAGGCTCAGCATGACGAATTTACTCTCGGACAGATCGCCCTTTACGAAAAGATGAGCAGTGACCTGATATCAATTCTCACTAACAAACCTATACGACATATTCTAAACTCAGCAGGAATAGAGAGATTTACCCAATATCAATACGATATGGTCCGACTCGGCATCGGCATATACGGGGTAAGTGCAGTTGATCAGAGTGCAATGAAGCCGTCTGCTTTCTTAAGATGCCCTATTCTGCAAATCAAAGAGCTTGGACCTGAGGATGGCACGGTAGGATATGGCCGCCACGGTCAACTTGGCCCAGGCATCAAAAGGACTGCCACTATTTGCGTGGGTTATGCTGACGGAATCAACCGCCACCTTGGACGTGGCAACGCCTCTTTCGAGGTAAACGGCAAGTTAGCTCCTACAATCGGTAATATCTGTATGGATATGTGTATGCTGGATATCACCGGCATTGACGCACAGGTCGGCGATACAGTTACTGTTTTCGGCAACAAGCCGACAGCAATTGATCTTGCAAAGATACTTGATACAATTCCTTACGAGATCTTCACTTCCATACCGAAACGAGTTAAAAGAGTATTTATAGACTAAGCTATTTCAGCTATTTAAAATTTTAGCTGTAAGTTCCTGAAGCAACTCTCCGTCTGTAGCATTTCCACGGAGGTTGCTTTTGCTTTTATAGTCATACTCCTTAAGTATGGCGATCACTTTCATGCTCTTTTTCACCGGATAATTACGCGAGGCGGTAACATATTCTCCCCCGAAATAGGGATTAATACCGAGTTGAGACAGAATTTCCGAAGAAGGAACACCGGCCTGGGCGAGAGCATGATACCTCAAAATCTTGATAAAATGACTCGACAGTGCACCCATCGTCATTTGAATAGGATACCTCTTGTCGGACTGAGCGAAGAAATGAACTATCTTGTAACATTTTAAGGCATCTTTCATAGAAAGTGCCTTGGTCAACTCAAAAACAGTGTAATCTCGGCTCATCCCTACATTCTGCTCAATATCTTCTACGGTTATAGCCTTATTTCCTGCAGGAAGGGCCTTAATAAGCTTGTCTGTCTCCAAAACAATCTTCTGTATATCGGCTCCGGCATACTCGGCAAGCAATGCAGCCGCCTGAGGTCCGATAGAAAAGCCTATAGTCGGAAGATACTCCTCTATCCACTTGGATATCTTATAATCAGGGATCTGTGTGGATTCGAACACCACTCCTGCCTTTTGGGCCTGCTTATAGAAAGTAGTACGCTTATCAATGGATTTAGAACTCATTTTTGCAGGATCATTCGGGGTTTTGTAGCAGATAACCAACACGGTTGATTGCATAATTGCATTAAAATATACCCCGATATCCTCCACCTTTCTCATCATCTGTGCCTCCTTGACTACAACAAGTTGCTTTGAAACCATCATTGGAAACTGACGCGCAGCACTGACCACCTGATTAGCTGTGACATCCGCGCCGAAATAGACTAATTGCCCAAAATCTCTCTCCTCAGGAGGCAAAACGTTATTCATCAAAAGATTGCACAACTCGTCTATGTAGTAATGCTCTTTCCCGAACAGTAGATAGAAAGGCTTGATATCTCCTGCAAGAATCTCCTGCTTAATCGTATTAAACTGCTGTACAACATCAAATGACTGCTTTGCCATATCTCAATTTCACTGTTTGGTTTTCGAGACAAATATAACAAATTTAGCTATCTTCGCACAATGAAACTGCCGGCTTTATGGAGATTTTTGATCCTTTGAGAAAAAAGAATGTAAAGGGTACTCCCGAGGAGGAAGTACGTCAAAATATTATACGCTGGCTCAATACTGAGTTAAAAGTGCCCATTTCTCTTATGTGCAGTGAATACGGTTTTGTTTACAATGGCAGACATTATCGTGCCGATGTAGTAGTCTTTGACCGCAATCCTAAACCAGTTATGTTCGTTGAATGTAAAGCTCCATCTGTTGTCATCAATCAAAGCGTTGTGGACCAAGTGATCAGGTACAACAAGGTCCTGAAAGTAAAATACATTTTGATCAGCAACGGCAAAACAACTTATCTTTGTGCATGGAATGATAATAGCGGCCGGTATGAATACACTTCACACGTGCCGACTTATGATGAAATGCTCCTACCTGACAAAAATGACTGAAGCACTTAATAACGAAATATTTGAGTTGATTGCAGCAGAAGCTTGCAAGCAAGGCGTGAAAGCTTTTGTAATCGGCGGTTATGTAAGAGATTTTTTTTTACAGAGGGAATGTCATGATATTGACATTGTTGTAGAAGGAAGCGGAATTGCACTTGCTGAAGCTGTCGGAAAGAGAGTAAAGAGTCGTGTTGCTGTCTTTAAGAATTTCGGCACTGCCATGGTGCGATACAAGCATATAGAATTGGAATTTGTCGGGGCCAGAAAAGAGTCGTACAGAAGCAATTCCAGAAATCCTATTGTAGAAGACGGGACCATTGAGGAAGACCAGTTACGCAGAGATTTTACAATCAACGCAATGGCTTTCAGCCTGCAAAAAGAAGATTTTGGCGAACTTGTAGATCCGTTTGGCGGTATCCGGGACTTAAACGACGGTCTCATTCGTACTCCACTCAATCCCGATCAGACATACAGCGATGACCCATTGAGAATGATTAGAGCCATCAGATTTGCAACTCAGCTTAATTTCACCATAGTCCCTGAATCCATCGAATCCATCAGACGCAATAAATCAAGACTTTCCATTCTGTCAAAAGAGAGAATTGCAGAAGAACTCAACAAAATTCTGATGGCACAAAAGCCGTCAATCGGGTTTGCTCTTTTGGATGAATGTGATCTGCTGCCTGAGATACTTCCTGCAGTTTCTGACCTGAAAGGAGTCGAAATTGTAGAAGGACGCGGTCATAAGGACAATTTTAGACATACCTTGCAAGTCCTTGACAATGTAGCTGTTGAAAGCGATAACCTTTGGTTGCGCTGGGCGGCACTTCTGCACGATATCGGAAAACCTGCAACTAAGAAATTTGATCCGAAGACGGGATGGTCTTTCCACGGACATGAATTCATCGGAGCGAAGATGGTTCCACGCATTTTTAATCAATTGAAAATGCCAGCCAATGAAAAGATGCAATATGTGCAAAAACTTGTTTTGTTGCACCTGCGCCCCATATCTCTTGTAACTGACGAAGTTACCGACTCGGCCGTACGGCGGCTGTTATTCGACGCCGGGGACGATATAGACGACTTAATGATACTCTGCATGGCAGACATTACTTCAAAAAATGACAAAAAAGTGGAGCAGTTTAAACAGAATTACACTCATGTAAAGCAGAAACTGATCGAAGTGGAATGTAGGGACGCTGTCAGAAACTTTCAAAACCCCATATACGGAGAGCTTATTATGGAAAAATATCACCTACCTCCTTGTAAGGAGATAGGTGTTATAAAAGAATACATCAAAAACGCCATCCTTGACGGTGTAATACCGAACGATTATAACGCAGCATACACTCTGATGGAACAAAAGGCAAAAGAGATGGGACTTTAATACTCCTCTTCGTTAAAGAGTTGTGTCTCATTTGATTATCAATCAATTATATTTCAAAGAATGATTTTTAGCCAAACAAACCACACCATCTGAGGCTATCAATGGCAAAGATATGTGTTTTTTGACAAACAAATGAAAACAAGCACAACTTTTTGCTATACACAAGGAAAAATCATTGCCCATGTTTTTTCTTTCCCTTATTTAATAGTAGTTTGTTCGTTCTAACGAACGAAATTATCAGCTAAGACTTCTAATCATATTTTCAACATGATTCATGCGAAATACATAGTCATACCTTTCTGATAAAGGTTCAAGCTCTTTTGTCAGAGTTTCAAACGAAGGTTTACCGAATAGCACAGCCAGGCTATCTACTGCTTTTTGCAAGCGTTTACCCAATATGCGTATAGTTTCAATGTGAGAAAGTCTATTAAATAAGGTCCCATATAATATTGCATATTTCATAGAACGAGACGAAACTTTATTGAAATTCTCATCTCTTTGTGCTGGAAGTTTCATTGTATTGCAAAACTTTACAAATTTTTCCAATGAGTCAAGACCAACGTTACTTATGCTCCTTTCCAAACTATCATAAAACTGTTTCTGAGAAAAGTTTCTTGATGAATAGGGTATTTGGTCAAATTTATAACGAAATTTATTAAGATAACATATCTCCATTGCAGCAAACATAGACAGAGAAAAGAAGTTTAAGTCATCTCTAGTTATAACGCCATCACCTGTAGCTTTTACCTGCTCGTATCGCTTACTTATCATCTTCTGATATTTCATTAACAAAGATGTTGATAATTCACCATAACCTTTTAACAGTTGCTTGCTGAGGAAGATATCCTCCTGTTCTTCTATTTCTCTATTATTGCTTGTTTCTGCCGAGCCTTCTTCCTCTTCATCAATGATCGCATCATCTATCGAACGAATCTTTTTTTTAATACTCTCCTCAATACATTCAATCAGTCTTGATGTACGATCTATTTGGAAAATCCTGCTACTTTTTGCATCGTCATTGTCATATTCCGAATTGTATTTTATTTCGGGCAAAGATAAATCAGATTGCCTTTTATCTTCTGATGAAACTTTAATCTTTGGAGAAACTTTTTCACCAGCATCATTAACTAAGTCCCACATTACATCAGATAGCATATCAGCAACCTCCATACCATCATATCCTTCATTCTCAATACGAGAAATGAATCTATTAAGATTACGACTCATTTTCGACGGATTTGTTGTGGCTAAGAACTCAGTCCAATTGACGAACAGCTTATTAGATATAGATTTCTTGTCTTTATCCACTAAATAACATGTATATTGAGTTTTTGCTAACTTTATATCAGTACTATATCTATTGCCTTTATCATGTTTAAGTTCACTTACAAGAGTCTCAATTCCATTGTCGATAGACAGTAGTACTCCATCAGGAATCTCCTCATTGCTATAGACATTTAATTTACCTGATTCGTAATAAGCGGATAATAGTCTTAATCGTCTTCCAGTTTCAGAAGGAGCTTCATTAGAATGTTTGGATCTATTAGTTGGCACATCTATTCTTTTCTTGGTTTTCAGACCAAGTGTAGATAGAAAATCTTGCTTTGTCGAATGATACAAGACTCCAAACTCTTCATTTATGCCTCTGTGAGTTATTGTTCCAAGTCCGGCTAATGTTGCATTTGCACTGCCAACCATACAATATTCAGCATCATTAGTCTTAAAGTGCAAAACCTTTGCATGCAATTGACGTTCATATGTTTTAAAAGCTATTTTACCCCTTTTTGTTTCGCTGAAATCATAAAAATGAATACTACTATTTGGAAGCATTCCGCTTGGTGGCAAAGCACAATCTTGGTGAATCAAAACATTCACCGTTGAGTTCGGACAAAGTTGGGATAATGTAATCAATGATTCTCCATATTCATCAAAATATGGACTGAGAAGTGTTATAGTCTGCACCTCATTTAATGGCACTAAATTTGAAATTTGTTGTAAAATCCCAGACTGAGAATCATTATACAGTAAAGCAGCATTTAACCCTTCTTGTACCTTGCACATACTATGAGGCACAATATTGAAAGAGGAATCTAAAAATGTACAATTTTCAGGAATCTCACGAAGAATTCTATTATGATCATAGTCGTTACATTGCTTTGTAAATCGGCAGAGATACTGCCAACATTCTTCAATGAGAGGACGATGCGTCGTATCAGTCTCATCTATCATAAAACCTGTAAATGCCTCATGATTTTTTCCATGTCCTGTAACTGTTAGATTACCAGTACCAAACACAACCAATACAGCGTCATCTCCTACAAAGAAATTAATCTTAGGATGAAAAGCTCCGACAGCACTTATAGATGTAATGGAGTACTCCTTACCAATATGTCTCATATAAATAGGAGATACATATTCCATAGATTTATCCATTTGATTGGTATCGGCAAACACATTTATGCTACATACTTGCTTACGATGAAGCATGTTCAATAATTGATTATCGAAATGTATCAAATCTATGGCATAAGTAGTCAATACAGCTGAATGATATTTGCCATTTTTGCCGCCGCTAGGAATATCCAATAATATTGCATGCTCATTCTTTTCCATAATTCTCAATGAATTGTGATGCTATCTCAGTTAGTGTATTATCTTCATCAAGATAACCCATGTCTTGTAAAAAATTAAATAGAGAATTAATACGCGGCGATGTTTCAACGGGATACCGTTGCTCTACTAGAACAATCCGTCCATCCTCAAGAATAAATTTTCTTAGGTCTGAATTATTCTTTCCCATTTTAGCAATAGCAACCACAGTATGTTCCTGCATTATTTGTACTATCAGAGATTCTATAAAGCTAGATATAGAGAATGACAGGTAACGCTCCATATAAGATCTTAACCCTTCACTGAGTATGCCTCGCTGACGTTTCAAATCATTTTTTTTCTCAAACTCCTCTATTTCTTTTGAGTTATTCTCAAATTCAGTATAAAGTCTCAACAGGAGTCTTATCGCATGTACTGCTGCAGAAATATAATCTTGTTTGCTGACGTAATCCCTTAACTCATCATAGATTATATTTATATTATCACTCACATTTTTCCTCCATTCGTCAAGAGAGTTATAATTCATCTCTTTCTCTATAACCGACAATAAAGATTGTTTAATATCTTGAGAAAGTAGTGCAATTGGAGGATTGTGCAATTCATGAATTTTGTAAAGTATTAAGCAGAAGAACAAGTCAATACAATAATGTAGACCTTCACATAAATAATAGAAATACCACCCAAATGCGGCATGCAAATTACCGTCTTCAGTTATATGCAAAAAACGATTCTTTACAAACTCTTGAATCTCTACGCCTTTTGAAATATCATTTAGGAGCAAAAAGATTGTTTCTCTTCGCAAGGAAGAGTCCTCGTCACTTTTCGTAAGCAAATTATTCAAGAACAGCCATTCCTCAGAGCCTACATTTATGCGATGTATAGCTAAAGATTGTAAGTCTTCTATTGCTTCTTCTTTAAGACTTCCATCCAGAATACATTTAAGAAATAATTTCCGGATGTTTTCATCAATACTATTTCTGACAGCATCAGCTAGCTCTTTTCCTTTGTTACGAAGATAGAATCTGCCTTCTTCAATTTTTACAAGTTCATAATAAATAAGAGAACCAAGATAGTACTGGCCAAAAGCTCCACTTTTGAATGTCCAGTACTTATCTTTAGATGCTGAATTCAACTTGCAAATGCAACTGAATTCTGGTTAATAATTTGTTTAAATTTTTCATT
>Ga0265294_10005684_pt1 | contig 15187 bp, 17 predicted proteins | sample MunlanPumphouse3_FD_192504 | JGI IMG/M metagenome (GOLD analysis project Ga0265294, IMG submission 192504) | Groundwater microbial communities from a municipal landfill in Southern Ontario, Canada - Pumphouse #3 | ecosystem: Environmental > Aquatic > Deep subsurface > Groundwater | place... | reverse complement strand
AAGCAAAAAGACCAAGAAGTAATTTTGCTTAGGAATAACATATAATATAGCCATGAACGAAAAGGACAAGCTTAGGAAGGCAATCTTTACAAAGATTTACGTATTAGCGGCCGTCATTTTATTGTTTTTTGCTTTTATTATTATTCGCCTATTCGAAAACTCGGCTGAATTTTGGACACGCACTTATTATCGCTTCCTTCAAAGCGCCTTCGGCCCAGTTGTAAGTCTAATACCCTTTTCAATTGCTGAAGTATTTTTTATTCTTTTCGGAGTTGCAATTATCACATTAATAATATTGATAATCATTGATTGGAGCAAAAAAAGAGGTTTAGCCGGCGTTAATAAAGCTTTGACATTATTGGTTGTAGTTACCTCCACCATCACTTACTATTTTTCAACGGCCGGGGTGGGATATGGTCGTTCTCCAGTCGATATCCCCCAATATGAGCAACAAGTGGAAAATAGCGAATACGTCGATATTGTCGAATACTTTCGTGATGATTTTAATGAATGCGCATCAGCCCTCGATTTTAGTGACGAAGGCGGAGTCATTAGACCTTATACAATTAGCGAGATAAGCGAGTTGTTAAAAATCGAATATAGCCGCCTTGAATCCGATTATTTCACCGCTTATACTTCAAAGGTCAAATCTATGTTTCTTTCATTTCTCTTTCGAGAATTTAATATCACCGGCATTTCCTTTGCCCCAACTACTGAGCCGAATATCAATTATTTAACAACTGATTCGCAGCTAGCTTCAACCATGGCACACGAGATCGCTCATTCAAAAGGGGTAATGCGCGAACAAGATGCAAATCTGGTAGCAGCTTACATCTTACTTAATAGCGACGATCCTTATCTAAGATATTCAGGCTATTTCACGACTTTTTATAGTATTATCTCTTTGGCTAATTATGTCGGAGATAATCAGAAATATAATGAAATATATAATTCGTTATCGCCCGAGATTCGTAGCGACTTCATTTATACTCGTCAATACTGGGCGCAGTTTAAATTCCTCGACAATCTTGCAACGTGGATTAACAACCTCTACTTGAAGATGCTAGGTAATCAGGGCGTTTCATCATATGTCGATACCCCCGATGTCGACGAGACAACCGACCCGGATACCGGCGAGACAATTCGTTATATTAAAGAATTTTCTCCATTTCAAAAACTATATTTCTATTTTTACTACCTTTAATTTTTAAACATCGTAAAGAGTTAATTTCTTAACGTATAAATATCCGCAGGTCGCCTGGTTATCAATTTCTAATATCGGGCTATTAAAGATAACGTCGAGATGGGTTATATTATCGTTTTGAAAAGTGCTTTGAAAATTTAGTCCTTCGGTTGCGCTTTCAATCTGATCATCGCCAACCACTTCCTCGTTTTCATCGAAAGCTTCGATAACATAGTTATCGCTTGGTAGTTCATCTTCGGTGTAGGTTTTAAAATTGAATATACCAAATTCGATTTCAAACATGATTGCCTCTTGATAGCTGGCTACAGAAACGCGAATTATTGAGTTCAGTGTTTCCCAGCGAAAGCCTTGTTCGAAAACGAAAACGGGTTCTTCCAACGCAAAAGGAACATATGAATAGTAACCTTCAAAACTCGCTGTTTCGCTCGTGCAATCAAGAGTATGAATTAAGCGGGCTTGGTCATTATCATCTTCATCGGTAGTGTTCATTGCCCCAATGATAATCAGGATGAGAATAGTCACAGTCATTAAAGCAATAAAAAAGGCCGGGATATAGGAAATCCAACGACCTTTCTTTTTGAATATAATTTCGTCTTGGGAGGACTTATCAGAAGAAATACTTTGATTATTGCTGTCTTTCTTTTCGTTCATTATTCATATTATAAAACAACATTTCTAATAAACGAAACCCACGAATAACTCATCTAACTTCTTTTTTCTTTTTCGGTCCCTTAATTGCAACAATGAGGCTTGGAATAAAGATGACAACACCAATGATGAATAAAGCCACCCAAACACCAACCATAACAATGAAGATGATAAAGGCAAGTGGCACAAGTGGATCGATACCACCTTTAATGTATGCTAGTAGTTCCTGAACAGCTTGAATACCGAAAATAATTGCGACAATAATGGCGGCGAGTCCAACTAGAGCGAAGATAATACCAAAAATGCGCTTAACCATTGTGCTACCTCTTTTGAATTATGGTTGCATAAATTTTAAAAATGAACAAGTTATTAATGTTATGTAACACTAACCCCAAGGATTGGGTGCGCCTGCATCGATAAACGCTTGATAAAAAACGTGGCGCTGGAATAAGTTTTCATCAGTGTGAACAATGCTTGTGTAATTATAGGACTCTTTATTGTTAATGACAAATGAGGAAGTAACCACTCGATACATTGTACTAGGGGTCAAAGAATATTTATCGTTTCCCGCGGCGAATTCCATAGCTGTATTCCATCTTCTAAGTTGCGAGCCAGTCGCCTCAACGACAACAGTTGCGTTGTCAAAAGGGAAGGCTTTATAAATATCCGAATAAGTGATGTCGCCAACTGCCCACGATGAACGAGCTTCATTATATGATGAAGCGATGACATCATATTCATCAATATAGGCCTCTAATTGGGCAATGATAAACATTTTTCTAACATTACTGGAACTGATCACATCGCCACTGGCAAAATCTGATTCGCTTGTGATTTCTCCGATTTTGTCAGTTTTTAAAGCACGAAGACTATCCGATGATACTGGTCCATCTTGAACGGGAGAATCAAGATACAAATCGTAAATTGCTTTTACGCCTTCATCCTCGACAAGAGGTGTGACACTTAAGGGATTAATGTTTTTATACGAATCTAATTGATAGGAGTCGCTTTCGGCATCATAGACAAAGTCTACTTCGCCGAGCACTTTTCCATTTTCAAATGATTCGATGACAGGAACGACTTTAGAGTCAGCACCAACCATCGTCGCAATTGAATCATAGTGACTATGGCCAGTAAAAACGGCATCGACATATAGGGCGATTTTGCTATCGACTTCTTTATTGGCATCGTGAGTTGAATAAATAATTATGTCCGAACCAGCGACACGAAGGCGTTCGGCTTCAGCAATAACCATGTTAGTGGCATTTTCGAAGGAAAAACCTTCGACAACAGCGGCATCGATTGAATTATAGACACCTGAGTCGATTGAACCAATAACGCTGACGCGGGCACCGCCGCGATTAAAAGTTGTGGAAAGGTATCCAAAATCGTATTGTCCTTCTGGATTTAAAATATTGCCAGAGAGGAAAGGAAAAGCCCAATCTCCTTCTTCTAAATTCATCGCATAGGCAGCGTTATCGCTTAAAACATCGGGACCCCAGTCAAACTCATGATTGCCAATCGACATCGAGTCAAAGCGCATTTCTTTCATAATATCAATCATCAGTTTGCCTTGATTAATATTCGAATCAAGGCTGCCTTGAAACATATCACCGGAAGAGACTAATACAACATCAGTTTTTTCTTCGGCTCTCTTCGCATTCACATAGCCGGCGACACGAGCCATGCCGGGCTCATTTGCGTCAGGCAAATATTCAATCGCGCCATGCGTGTCATTCATGTGAATGATTTTGATGATGTCGCCATCTTTGGGTTGGCCACTAAGCTGCTCATTATTAGGATCAACAACAACGGGAGGTGGTAAAGGACCATCGTTATTATCTCCGTTACAACCTACCAAAAATAGAGCGACTAAAGGTAATAAGATTAGTGATTTTTTCATTTTGCATTCCTACTTTTGTAATTTGCGCCGTAAGTCGTTTTTGCAACTAACTTAGCGTTTTCTTTTGATCCGCCGACAAGATAAAGTTTTATAACGGTTGGACATCTAAACAAGGCCGCAACGATTACCTCAAGTTTTGGAAAGTCGGTGTTAATTGTACGGGCCTTAAATCTTGTGTCTTGATTAATTTCAAACTGAACCGACTTTTGCCCTTTGATGATGCCAACAACGGCACCCTCATGGGTTATTTCGATTGTGACATCGCCAACCCACGAAGTTTGTTCAGGGCCACTGATGGTAACGAGGGCAGTTTCAGGGTGATTATATTTCATATTCATATATTACTAGATGTGAAATCTTCTTCCAAATTCCTTTGCAATTAGTTTCGGAGCAAAAATAACAAAAACCAGCAAAGTAAATAAAGAAAATGAAGAAGCCGCGATTGACATAAATAACGAACCAAGTATATCAAAGGCAAAAACATCAATCATGATCAAAACGAAGGGAATTAAGCCGATGACGCAGAGCGAGAATTGCGCAATAACATAGTCCCGCAAGCGATGTCTTTGCGATAAAATGGCGATGTTTATTCCAAGAATAAAGGCGATTAATGTCGAAGGCATAGCGTAATCCAATGACCACTTTGCAATTTCGGAAAAGTTTTCTAAAAATTGCGAATCAGTCATTGTGGGTGATGCCGTAACAAAGTTAATAACGACTAAAAGAGCTGAAATACCAATTCCGTGAAGCATAAGTTTCTGACCAAGATGATCGGTTTTCCTAAAAGTATATAAACCAACCAGCCATGCATATAAAACTGCCACCGCAACAATTAAAGACCAAAGAAATCCATTCCAAGTTAGGATGTTTATTAATACGCATATCGCAATAATAATAGGAGCAGAGATTGAAATACCCACCGCCCATTTTTTGCGCTGATTTTTAAATTTAATAAACGAGGGAAAGGATTGCTTGTTGCTTCTCTCCTTGCCGATTTTTAATGAACCTTGGCAAAGAGGACACTTATCACCTCGAGAGGCAACGTGTACTTTGCACTCTGGACAATAATCCATACTAGGCTACCTCCTCCCAATAATTGCTTTCAACTTCGACTTCGAGACCAAGCTTGACTAAATTGCGGAAAAATTGCATCGAGAAGACTGTGTCTCTTGTTTCGCGAATCATGCTAATTGTCATAATATTGTTAAAAGTTATAACCCCGATGCCGTATGCACAATTTATGTCGTTTGATAAATTAAATTCAAAATCTTGAACATGTTCTGCCATGCTTTGTGGCAATTCAACAATTCCAATGTTTGACATGGTCAAAGTATTCAGGATTCCTCCATACATCATTCCGGCGATAGTCATCGCTGGTTTCTTAATAAATAGAGGGGTTAGACGCATCGCCATGTTTCGTTCGGCTTGCATGTTAACATTAATATTTTCAATGATGCTTTCTTTTGTTAATCCCTGGCTAAAACTGTTCTTGACTTGGCGAAGTATTTCTTCGAAATCGCCGCGCTTTTCATCCTTAACGGTTGAGTGGAAAAACAATGTGAAATTGCGAAGTGATGATGACGGAAAAATGCGACGTAAGTTGATGGGAAGACAAATATTAACGCGATTGTTTTTAATCATGCGTTCGCCATAAACCTCGTATACCGTTTGTGTTAACAACGCCGATAAAAACTCTGTTACTGTCGATTGATGTTTTTTGGCAATGTTGTGCAACTTTGTAGAGTCTAAGCGACCATTAATAACGCCTCGTCCTTGCCCGCTTGGAAAGCGAGAATCCTTGATATTAAATGGTTTGGGGACAACATAACGCTTATGTGGATCTTTAGTTGTGTATTTTAAGAAACTGTCTTCAAGCTCATCTAAAGATGGTTCCTGATGAAAGGTCAATACTTTGCCTTCGTCGTTCAGTTTGTAACCTTTACGCTCAAGATAACGATAAGCGAGTGATTTAAGAAAGGTGACAGCACCAGTTCCGTCAGTTAGACTATGAAAAACCTCAAGACTTATGCGGTTCCGATAATAGAAAACAGTAAATCGAAAATAGTTATTTCCATACAAATCAATTGTTTTGTTAATCCGACTATCTTCAGGACGAACACGAGGAGTCTTTTTGTTCTCTTCGAGATAATACCAAAAAACGCCATGTCTAATCCTTACAAACATCGCCGGAAAGCGAGATCGCATATCAAGTAAAGCTTTTTGTAATATCTGAGGGTCAACTTCTTCTTTAAGATTGATGGCAAAACGAAAAACACAGCTATTACGCTTATTAATCATCGCTGGATAAATTTTCGCGGCATTATCAAGGCGATACCAATCTTGTGATTTGTCGATAGTTTTTTTCTTCATTAGTTTATTAGTCGTGTTAACACGACTTTATCATACTATACGTGATTAAGACTTTTCCGTAAATCATTTCGACTCGAAAAAGGCTGAGCGCAATGCATTAATCCTTCTTTTCATAGCTTCTTTTACTATCTTTTTTGACTGGAGCAAATCAAAGGCGTGGAAAGAACCTCTTATATAGTTTGTTTCTACTTTTACGCCATGTGTTTCAAGGATCTTGGCGTAATCAAATGCTTCATCGCGAAGACAATCGTATTCTTGTGGTTCAATATATGCTTGCGGTAGAAAGTCGAAACGTTTTGATACCGAAGGAGAGGCATAAGAAAGCATTCCAAAATGGCCCTTTTTCAAATATATCTTCCACATTTGCTTATTAAGCAACGAATTCCAACCCGGCGCATCATAAAAATCTTTAATTGATTGTGTTTTTTGGCGATGATCTAAAGCTGGATAGATCAGCATTTGAAAGCATATTTTGGGTCCGCTTCGGTCTCTAGTCATATGAGTTAGGGCTGCGGCTAGACCTCCTCCCGCACTATCACCGGCCACAGCGATACGCTCCTTGTCAATTTTTAAGCGACTGGCGTTTCGATAAACCCATAAAAGAGCAGAATAACAGTCTTCCACTGGATAAGGGAAGGAGTGCTTAGGGGCGAGACGATAATGAACAAAGACGAGTTTTGCTTTTGCGCCAACCGCGTAATCGCGAGACACTTTATGGTGATGAGCTGCTTCGCGAATCATGAAACCTCCACCATGTAAATATAAGATGACCGGGGTAGTAATATTTGATAATTCTTTTGGCTCGTAAATCGTTAATCCAATTGTTTTCCCATCATATGTCGGGATTCTTTTTTTGATTGTCCTAACGCGTAAATCCATGACCGGAGCTCTATTCGTAATTGAAATGGCTGTGTTGCTTAAAGCAATTTTGGCAGGGGTAATATTAATTGAACCAATCGTGATAAAACGAGCGTAATCTTTGAGCTCTCCCGCTATTTGATATTTCTTTTTCCAAGCTTCGGATACTAATATTGCCATGTTAACCTTTCAAATTTCAGATTTCTAAATCTTTCAATATTTTAGCATGTTTAATCGTTGAGCATGTAAACGGTTCTTAAACATATTGAAAATATTTCAAAAAGGATTAAGATTTACCTTACGGATTCATATTTCCGAAAGAAAAAAACGGGTAATTTTATGGCATGGACTATCGCCTTGTCGCTTCTTACTTGTCTGATAATGATTGGGGCTTCACTCTTTAAACCCGACATCAAAGTTCGGAAATTAAGTATTAATACTTATTGGCTCATTCCTCTTATTGGCGCATCTTTTTTGCTGGCTTCAGGGTTGATTTCTTTTCCTGAAATCTTCTCCGGTTTGACAGCCAACAGTGCGATAAATCCTTTAAAAATTCTAGCTCTTTTCTTGTCGATGACGATGATGTCGGTCTTTTTAGATGAAGTCGGATTTTTTCGCTTTCTGGCATCAGTCGCTTTAAAAAGGGCTAAGTCGAGTCAAATGACAATGTTTATTACTCTATATCTTCTCGTTTCAGTTTTGACGATGTTCACGAGTAATGACATCATCATATTGACCTTTACGCCTTTCATTTGCTACTTTGCCAAGCGAGCCAAAATTGATCCACTACCATATCTCTTTGCAAGTTTCGTGGCGGCCAATACTTGGAGCATGATGTTCATAATTGGAAATCCAACAAACATTTATCTAGCATCAAGTCATAACATTGGTTTCATCGACTATGTAAAAGTAATGTACCTTCCAACCATTCTTGCTGGCGTTGTTTCTTTTTTTGTTCTAATTATGATTTTCAAAAAGAAACTATTATTGCCGATTCAAGAAGAAGTTGAAGATATAAAAATTGGCAATCGCTTTCTACTAACAATTGGACTTTTTTCCTTGGGAGCTTGTACGGTTTTTCTTACCATCGCTAACTATATTGGGTTCGAAATGTATTTAATTACTCTGATTTTTGCTGCCTTTTTGCTGATTACTACCCTGATCTACAGGGTTTTCAAAAAAGAAAAATCCATCGAAATCGTGAACACAGTTCGCCGTTTGCCTTGGGATTTGATTCCTTTTATTATTGCAATGTTCGTCATCGTATTAGCTTTAAATAAGCACGGGGTTACTTCTTTGATTGCTAACCTTTTTGGTGATTCGCTACCCATTGTCAAATATGGTCTTTCTTCATTTTTATTATCTAACTTGATTAACAACATCCCGATGAGCGTTTTATTCTCATCGGTCACCTCATATAGTAATAACATGGTAGCGACACCAGCCGTTTATGCTTCGATAATCGGTAGCAATCTTGGTGCTTTTTTAACACCAATCGGTGCGTTAGCCGGCATGATGTGGATGGGATTATTAAAAAGTCATCAAGTGAAATTTTCTTTTATCAAGTTTTTTCTTTATGGCGCCGCGCCATCAATCATTGCTTTAGGTGCTGCTCTGATTGGTTTGTTTATAACAATATAAAATCTATTTTCTAATTTTGATAACTTTGTCGTACGATTTCATAACTTCGTCGGATGGAACTTCAAACGATTCTTTCATCACGAGCATATCGTTATAAGGAATGGCTAAATGGCGTTTTTCATTCCGTTCAAGACATACTTCAAAAGGAATATCAAAATAGACGAGTTCAATGATATCAAAGGTTTGACGAAACATTTTTGCCCAGCGGAGGCGTCTTTCGTTAGCGGTTGCTGATGAATCAGCAATAACACTATCGCATGTCTTGGCCTTTTCAAATATTAGATTTTCGAAAGTGCTCCAAACAATATCTTCTTTAGAAAAATCATCAACGCGCCCAAATAATTCCATGCGAATCGCATCGCTAGCGACAATGGCGCTGCGCGGATGATTCAAGACATATTCTTGCGCATAGGTGCTTTTCCCTGAGCCGGGAATTCCCGATAAAACAATTAGCTTTTTTTCCATGTATCTTTGTCTTCTTCTTTGATGACGATTATCGAGTCAAAACTATTATTCACTTCTTCGTTCGGCGCTTCAAGCAGTTTAAACATTACCGCCATCGGATTTAAGGGGACTTTTCTTTCCCGTGCAATATTTCTTTCCCAACAAACACTGAATGGCATGTCGAGATAGACTAGTTCTATTTTATGAAAAAAAGAGCGGAAAACGTTATACCATTTCATTCTTAACACATTAGTGAGAGCCGTTGAATCAGCAATAACAATATCATTATCGTTGCTGGCTAACTTAATTTGCTTTTCAAACTCTTCCCAAACAAGTGTTTCTTTAGTGCCATCTGTAGTGTCTCCGGTTATCTCGCGACGTATTTCATCACTGGAAATAACTTTAACCTTGGGAAGGACGTTTTTAACACCGAAAGCATAAGTTGTTTTGCCCGATCCTGGAATGCCGGACAAGATGATCAGTTTATTCATATTTACATCCTCGCCATCATAAATGATGGTCTAAACAATAAATACCTTATCAAATCAATGTTTCATCTACAAGAGTGAAACGAAATTACGCTTGATTCATCGTATCTTTTTTATTCTTATGTTTATTGACGAAGTGGAATATTATAACGGCAATAACACTAATGAGGGCGGTGCCAAAAAAGACAATTAGCGAAACTAATAAATTATCCTCAACCAAGTAGTGGCCGACAATGGTCGAAGAAATAATCTTTGGAATACGCGCAACTGTCGAAAGAAGCAAAAACTTCCAAAACTTTATTTTCAGAGTGGGCGCCAAGTAAGTGGCGGTATCAACAGGAAGACCAACAATTAAATAGACAACAAAGACACCTAAGGCAATCTTTTTCTCATCTTGGAAAAATGCGTATTTAGTAAAATAATTCTTTTTGATGAATAAGCGGACAAAGGGGATACCAACCCACTTGGCTAGATAATAGGCAACAGTCGTTCCAGCGATAACGCCAAGAAGGGCGATTAAAAGACCAATAAAAGGCCCGTACGCCATTCCTAAAAACAATTCAACTACTTCGCCTGGCAAAAAGGAAATAACCACTTGCGCAAATTGTATTAAAAAGGCGAGGCCGTAGCCCCACATGCCCATGTCGACCATCTTCGCGCGCAAAGCTTGGCGATTACTAACATCAACAAGCGAATAGAAAAAATCAAAATAGTAGACAAAAAGACCAATTAGGGTACCGAAAATAACAACGAAAGCAATTACTTTAATAATCGTGGCTGCCTTTTCCGATAAACGCAATTTCATGGAAATATTATAGCACTCGGTAGTCACGAGGATGCTATTTGAGCATCTTGGCACTCTTCGCAGGGAACGATCGTGTCATAAACCATCGGCCTTTGATAAAATTCTTCGTATTTTTTAATACAGGCTTTATAGTTTGCTTCGCGCATAGAATCGACATTTTCTTTGACACTTCGATGCGTTTCTGGGTAAATAGGCGGCATAATATTGACGGTCACAACCCTGCTCTTGATAATCTTTGCCCGTATGCCTTTTGGTTCTGAAAACGTAAGAAAGATGGGGATTATCGGCACATTAGAAGTCGCGGCAAAATGAAAGGCGCCATTACGAAATGGACGAGGTTTTTCATACATCCACCACTCTGATTCTTCAGGATAAAATAGAATGTAGTTACGTTTCTTAAGTAATTTGTCGACCGCTTTACGAAGGTTGATCATCGCTCTAAGGTTCGCGCTGAGAGGAAGAGTTCCGCCCGCTCTTAAGCATTTGCCAAAGAATCCTTTTTTATTATTAAACTCACCGACAACTATATATAGTCGATGGCCAAATAAGGCACTTCGCACCATGAGGTTGTCAAAGTTATTGACATGATTGCATGTCACGATTGCAGATTTGACGCCTTTGAGATTCTTACGACCTTTAACTTTCATGCCAAAAGCAATTCGATTAATGAATACTCCGGCGATGATCGCTGCTAAACGAATAATAAAATGAAAAAGACAATCCAATACATTTTTACAATTATAAGGATAGTTTTCATCAACGGGGTCATAGCTTTCATCATCGATTGGCTCGACATTAAAATGAAAGTCGCCTCGTGCCTCGCATTCCTTAATTCGCTTAATAAGTTCTTCTTTTTGAAGAGCCATTACTATTCATCCTTTTTGGCTACATAATTGATTCGATCGACATTGTCCCACTGCAAATTTCCGGGCGAAGTGAAAATACGAATGAATATCCAAACGAACTCACTGAGAATAAAAGGATTTAAGAAAATGACGGCAATCACTTCCCAAAAGGTCATTTTGATAACCTTGCGATCAACAATAAGGGTGAGAATGGTAAACAAGCATAAAACACCATAAACTAGACCAATTGATATGAGAGCAATTTTCAGAATCGGCCACGCTAAAGGTTGAAAGAAAAGAGCATAAGCGCCAGCTGCCAACAATCCGACAATACCCAAAACTAAACTTATTCCCGCAAAAATATAAACCGGTACAAGAGAATAAAGAAAATCAAAGTTTTTCCAAATAATCTTACCTTCAAAAAATGTCTTTCGAACAATTGCTTTCCGATACTTACGATTGCATTGTGTAAAACCAGTTAGCCACCGCATTCGGCGTTTAAAGGATACGCGATGCTCCACTGCTTCTTCGGTATAGACAATTGCGTGTTGGTAATATAAAGAAGTAAACCCTTTTAAAAGACAATCGACCATCACTTCAAAATCCTCAGTCAAAGTACGATATGGCCAACCTCCTAATTGTTTGATTACATCAGCGCGAACCATCATGCCCGTTCCACACATACTCACAGGAATATTGCGCGAGTTGCGATGTGAATTACCTAGGTCGTCAACCATTGTGTATACCAAAGAGGTGCAATTGCTCACTAGTGAACGCGATTTGCGGTCTGATGACTCCCAATTTTTAATGTACTTCTTGCCAACAACGATTTGCCGTCCGCTTGCTAAAGCGTTATTCATTTCTAAGATGAAATCAGGGTGGGCTAAGTTATCGGCGTCAATAATTATAAAAGCATCATATTTAGTTGGGTTTTCTTTTAAAATTGCCTTAAGAGCTCCGTCAAGAGCTTCTCCCTTGCGGGTTTGGTCTAAAACAATATGAACTGCTGCATTGACTGATTTTTTCGCCATCGCTATCGTCGGATCTAAAGGATCTTCCACAATTACATGAACATCAAACATCGAACGATCATATGTTTGCTTATTCAATGAATCGAATAAATTTTGAATGGTCTTGCTTTCGTTTTTTGCAGGTACGAGGATTGCAATGCGATTTTTGATAGCGTTTTGTAAGCGAGGGTGCTTTCGAAAAGCCGCCAAGAAATACCACATCCTTGGTATATATAAAATAAGCAACAATAAACAAACTAAAAAATAAATCTTTAATACATTATCTAAAATTATTTCCATTTTTTTATCCCTAGATTAACCTAGAATGGCGCTTAATAGCGCTTCTTGGCCTTCGCCTTGCATCGTTTTTGCCAGTTCGTTGCGAAGATTAGCAAGAACTTCACCAATGAAACGAACAACATCTTTCCCTTTATCGGTCAAAAATAGTTTATATTTGCGAATGCTGTCGGATGTTTGTCCAACCAGATTTTTTTCTTTAAGTAACTTAATTGCTCTTGTTGTTAAGGCCGCATCATTATCTGACAAGGTGTTCAATTCTTTAATCCTCAAACTTCCATTATCGGCTAAAAGAAGCAAATAAGTTGCATGCTGTAATGAAATGCCTTGCTTGTTGAGGTTGCGGTTCATCTCATCTTTTAGATGTTTGATGGTCCGACGATACATAATAAACTTAGAATTCCATTCTTTTGTATTCATATTTCTACCCCGTGACTATCGCATTTTATGATTTTTCATTGACTTAGTCAACGAATTTTCGTCATAGCTAGGAATAGATATAAGAAAAAGACACACTGTGTCTTATCTATTCTTGTTTAGTATTTATCGATTATTCCAATTCAAGAATATCGGCTATTTCCTTTCGCCAAGCAGCAATTAAATCATCTAATCTTATCTTGGCATTTGCCGGACTGGTCGATGGCACGCTAGCAACAGGAATGTTAACATTCTGAAAAAAACGCATGTATTCTTGATAAGCTTTTGCCCCGTTACAAATAACTTTTTCAATTTTCGCATTTCGAAAAATGGTGTGTAAATCTGAAGGTTGGACATTGCTGATTTTGGCATCACTTGAACCATAAATGTGGCAATACCCTATCGAGTCATGAAGGGCAATTCTGTGTTTTAAGAGCAACTGCTTTTTTTCTTCCCACTGGACATCAACAAGATTCACGCCTAATATGGCGCTCATCACTTTATAAAAGCGGTTATGAGGGTTTGCATAATAATAACCATCCGCTACAGCTTTAACCGAAGGAAAACTGCCTAAAATGAGAATTCTTGAATTTTCATCATAAAGCAGAGGAAAGGGGTGACTTAGATAGCGCATTGCTGATTTATGAACTGGCATATGAAAATTATACCAATATACTATATTGATTATAAGAAATTTGAAAAACCGCATTTATGCGGTCTTTGATTTGTTAATGTCAATATATTAGACAATTTCACGAACTAACGGATTAGTATAGGAGACTAGATATCCATCAAGCGGCGTTGCTACCGTGTCTTCGCCTTCACCGTCGCTATCAATTCCATCACCGTAATTAACGCCGTGAAACTCAATAGATTCGATACAGTACTCTTGGTTGGTGTAGTTGATTTCATCATAAAAAGCTTCATCTTCATGATAAATGTGGAAACCATTAATATATAAATCAAATGAATTTTCATTAACGACATAACGGACATTAAATATCGGCAAGTCAATAGCTTCATATGCTTCTCTTAGAGTTGTCTCGCTGTCTCCGACCACGGTCGCCACATCGGGATCAGCAAATCCCCAATCGTATTCACCGACATTAGCCACGTAATTCGTATAAAAGCGTCCACGATATGTGTCGGTACGATCCTTAATTCCGCCAATCGGATCATAATTATCATTACCGATGTATGACTGCATATAAGCAATTCTACCAATATCAGGCAAGACTTCGTGATTGGCAGTTGCCAAACTTACCCACGGGCAAACATGGAACCAAGCATCAGGATTATAGAAAGTATCGTAGTCAACCATGACCGTCGTAATTACTTCAAAACGATTACTAGCAAAATTACCTTTTGGTGTATTGTCATAATCTTTCGTTTCTGTAACTTTATCGTATTCATAATTTCTCATACTAATACCATTCCAGCGATACCATGAGTCAGCATATGTGTGAGTGCCTGTCATGCCGATTGAGTAATTATTCGTGTCAATCGTTGGGCTTGTCATAAACTGAACCCCATCTTGTGAAGGTTCATAGCCAAACAAGTTTGCTTTTGAACGAGCACCAGTATAGTGGTTTAAGGTATATGTTCCTTCCCAGTTACCGCGGTAATAAAAATCTTTTTCAATTTCCCTTTGACAACTGTAGTAAACCTTCAAATTTTCGATAACGATATCGGTTGTAGAATATGTCATTAATAAGAAGTACCCGCATTTGGTGTAATCAGCAGAAGGAAGTCCATCTTCTCCCGAGGGAATCTCATCGGAACTTGTTGGCGTAAAATTTTCAAAAGCCGTTGCCGAATATAAAGCGTAAAGAGGAGCGTTTCCTCCGCTATAATCTACAGCAACACCTTTTAGACCATTGGCAACCGTAAAGTTCATCAAGATTGCTGGAGTATTTCCGTCTTTCGCTTTTAAGCGAATAAAGTCCTCTGATGATTGTGTTGATTCGGAAATATAATAAAGCGACATATTCACATTAGGAATGAAACCATTCTTATTGGTATCCTCGCTTGTCGGGCCGTTGCTCTCGTCAAACTCGCGAAAATAAGTGATTATATCCGCACCAACACGACCGGCTAAACCATTCTTTATAAGAGAATTATAGACGGCAATTCCGCTTAAGGCTAAAACACAAGCCAAAACTACGGCATATACTTTTTTTCTTTCCATTTTCAAACTCCTATTATGTTTTCAATATATGGCGAATTTAAACATATGTCAAAAATTTTCTTGATCTAG
>Ga0265294_10005683_pt1 | contig 15190 bp, 13 predicted proteins | sample MunlanPumphouse3_FD_192504 | JGI IMG/M metagenome (GOLD analysis project Ga0265294, IMG submission 192504) | Groundwater microbial communities from a municipal landfill in Southern Ontario, Canada - Pumphouse #3 | ecosystem: Environmental > Aquatic > Deep subsurface > Groundwater | place... | reverse complement strand
AGGTCTTGCAGCATCTCTTGGAATAGATCAGGCAAAACTGTATTTTATGACAGGGCTGCCGGGTGAGACCGATGAAGATATCAAAGCCATAGCGGATCTGTCCGGGAGGATAATTGCAGAGACAGGGCTAAATCTGATACTTTCAGTAAATCCTTTCGTGCCTAAGCCCGGTACGGTATGGAGCGCGATGGCGTTTGAAGGAACAGCGGGGATAAAAAAGAAATATGAGATCCTGATTCAGGCACTCACAAAAATTAAGAAGAAAAGACCTCAGTTGAGGATGACGAGTCCAAAAGAGGCAGAAAGCGAGTTTTCTCTTGCCTGGTGCGGGTATAATGAGAGCGTGGCATTGGCTAAAAATAATGGAATTTCAAAAAAAGTACGTTTTGATCCTGCCGCCAGAGCGAAAACGCTGTTAGAATTAGAACATCTATGGTAGTTTAATGGGGGTGACTGCATGGTTACAAGAAGAACGCGGAACTATAAGGAAAAAAAACCAATGGCTACGTTTGGCCAGTTCATACTGCCGTTAACTGTAATAATGGCGGTCGCACTGCTTTTTTTCAGTGTAAAACTATTTTTCTTCAATTCAAACGAAACAGACGATATTGTCTTCAATGAGCAGGAAACTGCAAATCAGGAGTCAGTTCAGCCGGCACAGGAAGAGAATGTTACTGTTCAGGATCCGGTTGATCCGGCAGGACAGAAAAAGGTTTCGATAAAGCCTGCCCAGCCTGTAGATGTAAAAAAGGAAGGGCAGCAGAAAAAAGTATCAACTGAAACAACGCAAGTAAAAGTGACAGCAAAACCGGCCGCCCCAGCCAAAGAAACCACAGTCCAAAACGAGAAAGTCCAGGCGGTCACTGTTAAACAGCCCCGATGGGACGTCCAGATAGGAGCATTCGCATCAAAAGAAAACGCGCTCCAGCTAATGCAAGATGTGAAGGCTAAGGGATATACGGCCTACCTGACTGAAGATAAGAAAGACGGAGCCCCTTTTTACAAAGTGCGTGTAAAAAACCCGGAAATTGGAAGAGAAGAGGGCGCAGTTTTATCAAAGAAACTGGAGAAAGATGGATATCCCTTTTTTCTTGTTGAGATAAAGTAGCCTTTGTTAAAAATATAAAGATACGAAAGGTCGCTGTTTTGATGTCTGGTTTTGTTAAAGAGGTCACGCCTCGTATGCAGGCCCTGCAGCATGTCGCTGAAGGACTTTCTTTTCCTTGGCATATGAGGACTGTCGATATGCCTATTGATTCTGCCCTGGGGAAAAGGATATCCGGGGACATTGAAGCCGAAGAACAATACCCACCGCACACAAGAAGCCTCAGAGATGGTTTTGCAGTACAAAGTTCTGATGTAGTGGCTGCGACTCCAGGTACTCCCACATTTTTAAATAAGACCGGAGATATTCCGATGGGTATCCTGCCTGACATTTCCATAAGACCGGGAGAGGCAGCAGGCATCCCTACAGGCGGTGTACTTCCCGATGGGTCGGATGCTGTTGTCATGCTTGAAAACACCGCTCTTACAGGGGGATGGGTGGAGGTAAGGAGTTCTGTACAGTCCGGAGAGAATATAATACTTGCAGGAGAAGAGTTTCCCGCGGGACAAAAGATCCTCTCAAGGGGCGACATGGTAGATTTCAGAACAATGAGCATTCTTGCTACTTTGGGCATTAAAGCCGTTCCTTTGATAAACCTTAAAATAAGCATCCTCAGTACAGGCGATGAGATAGTTCCGGTCGAGACGTACCCTCTCCCGCCCGGAAAAATAAGGGATGTAAACGGATGGTCTGTCAGATCGCTTCTTTCCCGATATGGTTTTGATTCAGAATATAGGGGAATACTCTCTGATGAGGGCGATCTTTTTGAGAAGACCGTAAAGGAAGAGGCAGCACGCTGTGATGTTTTGATATTGAGCGGCGGTTCATCGGTGGGTATCAGGGATCATTGCTCGAGGGTCCTTGAAAAACTTCCTGCGCCGGGATTGATGATCCGCGGCATCAATATAATCCCCGGAAAACCGACGCTCATTGCCGGCAGCCTCCAAGACAAAAAGCTTGTTGTAAGTCTTCCCGGACATCCTCTTTCCTGTTTTACCGTAGCATATGTTCTGCTGATCCCGTTGCTGCTAAGACTTATAGGCGCGGCCAACACAGGATACGGGATAAAAATGCAGCTGCCGATGTCTAGAGACATTACAGCGAGGACTGGACCTGAAGAGTTTGTCCCATGCAGGATGACCACCGACGGGAGAATAGATCCGATCCTTGCCAAGTCAGGCTACGTTTCTTCACTTGCATCTGCAGACGGATTTATAAGGATACCCGAGGACCGTGAGACTATAAGAGCCGGAGAGACGGCGGAGGTATGGTTATGGTAGCCAGATACAGCGAACACATAGAGCTGCGAACAGCCATCGAAATGCTTAAAAAAGCATTTAGCGAACGGGCTGGAAAAAATATAACTGAAAAAAACATATCAGAGGCGCTTGGCTGTCTCCTGACTAAAGATATAACGGCACACAGGAACGTTCCGCATTATGCTGCCTCCGCCGTTGACGGATACGCAGTGGATGCATCCTCTACTATCGGCGCGTCACAGGCTACTCCGGTATCGCTGGAGCCTTCACGATATCAGTGGATGAACACCGGGGCTGATGTCCCTTACTGGGCAAACGCTGTCCTTATGGTAGAAGATTCTTCAATGGAAGGCGACGATCTTTTGATCTTTAAAAGCCTTACTCCTTCTGCCAATGTAAGGCCGCTTGGCGAAGATGTGATGGCAGGACAGATCATAGCAAGAGAGGGCGATACTGTTACACCCGCTCTGATCTCGCTCTTTTTATGCGCAGGAATAGAAAAAGTCCCGGTCTTTAAAAAGCCCAGGACGCTCTACATTCCGACGGGTGATGAGGTCATATCAAGGGGAAAATGGCTTTCAGATCCGAACCCCAAGTCCGGCACAGTAGCAGAGAGCAATTCTCTCTTTATCGAAGCATCTTTTCGGGAATGGGGATTTGATGTTGACGTATCCCCTGTAGTCCCCGATGATCCTGCCCTTCTGAAGGAAAAGGTTTCAGAGGGAGTGGATAATTATGATGTGGTGCTTGTTGGTGCCGGTTCAGCAAAAGGCCGCAGGGACCATACCCTGGAGGTCTTTGAAGATCTTGGAAAGGTGATCTTCAGGTGGATACGAATGAAACCCGGCAGACCTGCGATGGCTGCAGAGATAAAGGGCAAGCCTGTGATATGCCTTCCTGGGTTTCCAATGTCGACCACAGTTGTCCTATGGAGTCTCGTATTTCCACTGCTCAACCTTCTTTCAGCTAGGGATGAAGATCCGGATCACCTGATAAAAGAAGCTGTCGGATGCAGGGAAACCTGGAATACCAAACTTCTTGTGCAGCATTCTTCGCCGGCAGGGATAGAGGAATGGCTTAGGGTCAAAACGGCCAAAGTAGGTGATACGTTATATTCCTGGGCGCTTACTTCCGGAGCGAGCGTCCTTTGGGCGCTGGCAGAGGCAGACGGGATCGCCCTTCTTCCTGCTTCTGCCCTTGAATGTGAGAAGGGGACAGATGTCACCGTCTGGATGAAAAGAAAAGTTGACCTGGATAAGAGAATACTTTTCCAGGGTTCTGACGACCCTGCTATACAGCTTTTGGTTACCCCGATCAGACGCAGGGGCGGGGATTTTGTCTCACGCGCAGTAGGCAGTATGGGCGGACTTGCCGCCCTGAGCAGGGGAGAATGCCACATGGCTGCGGCACACCTCCTTGACGACAAGGACGGGACATACAACGACAGCTTCATCGAACGTTTTGCCAACGGAGCAAAATGGGAGCGGATCCTCGTTTTCTACAGAACACAGGGAATAATAGTGCAGCAGGGCAACCCTAAAAAGATAAAAACCTTCGAAGAACTGTGTGCCGGTGACAATGTATTTTCAAACAGACAGCCAGGAGCAGGAACAAGGGTCCTCTTTGACCACCTCTTGAAAATGGCAGGGAGATCTCCTTCCGAGATAAAGGGTTATGAACAACAGTGTACGACGCATATGGAAGCTGCAAACCGTGTCTTTACCTGTCTTGCAGATGCAACACTGGGGATAAAATCAGCGGCGGATGCACTGGGGCTTGACTTTATACCGCTTGCGGAAGAGCCCTATGAGCTTGTCATCCCTTCGATATACATGAGCCATCCGGCAGTACAGGCCCTTATGGACAGCCTCGGTGACAGGGAATGGAGAGAGACTGTTGAAGATATGGGAGGCTACAGATGGACAGACTGATTGACGACTTCGGAAGGAACCTGAACTATGTCCGCATTTCAGTGACTGACAGATGCAATTACAGGTGTAAATACTGCATGCCCGCTGAGGGCGTGGAGTTTCTGGAACACAGTGAGATAATGAGGTACGAGGAAATATCCTTCCTCTGCAGGGTACTTTGGGAACTGGGAGTCAGAAAAGTACGATTTACAGGAGGGGAACCTCTTGTGAGAAGAGACCTTGTAAGTTTCCTTAAGGAACTCAATGGAGAGTTTCCAGAGATGAAAACTGCCCTGACCACGAATGGTTCCATGCTTGGGCAGTATGCAGAAGAGCTGGCTGAAGCAAACCTCCACTCCCTAAACATAAGCCTGGATACACTTGACCCTGTTAAGTTCGCCGATGTGACAAGGCTCGGTAATATTGAGAATGTCATCTCCGGCATCAGGGCCGCAGTAAGGGCGGGAATAAGGAACATAAAGCTTAATACCGTGTTGATAAGGGGTTTCAACGATGGTGAGATAGGCGATCTGATGGCTTTCGCCAAAAGGGAGAAAGTTCTCCTTCGATTGATAGAATTTATGCCTCTTGAAGACGATGTTTGGAACGAAGATGCCTTTATCAGCGGGGAAGAGATACTAAAGATGCTTCCTGAGGGTGATTCATGGCAGGCTGAAAAGCCTGATTCAGCGCAGGCGGGGCCGGCAAAGTACTACAGGAACGAGAAGACAGGTGATTCGATAGGTATAATTACTGCTGTTTCAAACCATTTCTGTAAATACTGCAACCGCCTCAGGGTCTCAGCAACAGGAAAGCTCAGGACATGCCTATTTGCTCCTGTTGAGATCCCGATGAGGCCGCTGATACTAAACGAAGACAGCGAAGGACTCAAGGAACTGATACTTGACAGCATAAAAAACAAACCGAGATGCTGGAGCGACGTCCGTGCAGGACACCAGCATATGTCCGGAATAGGGGGATAAAAAATGGCAGAATACACACACTTTGACAGTGACGGCAGGCCGGTACTTGTAGATGTGAGCAAAAAAAAGATAACATCGCGTACTGCATGGGCGGAAGGATGGATAGACCTTCCCTTTGCGATATATGAGAAAGTTTCTGTTGGCAGCTTAAAAAAGGGCGATCCCTTCCTTATTGCCGAGCTTGCGGGTATCATGGGAGCAAAGAAGACTCCCGAGCTTATCCCGTTATGCCACACGATAAGACTTGATAATGTAGTGGTCAAATGTGATCTGGCTGAAGGGACGAAGTCTGTCAGGATAACATGTGAAGCGACTGCGAACGAAGTGACAGGCGTCGAGATGGAGGCGCTGACAGGCGTTTCAGCTGCCGCTCTCTGTTTCTATGATATGTGCAAGGGCATAGACAAGGGCATGGTCATCAGGGATATCAGGCTGATAAGGAAGACAGGCGGAAAAAGCGGCGAATGGAACGCTGAAGGAGTGTACAAGGTATGAGGATACTGAGGCTTTACGCACCATCGCTTATAGGGGATCACACGCTTTGTTATGTCCATTCAAATTCTGCCGGGGAAAGCTGCGTGAACGAGGTCCCGATAGATATAACATGCGCGGCGGCAGGGGCTGATCTAACTTCAGAATATCACGCTGATAAAATGACGATAGTTCTCCCGCCGGACTCATTGCCCCGGGAGGGTGATTTTCTTGCTGCAGGAAAAGGCGATACTCTTCTCAGATGGAGCAGTGCGGACAAAAAATATGGAGTCTGCACCCCCGGCTTCCTTAGCGTTTCATCCCAGGTAAGCATCTGGAAAGCTATAAGGGCTGCTATCCTTACTGTAAGCGACAAAGGGAGCAGGGGAGAGAGGATAGACACAGCAGGGCCTGAATTGGAAAGATTAATAGCTGCCCAAGGTGCTGTTGTGGAAGATAAAAAGATAGTTCCGGACGAAAAGGAAGAAATTGCCTGCACAGTAAGATCCTGGTGCGATGAGGGATATGACCTGGTGTTGACAACAGGCGGAACGGGACTTTCGCCAAGGGACGTTACGCCTGAGGCTCTATTAGGCATAGCAGAAAAGGTCGTACCCGGTTTCGGCGAGATGATGCGGATTAAGACCCTTGAATTTACAGAAAGAGCTTTTCTTACAAGAAGTGTCGCCGTGATATGCAAAAATACACTTGTAATAGCTTTTCCGGGAAGTCAGCGCGGAGCAAGGCAGTGTTTCGAGGCGATCGTGCCTGCCCTCAGGCATGGAATAGAGACGCTGGCAGGATGGGACAGTGAATGCGGAGGAAACTCACACGGACATTAAGGTAAATGGTCCGGATAATTTAAACGATCCATTAATAAACAGACTATTTAAACAGTAATCAGGAGGGGGTAGGGTATATGCATGATCCTTGCGTCTCAGGCAAGATCAAAAGATGTGTGATAATCACAGGGATGTCCGGCGGAGGAAAATCTTCTGCTCTCAACGTGTTCGAGGATCAGGGTTTTTACGTTATCGACAACCTCCCTCCGACCCTCCTTCCACAGCTTCTTGACGTTCTTGAAGGACACCAGTCCGCTGCAAACCACGGAGTTGCTGCAGTGGTAGACGTCAGAGGTGAAGAGCTGCTGAACGATTTGGAGAAAGTGGTTTCAAGACTTCGTGAAAAGGTCGAAAAGCTAGAGATCCTTTTTGTTGACGCGACCGATGAGACGTTGGTGAGAAGATTTGAAACAACAAGAAGAAGGCATCCGCTCTCCCAAAACAAAACTATACTTGGCGGGCTTACATTGGAAAGAAAGCTTCTGGGTCCGATAAGGAAGAATGCGGACATAGTCATAGACACATCAGGGATGAAAGCAAACGAGTTCAGGATAAAGCTGCTTGAGATCATGGGGATGTCATCAGACAAAACTTCTGTGATATTAAGCTCTTTCGGCTTTAAATACGGTATACCCCAGGACTCCGATTATGTGCTTGATGTACGTTTCCTGCCAAATCCCAATTACATTGAAGACCTTCACGCCCTTTCGGGAAAAGATTACGAAGTACAGAAATATCTTTCCGGTTTCGAAAATCTGGATATTTTTATTGAAAAGGCTGAAAACCTGCTTGATTTTGTCTCATCAGTTTACAACAGCACAGGAAAGCAGCAGGTCCACATCGCCATTGGCTGTACAGGCGGCAGGCACAGATCCGTGGCAGTTTCCGAGATGCTTGCAGTTCACCTGAAAAGGAGAGGGAACAATCTGACCATTGACCACAGGGATATAGACAAGGGGAATTTGCTGTGAGTTCATTTTCAGCCATACTGATAATAATGGTGATCGCTGCTTCCGCACTCTCTTTTTATGTGCTCTCAGGAAGAAGCAAACATCAAAACAAGACAGCGTCCGGCCGCCATGGAATAATGACAAACGCCGTTGAATACAGGCTTTCCCTTGGTCCAAGAATAGTCACAATCGGAGGAGGTACAGGGCTTTCAACTCTGTTGTCCGGTCTTAAAGGATTTTCGCGAAATATAACTGCAGTGGTTGCCGTAACTGATGAGGGAGGCAGCTCCGGTCGTCTCCGTCAGGAGTGGGGCATGCTTCCTCCTGGAGATATAAGGAACTGTATCGTGGCCCTTGCGGAAAATGACAGCTCTTTGAACAGGCTGCTCAATTTCAGGTTCGACAGGGGAGAGCTGAAGGGACATAATCTTGGAAACCTGATCCTGCTCGCTACGACAGAGATGATGGGTGATTTTCAGCGCGCTGTCGAAGAACTTAATAAAATGCTTGCCATAAGAGGCCAGGTACTGCCCGTAACAACAGAAAACGTTACCCTTAAAGGTGAAACAAAAGACGGCAGAATCGTAAAAGGCGAACTTGAAGTCTCCGATAACGGCAGTAATCTTGCCAAACTCTGGATAGAACCACGCAATGCACCTCCTCTTGAAGCAGTTAAAAAAGCACTGAATTCAGCAGATATTATAGTGCTCGGACCGGGAAGCCTCTTTACAAGTGTACTTCCAAACCTGTTGCTCAAAGAAATATCTGACCTTCTGAAAGATTCTCTTGTGCCCATAGTATATGTCGCCAACCTTGTAACACAGCCCAAAGAGACCGAAGGCATGAACATCCTTGCACACGTGGATTGGGTGGCAGGTGTTCTTGGCACTGTCCCGGATTATCTTCTGGCAAATCAGGCGCCGATACCGGAAGAATTTTTAAACAGGTACAGCAAAATAGGAGCAGAACCGCTATATCTTTCAAATGAAGAGGAAAAATATCTGGAGTCCCTCGGGACGACTGTTATATATGGAGATTTTGTCACGATCAAAAATGGAGCTTACCTAAGGCATAACGCACAGAACCTCTCGGAGGCGATAATAAGACTGACACGGGAAAACAGGGAGATCAAGGACTGACAGGCATGGAACATTTGAGCTACAAGATCTGGGATGAATGGACTGCATTCCCGATCATTCCACCTGTTGAAGATGAGATAGCCGGTATCCTGGATGGTTCGAACTGCAGGAAAACCGGAAGTGAATATGAGTTTACTTCAGGAAGGATTTTTGCTTTAAGAAGACTTTTGAAGCTATGGGCAGATTCAGAATACCAGAACATTGAGACGATTAGGATAATCTATGGCGAACAGCAGAAGAGCAGGCTTCGTTTCTCGCTCAATGTGGAACTTGCCGAAAAGATATTTGGCAGGATCTCAATATCATCCCGTAAAAAGAGAAACTGGAACTGGGTCAGGGGGATGTGGGGCAGCTGCGGCGCTCTTTATGTGCCCAAAACAGGTTATCACCTCGTCCTCAGGCCTCCGGTACGAAACGGAAGCGCGGAGAGACTCCAGAGTATACTGAAATCAGCCGATTTCAGCGTAGGGATAAGGAAAAAAAGCCAGATGCGTGAGCTTATGCTGAGAGATCAGCAGCAAATCGTGACCTTTCTTTCAAGAATGGGATTTGTAAAGACAGTCCTGGCTCTTGAGGAGACGGCAATATACAGATCAATGAGAAGCCGCGCCAATAAGCTTGTAAACTGTGACTCTGCCAATATCAATAAAACACTTGAAGCGGCGGAAAGACAAATGAAATTGATAAGAGAGATGGAAGAGGCAGGCATTCTGGAAGAACTTCCTGATGAGCTTAGGGAACTTGTGTTTGCAAGGAAAAAAAATCCGAGCATTTCTTTAAAAGAACTTGGACAAAATCTACCGAGACCTATTAGCAAAAGTACGGTAGAATATAGGTGGAGGAAGTGTGAAAATATACTGCATAAGCTGTTGAAGGGGGATGGTGCCCATGTATTTGGGAAAGGCAGACGTTAACACCTATGATAAAGGGGCGGGCAGGGAGTATCTTGTTTCAAACGGCCGCGGAGGTTATGGATTCTCGACGGTCATTGGAGCAAACACAAGAAGAGAGCACGGGCTCCTTGTGGTCCGCCCGGAGGGAAAAACGCAGCACTCTGTGCTGGTAAGCAAGATCGAAGAGACGATCTTCCACGAAAAGAAAAAGTACCAGCTTTCCACAAACCGATACAAAGACCTTGTCTATCCGGACGGATACAGATACCTTCAGGAATATCAAGGCAACCCATTTCCAAGCATGCTGTTTGTAATACACAGCATCCTCCTCAAAAAATCAATTTTCATGCCTCAGGGGAAAGCATGTACGATAGTCAAGTACGAACTCCTGGCTGCTCCGGATAAAATTCGCATAGACCTTCGTCCGCTGTTTGCACATAGGATCAATTCTGAAGTATGCCCGGAACCCGGCAAGGGGGAATTTGACCTCTTTTACAGGGAAAACTCCACAATAGGTGTTGAGGGCAAAGGACATAAAAGCTATTTCAAAGCAACGTCAGGTACATGGGCAGCAAAGCCTCTATGGTACGAAAATCTTATATACGAGCAAGACGACATTCCAGAAACACCATCAGTCGATCATCTCTGGTCTCCTGGCTATGTAAGCAATGACATAGCTGAGGGAGACGTGCTCTATGTGATCCTCTCCGATGAACCGATAACGATGTCTATAGAAGAGATAATCTCTATTGAAACAGAGTGCTCCGAAAGATTTGAAAACATACTGGAACAGGCCAACCTTCCTGCTCTCAGCAGCGCTGAACAAGACATGATCGCTGCTTCATACCACCTCATAGATGACAGGGACGATCCTGTTTCCCCTGTCTATACCGGCTATCCATCAGTGGAGTTCAAGGCAAGAGATACCTTTGTATCTCTGCCGGGACTTACCCTTGCCACAGGAAGGGAAAAGATCGCTGCGAGAGCCCTCCGTATCTGGGCAGATATTTGCAAAGAAAATGACTGGGTAATGCCTGAGCGCATAGCTCCCGACAAAAAATGCGTATTTGAAGCCGCTGACAATGGCCTCTGGTTCGTATATGCTGCAGATAAATACACGAAGCACGTCGGAATCAGGGAAGAAGACGCGGATATCAGGGACACAGCGAGAAAGATAACAGACCGCTACACACTCGGTATCAATACTCTTGACCTTACATGCGAAAAAAATCTGCTGCTTAAAGTGGACTCGGATGATCCGCTGAGGCACTGGATGGACGCTGTTGCAGCAGGGGAGACGGTAGTACACAGAAGAGGGTATCTCGTAGAAGTTAACGCGCTGTGGTACAACGCGCTGAAAGTCTCTGAAAAATTTGCGGAGGCTGACAATGACATTCCTGCAAAAGAAAAATATGCAGAAATGGCGGAAAAATGCGCGGACTCTTTCCGTGAGATCTTCTGGAACAACGAGAGAAAATGTCTCTATGACTGGATCGACCCCGCAGTTTCGGCCAAAGATACTGCGATCCGTCCAAATCAGATCTTAGCGGCTTCACTCTCTTACAGCCCACTTACAGACGACATGGCCAGAGGCGTGATAAGGATCTGCTGGGACGAGCTCTACACGACCTACGGTCTGCGCACCCTTGATCCGAGGCAGGATAAATTCAAGGGCAGGTCAGAGGGAAGGCTCGACCAGAGAATGAAGGCCCGCTTCCGCGGCATGGCATGGCCGTGGCTCCTTGGGGAGTTCATTTCGGCATTCCTTAAATATAATCCGACAAGGACAGACCTGGGATGGATCTTTATGCGTCCTTTCAACTCACACCTCAGGCACAGATGCCTTGGAGGCATTGCAGAGTGTTTTGACGGTATGATGCCGTACAAACCTCATGGTGATGTGCTCAGCGCTATGGCTCTCGGAGAACTTTTGAGAGTTTTGCACGAAAATCTGCAATTTGATGAGTAAAACGGATTAAATCTGTTTGACTTTAAAGCTATAAGGTAGCACAATCAAATAAGAGCAAAAATTAATCTATGCTCTAATATTCACAAGTATTTGTGATAAAAATTTAAGGGGGCAATATTCATGGCAAAGTACAAGGTTGCAATCAACGGTTTTGGACGAATTGGGCGTCTTTCGCTCCGTTCTTTCTTCATGAACGGAAAGGACAATCTCTTTGAGGTCGTGGCAGTAAACGATCTTACCCCGCCGGCATCCCTTGCATATCTCCTGAAATATGATTCGGTGTTTCGCCGCTTCCCGGGGGAAGTTTCCGTTGAAGGAGACTATCTTGTTGTAAACGGACATAAGATCAAGGCAGTGGCAGAGCCGGATCCTGCAAAGCTTCCCTGGAAAGAGCTTGGTGTAGACCTCGTTATCGAAAGCACCGGCCGCTTTACTGATGCAAATGCAGCAAAGGCTCACATAACGGCAGGAGCAAAAAAAGTAATAATTTCCGCACCTGCTAAAAACCAGGATGCCACGATAGTCATGGGAGTTAATGAAGGGATTTATGATCCAGCGAAGCATAACATCATCTCAAATGCTTCCTGCACAACGAACTGCCTTGCCCCTGTCTGCAAAGTGCTTCAGGAGAAATTCGGCATAGTCGAGGGACTCATGAACACCATCCACTCTTACACAAACGATCAGGTAACACTCGATTTTCCGCACAAGACACCTTCCAGGGGCAGGGCAGCGGCGCTTTCGATCATCCCCACTACGACAGGCGCTGCAAAGGCTATCTCAGAAGTCATGCCGGAACTTAAAGGCAAACTGAACGGATTTGCCCTGCGCGTACCTACCCCCGACGTCTCAGTAGTCGACCTCACAGTGACACTTGAAAAGCCAGTGACTGTAGATTCTGTCAACGCTGCAATGAAGGAATATGCAGAAGGCTCCCTTAAAGGCATCCTTGGATATGAACCGGAAGATCTGGTCTCAATGGACTTCGTCGGAGATCCGCGCTCCTCGATCTTTGCTCCCAGGCACACACTGGTCATGGGTGACAAAATGGTCAAGGTCCTTTCCTGGTATGACAATGAATGGGCTTACAGCAACAGGGTAATAGATCTGGCAGACTATATTTTCTCTAAAGGAATTTAAACCCCATGAAGCTGAAAACTTTTTTGCCCGATGATATCATCGGAAAAAAGGTTTTGGTCAGGGTTGACTTCAATGTCCCCCTTGCTGATGGCAAGGTTGCTGATTCTACGCGGATCTGTGCGCACCTTCCGACCCTGAGGGCTCTCAAGGCAGCCGGGGCCAAAGTTGCCCTTATTTCCCATCTTGGCAGGCCAAAGGGTAAAATAGATTTGAAGTATTCGCTTGAGCCTGTTGGTGAGGAACTTGCAAAGATAACAGGCTGGAATGTGCGTTTTGTCCATGAATGTATTGGTCCTGAAGTTCAAAAGGCATCCTCGGAATGGGGCAACGAAGTCCTTCTTCTCGAAAACGTCAGGTTTCATCCTGAAGAAGAGAAAAACGACATGGAATTTGCTAAAAAACTTGCAGAGAATTTTGACATATTTGTCATGGATGCATTCAGTGCGGCCCACAGGTCCCACTCTTCCACACGAGCTGTTGCTGAGGTACTCCCATCGTTTGCAGGCCTTCTGATCGTCAAGGAAACAGAGATGCTGGGAGCGGTCCGTGATGATCCTCAAAAACCATTCGTGCTTATACTTGGCGGCGCGAAGGTGTCCGATAAGATCGCAGTAGTCGAAAATTTAGTGAAAAAAGTCGACACGATCCTGATAGGCGGAGGCATGGCATTTACTTTTTTCAAAGCAAAGGGCCTTGAAATAGGGACTTCTCTCTGTGAGACAGATAAGATCGATTTTGCGTATAAAATGATAACAAAAGCAGAAGAGCTGGGAGTTAAGCTGCTCTTGCCTTTAGATATTCTGGCAGCGGACGAGTTTAAAGCAGATTCTCCATATTCTCTGGTAACTTCTGATGCAATACCGTCTGGAAAAATGGGTCTCGACATAGGTCCGGAGACAATCAAAGCTTTTACTGAGGTCATCCTTTCTTCCAGAACTGTACTTTGGAACGGGCCAATGGGAGTGTTCGAGATGCCCGCATTTTCAAAAGGCACAGAGGCAATTGCCCAGGCTCTTGTTAAGGCCACACAAATTGGTTCATTCACTGTTGTTGGGGGAGGGGATTCCGCAGCTGCAATTGCGCAGTTCGGATATGAAGATCAGGTCTCCCATGTTTCGACAGGAGGAGGAGCAAGCCTTGAGTTCTTTGAAGGTAAAATACTGCCCGGAATAGAACCGTACGATATAACTTAGTAAAAATATATAAGCGGTTCCGGGAAAGCAAAGTCACCGGCGCCGCTTTTTTTATTTAATTTAAGGAGGATCAGAAAACATGCGCAGGAGATTTATTGCAGGAAACTGGAAGATGTTCAACGGACCGGCCGCGACTTCAGAGTTCATGTCAGCCTTTGTGCCTAAGCTGGTCTCGTCTGAGGATATCGTCTCAAATATAAATAAGGAAATGATGGAAGTAGCGGTCTTTGCCCCGTTTGTATCACTTGATGCGGCAATAAAAGGAAAAGATGGTTCACCGCTCATTATTGGTGCTCAGAATATGCATTGGGAAAAAAGCGGAGCCTTTACCGGAGAAATTTCAGCGCCTATGATTAAAGAACTGGGCTGTACCCATGTGATAATAGGACACAGTGAACGCCGGCACATATTCCGTGAAACAAGTGAAGAACTTCACAAAAAGCTGTTGGCGGCTCTGGAAGAGCACCTCACACCTGTTTTCTGTGTAGGAGAACTGTTGGAGGAACGTGAGTCCGGCAGCACTTTTGATGTGATCAGAAAGCAGCTCATGGCAGGCCTTAAGGTGATGGACGGCAACGATGTTGCCGATAAGATTATTGTTGCTTATGAGCCGGTCTGGGCTATTGGCACAGGCAAGACCGCAAGCAGCGAAGATGCGCAGGAAGTATGCTCTTTTATCAGGAAATTGCTTGCCGACACATTCGGCGAAGGTGTTGCAGAAAAAACTATCATATTATACGGCGGAAGCGTAAAACCAGAAAACACAGCATCGATACTTTCAATGAAAGACATTGATGGTGTGCTTGTAGGCGGCGCTTCCTTGAAACCCGACAGTTTCCTTGGGATCGCAAAAGCCGCTGTCCAATAAATAATTGAATGATCATATTTTCTTTTATTTAAATCATAAGTAAACATAGACCAATTAATAAATAGATCATCGATAAGTTATAATATTCAAAATAAATAGGGATATAAATTGGCCGGATACCTGAAGTAAGCTCTTATCAGTCTCCGGCCTTTTTATATTAAGTCTGCCCAAAAACAAGCCCCTCCAGAATCGACGGAGAGGGGCCTGACTTATCTAAACAGGTATATTTATACCTCCTGAAAAAACTTAAAAAAGAGATTTAGTGAAAAATAAAATTTCTCAGGGTAATTCTAGGACTATTGTTCATGTAAAAATAGCAATACAAGAAAAAGGAAACAAATTTAAATGTTATAAATTTATAAGACAATAGAAAAATTTTTAATTTCCTTAAGGTCACATAAGATATATTATAGGACATTATAGAATTTAATTTATATACTTCATTTTTTCCGGAATGACGCCCCGGAC
>Ga0265294_10005682_pt1 | contig 15190 bp, 14 predicted proteins | sample MunlanPumphouse3_FD_192504 | JGI IMG/M metagenome (GOLD analysis project Ga0265294, IMG submission 192504) | Groundwater microbial communities from a municipal landfill in Southern Ontario, Canada - Pumphouse #3 | ecosystem: Environmental > Aquatic > Deep subsurface > Groundwater | place... | reverse complement strand
CTCTATTCCTTTTATTTACAGGAATCGATTTCGCTGTAAGTTATTAATATATAATTTGCTGAATATAAAATAAAAGGAGATGACCTGTGATGGGTTTGTGGGATGGTATAAGGAGGATGTTGAGTGGTCAAAGGGAGAATGAAAAACCGGTAATCAGTAAACAAGAGGCTAGAGAGTTAGTATGGGCAAAACAGATTTTGGATACATGGCCCCTTGATAAAATATGCCAAGTACACCAATTGTGGAAAGAAGAAATATTTTATTCGTTTACGCGGCGTTCTCCGGAGGATTATAGCTATAATGATTCATATTTGCTAGACTTTAATATGAGAGATATGCAAGAAAAATATTGGGATGAGTATCAGAGAGATTGGGGACAGGTTGTAAGGAGTTTTGAAGATTTAATTTTATCTGCGGAAAAAGTTTTTGAAGATTCAAACAGCCCGGAAGTAAGGGCCAAATTGACCAAAGCTGAAAGGGCACTAGATGAGCTTAAGGATTATATCTATCTTATGCAGAGAGTGACCGATCGATATATTAGTCAAGATTCAAAGTATATCTCTCCGAAAGACCCTAATCCGATTACTGAAAGTGACCTTGAAAAATTAACTGGGTATTGTAAAAGTTTAGAATCAAGTAATGTCAAGGCTTATGCATTATTAAGAATAGCAAAAATTAGAGAAACGTTATTAATGCCGGAAAGTAAAGAATTTTATGAGCTGATTATAAAGGAATTCGAAAAAATAGGAAGAGAAGATATGGCTGAGAGATTGAAAGCACAGAGTAATAGAAAAGGCGTTCAAGAGCACCTGGATGAAGTTAAAAGTAAAAAACCGGAAAGAAGTGAGGACGTAAATGTAGTAGAGGCAAGCAGAATAGGAGAAAAAAGAAAGCCCTCTCTGGTTAGAGACGGGCGCTGATTTTTAGCTTTTTACTCATGTTCTTGCAGCCACCGGGTAACCTCAGCGAAAGAGGAAAAAGGTTGCACTGGTAGTCCTTGTGTTTGCCGGTGTTCAAGTAAGTACCCTTTGGCGAAGACAAGGTCTGCCTCTTGACAGCCACACATATCGGAACGGCCGTCACCGATATAGATAATTTCTTCAGCATCAGCCTTTAGTTTTTCCACAAGAGTTTTTTTGCAGGTGCCGCATTTGTCACAGGGCGAGGCATAAGGAGTTTCTATGTCATAGAAGTTGTTTTTTATGAGAAGGTGATTAACATAAAATTGCAGATGGGTGAGCTTCGCTTTTTCTAAAACGGTGTTAATATTAAAGTCAAAGCCATCACTGAGGATATAAAGCATTTCCTGTCTTTTTTCCACATATTGAACAAAGTCAGGAAATGTTTCGTCAAGAGGAATGGCTCGGAGAAAATCAGCTGCTTCTTCTAGGTTTACTTGCAGAAGCGGCAAAATTTTTTGGGCGCTTTGTCTTGTGTTCAATTCACCTCTGTCCCATTGCTCCATAAATTTCCGCCAGCCGTCTTGGGCAAAAGTTTCAACCATGGCATCGGTAGTGTCAATCTTGGTAATAGTTCCGTCAAAATCGGTAAAATAAACGCGTTTCATGTGGGAACCCCTTTCTATTTTTTGTTCGAACTTTACGGTTCGCTTTTGGTATAAAGATTATCAAGACTATTGCAACGCAGTACATACTCTATTATAATAAAGAAGACAACAGAATAGCAATTCCTTCGGGGTGAGGTGAAATTCCTTACCGGCGGTAAAGCCCGCGAGCCTTGTGGTTGATCCGGTGAGATTCCGGAGCCGACAGTTAGAGTCTGGAGGGGAGAAGGGAGGTAAGTGATGATGCTTTAATTAGTTTTGTTTTGGCAGGAACAACCCGAAGGATAATTTCTTCGGGTTTATTTTTTGCGCAAAAAGTTTAATTAAAGGAGAAGATGAAAAAATGACAACAAAAAAACTAGTTCGCTTAGCTGTGCTTACTGCTTTTGGTTTTCTCTTAATGTATTTTATTGCCTTTCCCATACCGCCTTTTCCTGGGTTTTTAACGTATGATCCCGGCGATATTCCGGGGATGATTGCTGCTTTTGCGATGGGACCCTGGGCGGGAGCACTGGTACAGTTGATGAAATGTGTAATCGGATATTTAATTGGTGCTTCTAAAGCAGGGGCGATTGGAATGGCGGCTAATTTTGTGTCCGGAGGAACGATGGTCTTGGTAGCAGGATTAATCTATCAGCATCGTAAGACGAAGATGATGGCAGTATTATCTCTTTTCGTTGGGACGGTAGTTACTTCTTTGGTAATGGCCGTAGCTGATTATTATATCTTTTTCCCTCTCTGGGGTATCCCTGTCAATGAGGCACTGCCTCTTTTAGTAAGTGCGGTGCTTCCGTTTAATGTGGTTAAATTTGCCATTTCCTCGTTGGTTACTTTTTTTGTTTATAAAAAGGTGAAAAATATTTTAGAAGTTCGTAGTTAACAAGGCAAAAGGATAAAGGGGATCCTTTAGCGAATATAGGCAAAGGAATTCACAGAGATTCTAGCTAGGGAGGAGATACAATCAAGAAGATCACACGCAGGGATTTTTTATCTTTAGCAGCTATTTTGGGCGTAGTCGGCTTTTCATCCCTGACTAGTTTGATGATGACAGAGAAAAAAGGTTTCAAAGAGCTCTGCGGCTCCCCCCAGATTGTTTCCGGTACGGGAGAGGATTCCCATATTCAGATAACAGCCTTGCGAAAGCATGTGCAAGTCTTAACGGAAAAAAGTTTTGCCGGGCGCCGGGCCGGAACTAGAGGTGAAGCTATGACCGGCAGGTATCTGGCGGCTCAACTGCAAGAAATGGGATTAGAACCTGCCGGGGATGAGGGGACGTTCTTCCAGGGTTTTCCTTTGCCGGAAATGACTTTGCGAAGGGAAGGGAAAAGAACCGTTTTTTACAAGCTGAAGAATAGTTCTCAGCAAGCTGCCGAGAACATCTTAGGGGTAATCAGAGGGAAACAGGATTCCTCTCAGTATATCGTCCTCTCAGCCCATCTTGACCACTTAGGGATTGGGGAGAATAATTTATACCCGGGGGCTAATGACAATGCCTCGGGGGTGGCCACAGTTTTGGAAATTGCCAGATTGCTTGGCGAAAAGAAGGAACAACTACCTTATTCCGTCTTAATTGCTTTTTGGAGTGCCGAGGAAATGGGGTTAATCGGATCACGGTATTTTATCCAACACCCTTCCTTTCCCTTGGAAGTCATGAGGTTAAATATTAATTTGGACAGCATTGGCAGCGGAGAGAAGAATCGCTTTGTTTTCTGGACCAAAAACCTGAACGGTTTGCCGGAATGGCTCTCCGTCAGCGGATTAAATTATTCAGCTTTGGAATTAGTGGGGCAGTTGGAGACAATGCATAGTAGTGATCATCGGGCTTTTCTGGAAAGGGAGGTTCCTGCGGTGACTTTCCTGGCGGAGAACTGGTTGGAGAATAACCATACACCCCTTGATCGGGCTGGCGGTTTAAATTATGAGAAGATGGCAGCTTTGGGTCAGTTTGTGCAGGGGATATTCTTTTCTTCGGAATTGGAGAAACTGTTTGATTATTTGCAGATTTGAAGTTTAACTTGACAAGCCGGGGGGAACGTGTTAACTTCGATGGTAAAGCAAGGGTGGTCTAATTAGTAAAAAGAAAAAATATAGATAAGATGATGGTAGTAGGTGCCCGCTTTTTTGAGGGGAGAATAGGGAACCGAGTGAGAGTCTCGGACGGCCGCGCCACTGTAAGTGGAAAAATCCTTTATCCACCGGACTTTTCGGGAAGGATAAGGAATTAATAAAACCACAAGTCAGGAGACCTGCCTGTTACTGCCGCAAGAAACCTTCGCGAGGGAGGGAGGCGTGCCTATGCATACTGTTTGGGAAAAAACAGAGCCTTAGTTTTCTCGTTATGAGGAGCTAAGGCTTCTTTTTTAGGTTGTACTTTTATATTAGGAAAAAGAATTGAGGAGGAAAGGCAGAATGAATGTGTTTAGGGGAAAAGCTACTAAGCAATTATTAGCAAGGTTAATGTTACTGGTTATCTTTACGGTAATGAGTTTGTTTTTATCGCCGGTGTTGTTGCCGGGAAATCAAGGAGCAGTATTAGCCGCTGAGCCTTTTGACGGTTTGGTCAAACAGGCGGTACGTAATAACTATGATTTGTATACGACCGGGACAGCGGTAGACGGCGGCTGGGGTAACTTCGGCGCGGTGGACGGCTATGTGCTGGCCGGGGCGGGTGTAGGATTGGAAGATTGGCAAAAAGGGGACAAAAGCTTTCAAGAGGAACTTTTGGCCTTAGTTGATGCTACATTGGCAAATGAGAACTCTTCTTCGGCGAAGCGAATAGCCTATGAATATATACTGGCGAAAGAGTGGGGAGAGACTGAGAAAGCAGGGCAATTACTCACGATCTTAAAGGAGAGGCAGAATAAACAGGGGAATGGCTCCTTTGATAATAATGCTTTTAGTGATTTACCTGCTTTTGCCGTCTTAGGGCGAGCAGGGGTCTTAGCAGAATTTGATCAAGCTATGGCTATTACTTTTATTTTAGACAGTCAGGATAAAAGTTCGGGTGCTTGGACGAATACGTGGCAAGATTTTCAAACGACAGCGCAAGCCGTACGCGCCTTGACTTATTTAAAGTCTTTTGTTGAGGATAAGGCAGAAGAACTGGCGACCGTTCAAGGGGCTATAGACAAAGGGCTTGCTTGGTTAAAAGATAAACAACAATCTGACGGAAGTTTTCAGGATGCTTCCGGTTTTGATGACCCCTTAATCGACGCGGTAGAAGTACTTTTGACTTTAAAGACAGCAGGGATAGAATTTACTGACGCAGCTTGGATTAGCAGTGAGGGCAAAAGTGTTGTTGATTATCTTACGGAAAAGGCTTTAAATGAAGATAGAACTTTTGGTACTTCATGTAATCTTGCTGATAATACTTGGGTGCTAAAAGGTCTGCAAATACTGGGAGGAAACATAGATGAGAACACGGTTCTGGCGATAAGAATCAGTCCGGAGAGTCTTCATCTTAGTGAAAACGCGACGGCTCAATTGAAGGCAGAGGCTTTTAAACTGAAGGGCACCTGGGAAGAGATAGCGGCGGGAGTGTCTTGGTCCACCGGGGATGTAAATCTTGCGGCGATAGATGAGCATGGTTTGCTTACAGCGCTTAAGGCAGGAAATACGATCGTTAAAGCAGGGTATTTGGATTTAGCGAAGCAGGTTGTGCTTGGTGTTACAGAGAGTAGTGGAGGCGGTAGCAGTGGTGGCTCTTCTCGCCCGCCTGAGAACAAGGTTAGGGTTGAGGTAACTGTTACGGGAGAAAAGGGGGAAAATCTTTTTTCCGGTAGAGTGACGTTAGAGCAAAAAGAGGCCACTGTTTTTGAGGCTTTAGTGAAAACAGGGGTAAGGTATGAAGGGGACAGTAACTTCATTACCGCAATAGAAGGACAGAAAAATCGGGGTATGAACGGGTGGATGGTTAAGATCAACGGTAAGTTTATCGCCACTTCTGTTGGTGATTATACTTTGCGGACGGGTGATGCGGTAGAGTGGTTATATAGCACTGATGCCGATAATATTGCGGGGGTAGGAGGAAAACCGGGTGATGCGGCTTCCCCGGCCCAAAAATCTGCCGCTGAAAAAAATGCGGAGGAAATTTTAAAGGAATTATCTGCCGAGGGTGGCGAGTTAAAGGTTAATTTAGCCAATACGGCGAACCAACAAGCTTCTTTTTCGTCTCAACTGCTGGCTAGAATTACAGAACAAGGGCAAGGTTTTCAGTTAGAGAACGGGAAAATACAGGTTTCTTTTGCTCCTTCTGCCTTGCTAACTGAGCAATTAAGTAAAGCGAGAGCCGAGGAGAAAACATTGCTCAATTTTGGCGCCAAGGCTCTGGAAGAGCAAGAAAGGAAAGAAATACTGGCAACTGTGCTAAGACAAGGGTGTGGTCTTGCAGATATTGGGGCTCAGGTAGTAGAACTCAGGGCGGAGATTGCGAGAATAGAGGAAAAGGACGAAGTGCAGATAGAAACAATTAGCGGTTTTCATGAACCGGTACAGGTTACCTTAGACCTTTCAGAATTAAAATTGTCGGCAGAAGATGCTGCTTTATTAACGGCGGTGCGTTATGAAAAGGATCGTTGGGGTAATCTGCGGGCAATAAAGCTGGGGGGTACTTATGATGCCGCCAGCGGAAAGTTTACTTTTTATACGGAAAACTTTAGTTTGTATAGTGTGGTCAAAGCAGAAGATTTATTGACGATTACTTTGACTATAGATGAACCGGAAGTGCTCATTAATAACAAGCAAAAGAAGGTTGATGTGCCGGCTTGTCTAATTGAAAATCGTACCATGGTTCCTTTGCGTTTTGTGGCGGAAGGAATGGGCGCTGAGGTGCAATGGCAAGAGGACAGCGGAATGGTCGAAATGTATTTTCAAGATAAACTCCTAAAGTTAGCGGTGGGGAAAACAGGCCCCGGTCTTGAAGTCCCGGCCATGATTGAACAGGGGCGTACCTTGGTGCCGCTTCGTTATGTCGCCACACATTTAGGGGCTGCGGTGACCTGGTTCCCCTCTACGCAAACAGTAATGATTGTTAAGTAAGGAAAATGGAGGTTTACTGATGAGAAAAAAGGGATTACTGCTTTTGATTTTGTCTGTGTTTTTGTTAATTTTCCCTGCTTGTACGAAGCAGAGCAGTGATCCCCCTGTATCTACAGGGGAAAAAGAAACAGCAGTTAGTTCTGTTACTAAGGAAACAACAAAGGCAGCAGAAAGCTCTCAAGCGGATTCAGAGAAGATTAAGGACTTAGAGGGGTTAAACAAGGGACAAAAGGAGTCTCTGCCAACAAAAAAAACAGAAGGGAAAAAAACATTCTCCTTGCGGGTAAGTCAGAACTATGGTGCAGGAACACTGGCTAAAGAGGAAGTATTGCTGAAACCGAAAATGTCGGTGATGGATGGACTTGATCGTGTCTGTGCGGATCAGGTTGAAACGGCCTATGGGGGCAGTTATGTCAAAGGGATTGGCAATTTGCGTTCGGAAGCTGGGGGAATCGGTAAACCTAAGCAAGACTGGTTCTTTTTTGTTAATGGTATTTTTGCGGATCAGGGTGCTTTGGATTATTTTCCCCAACCCGGGGAAAAGGTGTGGTGGGATTATCATCCTTGGCAGATGTTTCAAGCAACAACTGCGGTGATTGGTTGTTATCCTGAGCCTTTTCTGCACGGTTACCGGGGTAAAACAAAGGCAACGGTAATCCTCTATTGTCCGGAGGAAAAAGAGCTTGCGCTACAGTTAGATAGTGCTTTAAAAGCTGTGGGTGTGCCCAAGGTTACCCTAGCTGAAATTACTAATGAGTTGTTGGCGGAAAGGGAAGGACCTACTTTAGTGGTGGGGAAATGGCAGGAATTACAGGAAAATGTTTATTTAGCCGACTTGAATCAGGCTTTTCAAAAGAACGGAACTTTTGTTCATTTTACCGAAAATAGTTTGGAATTGTTGGATTATACAGGGAAAACGGCTAGGGAATTGACAGCAGGTGTCGGGATTATTAGTGCTTCAGGCGAATCTGCCGGTGATGACAGCCCTCTTTGGCTTATTTCCGGTCTGGATAATGAAGGTTTGCAAAATGCGGTGAAGCTTCTCGTAGAGTGGCCTGCGCAAATCTCAGGTTTTTTTAGTGCGGCTGTTCTTGCTGCTGAGGTTATCCGGCTGCCGGTGATGCCGTAGAGAAGAAGATGCCTTTATAGTGAGGTTATTGTTAGATGAATAGTTATAACAAAAAGGAAGAACAAGAGCAGATGAGACAGAGGCTGCATCCGGCTACGGCTTTGCTGTATTTGGTTGCGGTAGTGTTTTTATCACTTCTTTTTGCTCATCCTTTTTTTCTGCTGGCTCTCTTTGTGGCGGTGGGAACAATTATTTTATCATGTGGTTTAGTCCATGAATGGGTCAATTATTTAAAAGTTGGCTGCGGTTTTCTGCTTGTGATTATGATGGTCAATGTCCTTTTTGTGCGGGCCGGTTCGACGGTACTCTTTTGGGGGCCTGCTTTCCCGGGGCTGGGGCGGATGCGGATTACTTTGGAAGCCTTGTGTTATGGGGCCGGGATGGGGTTACGGTTGTTGGTGATTATTAGTGCCTTTTGTTTATTGATGTATGTTGTTCATCCGGATGGTCTTATTCAGCTTTTAGGTGGGCGGTCTTATAAAACGGCCTTGGCGTTAGGTCTTTCTTTACGGCTGTTTCCTTTAATGCGTGCTGATTTTTTACGGATAACGGAGGTACAGCAGTGTCGTGGGGTTAATTATCGCGGGAAAAAGCCGGGAGAAAGAATCCGTAAAATCGTGCCGGCGATTAATGTCTTGCTTTTATCTAGTTTGGAAAGGGCTTTTCAGTTAGCGGAATCTTTACAAGTGAGGGGGTATGGCTTGGGAAGGCGAAGCCATTATCTTGGGAAAAAGTGGCGGTTAGGGGATAAACTTATTACTGTTTGCGTTGGTGCAGGGAGTTTGTTGAGTTTGTGGCTGGTTTGGAGCGGGCAGGCTGTTTACAGTTATTATCCTCGTTTGCAAAGTATAAAAATTAAAGAGGTTTATAGTGCCGTTTGCATCGGTTTGCTTTTTATCGTTCCTGCTTGTCTCAACTGGGGGTGGAAAAAATGGCCTTCATTAAGGTCGAGGATTTAACATATTATTATCCGGAGACAGAGACACCGGCTTTAGAGAAGATTAATCTTTCTCTTAACCGCGGTGAGTTTGTGCTTGTTTTGGGCAGTTCCGGGTGTGGCAAATCATCTTTAGTCAGAGCTTTAGCCGGTTTGCTTCCTGATTTTTACGGCGGGAGGTTTGGCGGGCGTATTTATCTTGAAAATCAGGAGATACGCACAATCAAGCGTTCTGCTTTAGTAAAGAAAGTGGGGATGGTTTTTCAGGATCCGGAAAGTCAGTTAATTATGAGTAGTGTTGAGCAGGAACTGGTTTTAGGCATGGAAAATCTGGGTCTGCCGGTTAGCTTGATGAAAAGACGCCTCATGGAGGTGGGGGAGGCTTTTGCGCTTAGCCCTTATCTTCAGCAGCGGGTGACACAATTGTCCGGTGGTTTGCAGCAAAAGGTTGTTTTAGCTTCTATTTTGGCGATGCAGCCGGAAATATTAATCTTGGATGAACCGACTTCACAATTAGATCCTGTGGCCGGCGAAGAGATTTTAACAACTGTTCGCAAGTTGAATGAGGATCAAGGAATGACGGTGATTTTAATCGAGCAAAGATTAGAAAGATGTTTTCATTTGGCGGATCGGGTCGTAGTGATGGAAAAGGGGCGGATTGTGCAGAATCAGACTAATTTGAAGCAATTGGTGGTTTGGGCGGTGAAAGAAGGGAGCCCTTTTTTGCCTCCTTTGCCGAAACTTTTTGCCCGGAGCGGTTTTACCCGGATCCCGCTGACGGTAAAAGAGGGGAGGGGGTTGCTTTCCGAAGAGACAGGGGGACGGTTCTCTTGCCTTTCGGCGGAGGCTGCGGCAGATCAAACCGGTTTGGTTTCCCGCAGTCAAAAAAAGGCGAAAAAACCGTCCCCGTCTCCCTGCCTTACGGGGGAGAAAGAGCTTTTATTACAGGTGGAGAATGTTGCCTATACTTATGAAAATGGGGTTGAGGCTTTAAAGGAGATTAATTTGGAGCTTTATGCCGGTGATTTTCTTGTTTTAATGGGTGAAAATGCGGCGGGGAAAACAACACTTTTAAAAAATACAAGAGGATTACTGCAGCCTACTAAGGGGACAGTTCGCTTCTTGGGACAAGAGCTTAAGACAAGACCAATTGAGGAATGGGCGGGGGAGATCGGATATTTATCACAGTATCCCGGTGATTATCTTTTCCTCCCGACAGTACGTGAAGAAATTGAGTTTACTTTAGACAATTTACATTTGCCCAAAGGGGTAAGAGTTGATCTTTTGTTGGAAAAACTAGGTTTAACTAAGTTTGCGGAGAGCTATGCCCGGGATTTAAGCTCCGGGGAAAGACAACGTGTAGCTCTGGCGGCAGTATTAGCGGCTGACCCTAAGCTAATCATCCTTGATGAACCGACGCGAGGGCTCGATTATGAGCTGAAGGCTCATTTAGGGGAAATCCTGCAGAATTTACAAAAAGAAGGGCGGGCGATTCTTTTAGTAACACATGATGTGGAGTTTGCTGCGGAGTATGCTGCAGAAATAGCGTTAATGACACAGGGAACAATTATTGCCAAGGGCAGCAAGGAAGAGATGTTGTCTGATTCCGCTTTTTTCTCTCCACAGGTGGCCAAACTTTTTGGGGGCTTATGCGCTGAGCCGGTAGTAACATTGGCTCAAGGTAAGTTGGTGCTGGAAAAGATCTGGGAAAGAAAAGAGGAGGGCCGACAAACGATGCGATCGGCAGAGGGGGCAGAAAAGTGAGTAAGAGCAGAAATAGTAAAGGTTTTTTAACAAGAAAATGGTGTGATCTTTTATTTTTTCTTTGGTTAGGGATTTTCGTTTTTTCATCTGGGGTAGGGGCTATAGATACTGCGGAGAGTGTCCAGAAGGGGTTGGCTTATTTGGCTGAGGTGCAGAATGAGGACGGAGGGTTTCCCAGTGCTAAAGGGCGTCTCAGTAGTCCCATGGTGACAGATTGGGTGGTTATGGCGTTGCAGGCCTCAGGTGAAGATGTTACAGGTGTTCATTGGTGCAAAAATGGAGTTACTCCTTGGGCTTATCTGCAAAAGGAGACCCGTTCTTTGGAGGGAACGACCGATTATGCGCGGACATTATTGACCTTAACCGCAGCCGGCAGCGGTCCTGTTTATCAAGGGGTTGATTTAGCCGAAAAAATAGTTTCTTTTCAATTGCCCCATGGTCAGTTTGCTCAGTGTGCATTGGGTGAAGAAGGTTTAGTTAATTGTCAGATTTGGTCTGTCCTGGCTTTAGCTGCGGCGGAAAAGGAAATTCCTTCTCAAGATAAAGTTTTGGCATGGTTAGTGAGTCAGCAAAACAGTGATGGCGGTTTTGGTTGGGCGGTGGGAGGGGAAAGCGATCCTGATGATACGGGAGTAGCTTTAAGTGCCCTTGCGGTGATGGGGTTGGAGAAAGACGATGTGGTGATCAAAAAGGCTCTGCAATATCTAAAAGACCAACAAAATGAAGATGGCGGGTTTGGCTGGACTAAACAGAAGACGAATACCGCTACAGATGCTTGGGTGATTCAGGGGTTAACGGCGGTGGGAGAAGACCCGGCAGGTGAGAAGTGGCAAGTAGGGGGGATTAGCCCGCCGGCCCATTTGTGTAGTTTGCAGAACAGTGATGGTTCGTTTCAATGGATTAGTGGGGTTGATTCTTCTCCTGTGCTGATGACGGCTTATGCGGTCTTTGCTTTGAGCGGGAGTTCTTTTCCTGTTAATCCTAGTGATGAGGTGAATGTGTGCGGGGAAAATAAGTTGTCTTGTGCAGAAAGTGAAAAGGGCGAAGAGAAGACAGAGGACAAAGTGCAGGCAGGGACGTTAGCTTCGTTTTTCACCAGGGTATGGCCAGACCTTGGGGGGGTTATGCGGCTTTTGTTTTCTAGCATAGTTTTCTAAGGCGGAGTTTCGTTGGGGTTAGAAGTTGGGGTTAGAAAGAGTATCGTTTAAGCGGGAAAGGTTGGGGTTAGGGAAAATGAATTGGGCGATTATCGCTGTAGTCAGCACGATTTTATTTGTTTTCTATTTTTTCCGGCGTTTTGAAAAAGCAGAGGTTTCGGCTAAAGAAATTGCGCTTATCGCGACGATGACTACTCTCGCTGCCATTATGCGGGTGCCTTTTGCTGTTTTTCCGAGTGTTCAGCCCACTACTTTCTTGGTGATGATTACCGGTTATGTTTTTGGCGCTCAGACCGGGTTCGTGGTGGGTGCTTTAACTGCTTTGGTTTCTAATTTCTTTTTAGGTCAGGGCCCGTGGACTCTTTGGCAGATGTTAGGTTGGGGTATCTGCGGTAGTATTGCTGCTCTTTTGGCGAAACAGGAAAAAGGTTTTAATTTAAAAAATTTTACTGCGCTGGCTGCCTTTTGCGGGTATTTTTTTGGTTGGATTATGAATATCTGGCATTGGGTTGGTTTTGTCTATCCCCTGAATATGAAGACTTTTTTAGCGACCTATGTAGCCAGTTTCCCTTTTGATACTTTGCATGTGCTTGGCAATATCGCTTTTTCTGCTGTTTTTGGACAAACTTTTTATACGGTGCTGAAACGTTTTCAACGGAAATTTAGGGTTGTTTTTTTCAAGTAATTAAAAAGTTTTAATGCTTTCCGCATTACTCTGTTTTGTGGTAGTATTTTAAGTAGGTAGGTTGTACTAAGAGATGAGGGGGAAGTTTGCGGTGAAAATAGGGCTAATTGGTTTACCGTTGACAGGTAAAACTACGTTTTTCAATCTCCTGACTAGGGGGAAAGCGGAGATAGGGGCAGGTAAACTTGAGGCAAATATCGGGACAGCAAGGGTTCCTGACCAGAGGATTAATTTTTTGAGTGACCTTTATCAACCGCGTAAAACGATCTATGCGCAGATTGATTTTATTGATATTGCCGGGCTGGTGTCCAGTCAGGAAGGACAAAAATCCGGGGCGGGTAAATTTTTGAATGATGTGCGGGTTTGTGATGCCTTAGTCCATGTTTTACGGGCATTTCGCAATCCGCATATAGTGCACGTGCAGGAAGAGTTAAATCCGGCTAAAGATTTGGAAACAGTGGAGATGGAGCTTCTCTTTGCTGATATGGAGCTAATGGAAAAAAGGATGGAACGGATCCGTACCGGCAAAAAGATGACGAAAGAGGATCAAGCGGAATTAGAACGCTTGGAAAAATGTTTTGCTGTACTGGAAGAAGGAAAATCTATGCGTGATGTGGATCTTTCTGAAGAAGAAAGAAACGCGATGAAAAATTATGCTTTTCTCACCGAAAAGCCACGTTTAGCTGTGGTCAATTTAGATGAAGAACAGTTTAAAAAGAAGGATTATCCACAGCGTGAAGAATTGGCGGCTTTATGTAAGGAGAAAAACATGCCGCTTTTAGAAATTTGCGCACAAATGGAATGGGAAATTAGTGAATTGGGGGAAGAAGACAAGGCTCTCTTTATGGCTGATTTAGGGTTAACAGAAGCGGGGATTGAGCTTTTAGCCCGTAATGTTTATGAGCATTTGGGGTTGATTCCTTTCTTTACGGTGGGTGAAGATGAAGTCAGGGCTTGGACGATTGCACAAGGAACAATAGCGAAAGAAGCTGCCGGAAAAATCCATTCGGACATTGAGCGAGGTTTTATCAGGGCGGAAGTCGTGAAATATCAGGACATTCAGGAATTAGGCACGATGGCGAAAGTAAAAGAAAAAGGTCTTTTCAGATTGGAAGGAAAAACTTATGTAGTGGAAGATGGAGATATCATAAATTTTCGTTTCAACGTATAAATATATATTAAAAACCTCCTATTAGGATATCCTAAGAACAGGAGGTTTTGCATGATGACTGTTAATTTTTTCCGGATGGCCGGCGGGTGTCCTCATTTTGATTCTGTCAGGTCGGCCAGAGGGCTGGAATTAGGCAATGTTCCTTCCCGAGATTCTTTACCACGTTGTAATCATTGTGCCCATTGGCAGGGTGGACAGTGTGATTTATTTCTGGCTAAAGGCAAGTGAAAATACTTCTTTATTTCTTGTTGATTTTTTTGCAGGAGAACTCCTTTATCCTGTCGAACATAGTATTAAACTATAAAGAATAGTATAGGAGGATTTGCTATGTTGACGAGGGAATGTGCGGGTGGTGTGGTTTTCATTGACAACAGAGTGTTTATCCTAAAAAATCATAAACAAGAATGGGTTTTACCGAAAGGTGTGATTAGAAATAAACAGTTGGCCTTAGATATAGCCTTAGAGAGAGTGAAAATTGAAGGCGGAGTTGAGGCTAACGTAATTTCCCCTGCCGGTGAGACTAGTTATGAATTCTATTCTTATTCGCGTAAAATACCGGTTTGTAATAAAATTGACTGGTTTATCATGGAAGCAACAAGCGACTCCTTTTCCATTAATAAAGAGCAGGGCTTTACCGATGGCGGTTTTTTCCCCATTGATGAGGCCTTAGAAAAAATAACCTATAGCCAAGATAAATCCTTAGTTCGTTTAGCTTTTCGTAAGTATAATTTTTATCGCAATCAGAAACTGGCGGAAACGGTTGGTTGAAAAGAAGTAAAGCTTAGTAAGCAGAAAAAAGGTATGAGATGTCTCGTACCTTTTTTAATATGATTTTTTATGTAGTTTTTGCTCTATTTTTGGTATAATGTACTTTGCAGTATCTGCAAGAAAGGGAGGAGTTTGAGCATGAAAAGCGATTTGTGGATTACGGAGCAGCAAACAGGGGATTTGGCGATTTCTTTCCGCGTTAAAGAAAAGTTGCATGAAGAAAAGACTGATTTTCAACATCTGTCTGTGGTAGATACATATACGTATGGGCGGATGCTTTTTTTAGATCATTGTGTGATGACTAGTATTGAAGAGGAATTTGTTTATCATGAAATGATTACCTTGGTGGCTCTGAATACCCATCCTCATCCGGAGCATGTCCTCGTTATCGGCGGCGGTGATGGTGGGGCTTTAAGGGAAATCGTCAAACATCCTAAAGTTAAAACAGCTACTTTAGTAGAAATTGACGGCAGAGTGATCGAGAATTCCAAAAAATATTTGCCGGAAATAGGGGCGGCTTTTGCTCATCCGAAGGCTAAAGTGTTAATTGCTGATGGGATTAAGCATATTCAGGAGCATAAAAACAAATATGATGTGATCATTATAGATTCGACCGATCCGGTAGGGCCGGCGGAAGGGTTGTTTTCGGCTGAATTTTATCAGCATGTCCATGAAGCCTTACGGGAAGATGGAATTATGGTGGCGCAAACCGAGTCGCCTTTTTTGGCTAGAGATAGAAAGTTAATTAAACGTATTCATCAAGACTTAGGGGAACTTTATCCTTTGGTCAAACTTTACTTAGCTTATATTCCGGTGTATCCGACGGGGATGTGGAGCTTTACCTTGGCTTCAAAAAAACATGATCCGTTACAGGTGAAGCCTGAAGATATTGTCGCGGTAAATACGCGCTATTATAATCGGGATATTCACTATTCTGCATTTGTTCTGCCTAATTTTGTGGCGGAGATGCTAAAATAA
>Ga0265294_10005681_pt1 | contig 15191 bp, 15 predicted proteins | sample MunlanPumphouse3_FD_192504 | JGI IMG/M metagenome (GOLD analysis project Ga0265294, IMG submission 192504) | Groundwater microbial communities from a municipal landfill in Southern Ontario, Canada - Pumphouse #3 | ecosystem: Environmental > Aquatic > Deep subsurface > Groundwater | place... | reverse complement strand
CCTTCGCCAAATTCCAGCAGCAATTTAGACTCAGCTAGCTTAAAAAACACACACCAACCAATCAACAACCAACCTAAAACTCTCCCAAAGCTTTTAAAAGCTTTGGGAGAGTTTTCACCTACTTTTTCGTTGTGCAATTATGCTAGTTGCAACTAGCTGTAGAGTGTGAAAAATCATAAGTGGGAGCAAAATTAATCCTATTCCAACTACTCCGGGGAAGAGTACTTTTGCCATAACGGTTCCGTGCACTAGCGATTTTTTTGAGCCGCAAAAAAGGGCGGTAATATTATCTTCTCTGTTAAACTTTAAAACTCGGCCTATAAAAGCAGTAATTCCATAAATAACAAAAAAGAGAGTAATCATTGCTAGGCTAAGCAGAAGCAGCTGAGCAATGGTGTGATCTTGGAACATGTTGTTTATAAAGGAGTCGCAGAAGGCAGCGTAGACTATTAGTAGAATTACAGTTTGGTCAAAAAGTTTAAGTTTATTGCTATTTCTTATTGCCAGTGATCCAAAACAAGGGTGCAGTAAAATGCCCAAAACTACAGGCAGAATTACCTGTATTGAGAGTTGAAGAACTGCATGCCCAAGACTAAACCCCTTCCCTACTAAAATTCCACCCCCAGCTGTAATTAAGCCACCACCCACTGTAGTTAGAATTAGGCCCATCCACAGTGGCGTTATAAAGACTCCTAAAAGACTAGAAAGGGATGCATTAAAAATTGCCGAGGGGATATTTCCTTTGGCTATAGATACCATTACCACAGAAGAAGAGACAGTAGACGGAAGAGTTGCTAAAAAGAAAGTTCCTACCCAAAGTAAGGAGTCCCAACTAGCTCCTACCAAACTCTTTACCAACAATATAATTAAAGGGAAAAGTATAAATGTTACACTCTGTATTACAACATGTAACCTCCAATGGTATAGACCAGTTTTAAACTGCTGGGGGCTCAGCTTAAGACCATAAAAGAAAAAAATTAGTGCTACTCCCCAATTAGCCACCTTAGCCAAGTTAAGCCATGGCAAGTTAAACAGCCCCTCTTGCACCCCAGGCTCCGGCACATAATAGGCCAAAACAATCACACCTAAAAGTGAAATTACAAAGCCATCTAGCCCAACTTTATTAAACCCCTGCCACATTTTCATAAGTCACAAAGATAAAGAATCTCCCCAAAACTCTCCCAAAGCTTTTAAAAGCTTTGGGAGAGTTTTCACCAGAGTGTTTGCACCAGAGTGTTTGCAAGGGAAGGTTATTTATGTGTTCAAAATAACTGCCCAAAAACGTAGCCAGTTATTGTAGCCATTATTACAACAAGAATAACAAATAAGGCTGTCTTTTTGGTTCCCATTACGCTGCGAATTACTAACATATTGGGGAGTGAAAGCGAGGGACCTGCTAGTAGAAGTGCTAGGGCTGGGCCTTTGCCCATTCCAGAAGCTAAAAGGCCTTGAATAATTGGAACCTCGGTAAGTGTAGCAAAATACATAAAGGCACCAGTAATACTTGCAAAGAAATTAGAGAGAAGTGAATTGCCCCCTACAGCCCACTCTATCCATGTGTTGGGGATAATTCCTGCAATAGAGGTAGACCCATGTGTAGAGCCTAATAGAAAGCCTGCGGTTACTACACCTATGGCTAACATAGGCATAATCTGTTTTGCAAATTCCCACGCACTTATTGTCCACTCTCTATTATCTGGATCCTGTTTATCTAATAAGGTAATTACACTTAACGATATAATACCTACAATCATAGGAACAAGAGGCACAAATGAACCATTAACTATAAATGCTTTTGCTAAAACAGAACTTAATATTGTAGCTGCTGCAGCCATTAATACCCACTGCCACTTAATTTTAAGAATTTTAATTAATGAATAACAGAGCATAAGGGCAAATACACTTGTGATTACCCACTTATATGTATAGATATAGTACCACAGAGTGGTTGTATCGTCTGCTGCAGGGCTACCCCAGTTTGCAAAAACAAGTATAGCTACAAGAGTAAAAAAGTGAAAAGAGGTATGACTCATAGGGCGCTTCTCCTCTACTGGAGGGAAGTTCATCTGTTCCTCTTTCTTTGCCTTCTCTTCTTTCCTATAAATAAATGACATTATTAGCCCTATTACAACTGAAAATATAATAGCTCCTATTGTTCTTGCAATGCCCATCTGGGCACCTAATATTCTTGCAGTTAAAATTATAGAGAGAATACTAATGGCAGGTCCAGAGTATAGAAATGCTACTGCTGGGCCTAAGCCTGCTCCTCTCTTGTATATACTGGAAAACAGGGGTAATATAGTACACGAGCACACTGCTAAAATTGTCCCAGAAACTGCTGCAACACTATATGCAAGCCACTTTTTGGCATTTGCTCCAAAGTACTTAAGTACAGCACCTTGGCTAACAAAAATTGAGATTACACCTGCAATAAAAAAAGCAGGTAATAGGCACATAACTACATGCTCTTGGGCATACCATTTAGAAAGATCTAAAGTTGCAGTAATAGCTGTTAAAAATGTTTCATTACCTATTGGCATAAAGAAAACAGCTGCAAAAACTACTACAATCCAGAGCAATATTTGTAACTCTTTTTTAAATTCCATGATTATTATCTCTTCTCATTTTTTATTTCTATTTATGATATTTGCTTCTATAAAATTAATTAAAGGCCCAAAGCAGCTCTTACCTCGGCCTCAGAAGGGACTCGGCCTTTTATTTTAACTACTCCATCTACTACAATGGCAGGGGTGGCAATTACATTATACTGCATAATCTCCATAATATCTTCTACCTTAACTATTTTGGCATCTATAGCTGCTTCAGATACAATTTTTTCTACTACCGCTTGAGTAGTTTTGCATTTTGTGCATCCGGTTCCAAGTATTTTAATTTCCATGATTTTTAATTTAAATGTTTCTAAAAGTTAGTTATTATGTAATAGAGTCCTAAAAGCATGAATAGCAGAGCAATTACTCTCTTAAACCATTTTTCAAAACTTTTCATTTTATTATAAAAGTTGCCAATATTGGTAAATCATTTTTATACGCTTCTACTATCTGTTGCAACCACTCCATGATGTGACTTTTATTAAAAAATCTTTGGAACTATATATTAATTACAACCTGCTGTTTACCTCTTCTTGAATAAGATCTACTAACAACTCCGGGCTACTTATTGCGTTTGCAAATGCCTCTTCCGTTATATTTATCGAGTCCTCTCCTTTTGCAATTATTAGGCTGTTCCAAGATATTTGATATTTCTCTATAAGCTCTAGATTAGCTGGTTCTTCTGTGAGAAGAACTTTGAGTTGAACTTTTGGTTGGTCTTTATAGATAGAGTCTATTACCTCTTTTGTCAATTTTTCTACAGCAATACAGGTTTTACAACGCTGTTTTCCATGGAAGTAATAGAGATAGACTGTATTTGCATCGGCTACTGTTATAGATTTTTCTTCTGTTTGAGAACCACTACCACAAGCAGCAATAATCAAAAGAGTAAACGTAATTAGAAGAGTTTTTTTCATCTTTTTTAATAGTTTAATTGTGTTATTGTATTGTACCGTATCGCATTGTAGTTCATTTCGCAAAAAGCCTAACTGTTCGTATATCGTAATAATACGAACAACAAAGGTAAAAAAACTTTAAAGTTCACAAACTTTTTCTGGAACTTCTGTAGTAAAAAGATCTCCAAAAAGCTTTTGGACTAATTTCCAATTCTCTTTATTTATACAATATTTAATTGTGGGGAGAGTAATTGTCCCTTGAATAATGCCTGCATCTTTTAACTCCTTTAGATGTTGAGAAAGCGTGCTTTTTGCTACTGGAATTAGCTCAGACATATCTCCGTGATAACAGCAGTTCTCTTTTAATAGCATTTGAACAATTGCTATTCTAACAGGGTGCCCCAATGCTTTTGCAAATCTGGCAATCTGTTTTTGATTTTCTGTAAATTCTTTTTTCATAAAAAAGTATTGTTCGCAAAATTACGAAAAAACTTTAATAAAGTAAATAATAAAACTTAACAATTAAGTAACAATATCGTAGATGTTATGTAACAAGTGCCAGATATTTTTGCAGTCTTATTAAATAAAAATAACAAATCTATTACGATTGAAAAAAGTAACCACTTTGCTTAGCTGCATATTAATATATACTGTAGGCTTTGCACAACAAACCTCGGCTTACATCCAATCTCAATTCCAATATGGAGAGGAAAGTGCATCTTTAAAGGTAGGTGGACCAAATGAAAACAAAGAAGACCCGTATAGTCGTTTTGGCTTACGTAGAGGCAGAATTAAATTTACTTATAAAGAGGGAATAGCCTCTGCCGTATTTCAAATAGACATTACAGAAAAGGGCTTTGATTATAAAGATATATATATTAACCTAAAAGATCCATGGAGTGGTTCAAACTCTTTATGCGTGGGGCTTTTCAACCGCCCTTTCGGCTATGAAATAGAGTGCTCTTCTTCTAAACGTGAATCGCCCGAACGTTCAAAAATATTTTGCACTCTTTTCCCTGGAGAACGCGATTTAGGAGGCATGATAACCCTTAAACCTACAAACAGCTCTTTATACCATTCTATTAAAATAAAAGCGGGGCTATTTGCAGGAAACGGCCCAAAAAAAGAGATAGATAACAAAAAAGATTTTATTGGTCATCTCATTGTAAATAGTAACATTGGCAATAATATAAACTTAGGCATAGGCTTCTCTTACTATTATGGAGGAGTTTATCAGGGAAGTGAAAATGTATATAGCATGCATAACAAAAGTTTTGTTCTAAATAGAGATAACTCAAATATAGGCAAATTTGCTAAGCGTGAATACTTTGGTATAGATGGGCAACTTTATATTAAAAGCAAATTAGGCAACTCTAGTCTAAAGGGGGAGTTTCTTTTAGGAACACAACCTGGATGTGAGCAAAACAGCATAAGCCCTAACTCATCTACTCTTCCGGCTCACGATACATATATTAGAAATTTTAATGGTGGCTATAAAATGTATGTGCAAGAAATTGGAAAGCTACCTGTTTCTGCAGTAGTTAAATATGATTGCTACAACCCCAATATAAAAGTCTCTAAAAATGATATTGGGCTAAACGGAACGGGTGAAGGTGATATAAAATACAGCACTATAGGAGCTGGATTACTATTCAAAGTAAATAAATGTATCCGACTACAAGCATATTACCAATGGATAAGCAACGAAAAGTCTAAATATCTTGTACATTTCAATGAAGATATTAAAGATAACATCTTCACACTTAGGCTACAATACAAGTTTAAATAACAATTAATTAAAAATCAATATTTAACCAATTTGTAACAAAACCTAAAAATAAACGTAACATACTCAAGCTAGCTTTGCATCGTAACAAATAACATAAATAGATAAAATGGAAAAAAAAATTTTAGCATTAATAACACTTCTTTTAATTACATTAAGTGTAAATGCACAAAGGATAAAAGGGTCTGACACAGTATTACCTCTTACACAAAAAGAGGCAGAATCATATAATAAAACTCACTCTTCCAGTACAATCTCTGTTACAGGTGGTGGTAGTGGAGTAGGGATATCTGCACTACTTTCCGGGACTACAGATATAGCACAGGCTTCCAGGAAAATTAAATTCGCCGAAAAACAAAAATTAAAAAAAGGAGGGCAAAAAGCTGTAGAAATTATTGTAGCTTATGATGCTCTGGCTGTAGTAGTTAATCCTTCTAATAAAGTCACTAATCTTACCCGGGAAGAGTTAGAGGCAATCTTTACTGGAAAAATAAAAAACTGGAAAGAGGTTGGAGGAGAAGATTTAGTTATAGTCCCCTACTCTCGTGAAACCTCATCTGGAACTTACGAATTTTTTAAAGCAAATGTTTTAAATAATAAGAACTATATGAATGGCATAATGAGCATGCCTGCTACTGGTGCAATTGTTCAATCTATAAGTCAGACAAAAGGAGCAATAGGTTATATTGGCCTTGCATACTTAAATAAAGATATAAAAGCTATACATGTATCTTATGATAATGGGAAAACATATATAGCACCTTCTGTAGAAAATGCAAAAAACAAATCTTATCCAATTGTGAGACCTCTCTATTACTATTATGAGGCAGGTTTAGAATCTAAAGTAAAACCATTTATAGAGTATGTCCTATCTACTACCGGACAAAAAATAGTTTCAGAAGTAGGATTTATCCCAGTAAAATAGGCAAAAAGATTCGGGAATATAATGAAGCAATTCCGTAGAATAGTAGAAAAAATAATAGAGGGGCTGTTAACAGTAAGCGGTGCAATTACTAGCATTGCGATACTGTTAATAGTTATCTTTTTATTTAAAGAGGGTATTGGACTATTCAGCTCTCCGGCTGTAGAAAAAGGGTATGCTCTATATGTTAACTCCAAAAATAACGTAAGTAATCTTACTGTAGAGGATATAAAAAAAATATTCGATAGTGAGGTTTCCAGCTGGAAACAGTTTAGTGGTAACGACCAAGAAATTAAGGTGTTTCGCTTTGAAGAGATATTTGACATCTATTCAGAAGAGCAATTAGGCGTAGAGTACTCTTTACTGCCCAATAAATTAGGAGAAATTATTCTACAAAATCCAAATATTATAGCATACCTGCCAATAGAGTATGCTCCGTCAGAGGTATTAGGAATTAAAGAGCTACCAATTAAAAGTATTAGTATTAATAATTTTTTTGGAGGAGAAGAGTGGATCCCTACTGCTACCCCTGCCCCTCTGTTTGGTCTGTTGCCTCTGTTATTGGGAACATTACTTGTTAGCATTGTGGCTATACTCTTTGCTTTACCCCTGGGGTTAGGTGTTGCTATCTATTTATCTGAATTAGCTGGAGAGAGAACTCGTAAATTTATGAAGCCTACAATAGAGCTACTTGCAGGTATTCCATCTGTAGTTTATGGATTTTTCGGTTTAGTTGTTCTTGTGCCAATTGTTCAGAAAACCTTAGGGTTACCTGTAGGTGAAACAGCATTCACAGGAAGCCTATTACTAGCTATAATGGCACTGCCAACAATAATAACAGTTGCCGAGGATGCTATGCGCAATACTCCACGATCTGTTCGAGAAGCTAGTCTTGCATTAGGTGCCACTCACTGGCAAACAATCTATAGAGTGATAATCCCTTATTCCGTATCGGGAATATCTGCAGCTATTGTTCTGGGAATTGGACGTGCAATTGGAGAAACTATGGCAGTACTAATGGTTACCGGTAATGCTGCAGTTATGCCACACTCTCTATTTGAATCGGCCAGAACAATCCCTGCGACTATAGCTGCCGAGTTAGGAGAAGCTCCCGCTGGTGGTGCCCATTATCAATCATTATTTCTATTGGGAACCATACTGTTTATCATAACTCTAATTATTAGTATTACTGCAGAAGTTATTTCTAAAAAACAACCTAATACCGGGGAGTAATGATGGATAAAAAAATAAGCCAACAGATAGCATTTTGGATATTTAGAGTACTGGGTATTTTAGTTATTGTAATACTATTCTGGATTTTAGGATTCATAATATATAATGGAATTGGAGTAATTAGTTGGGAGTTTCTATCTACTAGCCCAACAGAAGGAATGACCTCCGGAGGTATTTTACCAGCCATTGTAGGAACGGTATATTTAGTAATTGGAAGTATGATCTTTGCGCTTCCTTTGGGTATTATGTCTGCTATATATACAAATGAATATGCTGGAAACAGCTGGGTTGTGAAATTCATTCGTGTTATGACAAATAATTTAGGGGGGATTCCATCAATTGTTTTTGGGCTATTTGGAATGGTTTTATTTGTAAACACATTGGGATTTGGAGATTCAATATTATCCGGGTCTCTTACATTAGGGTTATTAGTATTACCATTAATAATCCGAACAACAGAAGAGGCGTTAAGAGCAGTACCCAATTCTTATAGAACTGGTAGTTTAGCATTAGGAGCTACAAAACTACAAACTATACGAAAAGTAGTATTACCCGCTGCTCTTCCTAATATTACTACGGGAGTAATTCTCTCTATTGGGCGTGTTTCCGGAGAGACAGCCCCTATCTTATTTACAGTAGCAGCATATTTCCTTCCAAAACTACCAAATAGTATTTTAGATCAGGCAATGGCTCTTCCTTATCATCTATATGTAATAGCTACAAGTGGAACAGATATAGAAGCATCCAGACCTATTGCCTATGGTACTGCCTTAGTTCTAATCTCTATTGTTTTATTGATGAATCTACTAGCAACATTTTTAAGAAGATATTTTGAAAGGCACAAAAGATAATTAAGGAATTAACTATATGATAGAAGCAAAAAATATTAATTTTTACTACGGCGATTTTCATGCGCTAAAAGATATTAGCATGTATATGAAAAAAAATACCGTAACTGCCCTAATAGGTCCTTCTGGTTGTGGCAAGTCTACTTTCTTAAGACTGTTTAACCGTATGAATGATTTAATTGATAATACACGTCTTACCGGAGAATGTCTAATTCAGGGTGAAAATATATACAATAAATCTGTTCATGTAGACGAATTACGTAAAAAGGCCGGAATGGTATTTCAGAAACCAAACCCTTTTCCTAAATCTATTTTTGAAAATGTAGCTTATGGACTAAGAGTAAATAATATGGGAGATAAAAAATTTATTGAACAACGTGTAGAAGAGTCTTTAATTGCAGCAGCTTTATGGGACGAAGTTAAAGACAAACTAAAAAAATCTGCCTTTGAAATCTCTGGAGGACAACAGCAAAGATTATGTATTGCTAGAGCATTGGCTGTTTCTCCTTCAATATTATTGATGGACGAACCTGCCTCGGCACTAGACCCTATCTCTACCTCTAAAATAGAAGAGCTAATTCATAAGCTTAAAGAGGAGTATACAATAGTTATTGTTACTCACAATATGCAACAGGCTGCTAGAATAAGTGATATGACCGGTTTTTTTATGATGGGAGAGTTGGTTGAATATAGTGATACAAAAAAAATGTTCTTAAACCCTCAAAAAGAGGCAACACAGAATTATATCACCGGGCGTTTTGGTTAATCATAAATGCCAATCAATAGAACAAATTAATAACTGAAATCATATAGAGATATGAAACATATAGAGAAAGAGATAAACTCTTTAAAAGAAGAGATAATACAGATGTGGAAATTAGTTGTTTCTCAATTAGAAAAAGCTAAGCAATCATTTATTAACAGCGATATTGAAACTGCTATAGAGATTGTTACCAGAGAGAAAAGTGTTGATGCATTTGAATTAAAAATAGATAGCGATTGTGAAAATTACATTGCTCTATACAGCCCGGTAGCTGTAGATTTAAGACTTGTTCTTTCTCTTCTTAAAATAAGTAATTCTCTGGAGAGAATTGGTGATTTAGCAGCAGGCATTGCCAGACATGTAATAGAAGATGAATGTAATAATAACAGCTTGGAATTAATTGAAAATCTACAACTAGAAGAGATGTTTGATACATTAATAAGTATGCTCTCTGATGGTTTAGTTTCTCTTGAATATGAAAGCACTATAAAATCTGAAAAAATATTGGCAAAAGATGATAAAATAGATCAAATATATCATAACTCTATTTACATTTTAAGTGAGTATATAACTAAAGATACCTCTTTTACTCTTTGTGGTTTAAAGTTATTACTACCTATTCGTAAATTAGAGAGAATTGGAGATTTGTGCAGTAATCTTGTTGAAGATATAGTTTTTTATGTTGATGCAATAGTGTTGAAACACAACGAACATCATAATAATAATTAGATAATAATTAACTTAGCAACAATAAACACTCTCTATTTAAAACAAAAATGAGATGCCCAAAAAAATATTAGTCGTAGACGACGATAAAAACATATGTGAAATACTTGAATTCAATCTAAAGAATGAAGGTTTTGAAGTTGAGTGTGCCTACTCTGCAGAAGAGGCTTTTAATAAATTAGACAATAGCTTTTCTCTAATGCTTCTAGATATAATGATGGGTGGTATGTCTGGCTACAAAATGGCAGAAAAATTACGAGCACAAAAAAACAACATTCCTATTATTTTTTTAACAGCTAAAGACACCGAAAATGAAATGCTCACAGGGTTTTCAGTGGGGGCAGATGATTATATTCCAAAGCCCTTTTCTATAAAAGAGGTAATTGCTCGCATTAAAGCTGTAATAAAAAGAGTCTCCCAAAGTGCAAAAGAGGTAAACAATACCAATCAAATTATCTATGAAAATATAGTTATAAATTTAGAAACTAAAGAATTAATAATTGAAGAAAATAAAATTCTTTTAACAAAAACTGAATTTGAAATTCTTACTCTATTGGCAAAAAGTCCAGATAGAGTCTTTTCTCGCGAAGAGATTATTAATAATGTCTGGAAGGAGACTCCATTTATTACAGAAAGGACTGTAGATGTACATATTACACGATTACGTAAAAAAATGGGACAAAGTGCATCAATTATTACTAATCGTTCGGGTTATGGATATAGGTTTAACATATCAAATTTATGAAACTAAGTTATAGACAAAGATTATTCTTATACTTTGCAATCATTTTTTCGATTTTCACTATTGGAGTAGTGGTTTTTGAGCAAAGTAGAGGCAAGAAATTTAAAACAGAATCTTTAGAAGAGAAGCTCGGAGCATATACAGAAATAGTTAATGCTGCTCTTGTAATAAATAACGGCAACTACTCTAAAATAATGGATAGTTTAGTCCTTATATTTCCTCAAAATATGAGGGTAAGCCTTATAAACAGAGATGGAATAGTGCTGTTTGACAACTCTATATCAGATTTATCTGCACTAGAAAATCATGCCGAACGTCCCGAAATAAAAGAGGCATTACATGGATATAACGGAACAGATATTCGGACTTCAACCTCAAATAACCGCAAGTATCTTTACTATGCAAAAAAATTTGGAGATAGATATATTAGAGTTGCCCTTCCTTATACAATTGAAACTCAAAGCTTTTTAAAAACAGATAATACTTTCATCTATTTTATTATAGTACTATTTATTGTAATGCTTATGCTTATGAATGTAGTTACTAGTAGGTTTGGTAAGTCCATTAAGGAGCTTAGAGATTTTGCAATTAACTCTAATAAAGAAGAAATTAATGAGATTAACTTTCCAAATGATGAATTGGGTGAAGTAGGGTTAAAAATAGTTGAAAGCTATAGAGAATTAAATGCAAGTAAAAGAGAGACTGAAGCTCAGAGAGAAAAACTACTACAACATGTTCATAGCTCAGAAGAGGGCATCTGTTTCTTCTCTGTTAAAAAAGAGGTTGAGTTTTATAATAGTTTGTTTATACAATATCTAAATACATTAACAGATGAACCCAGTAGCGATCCTTCTCTTATCTTTTCTGATAACACTTTTAAAGAGGTAAGTGAACAGTTGTCTAACAATAATAGCACCTTCTTTGAGAGTACAATAACAAAACAAGGAAAAACGTTTTCTATACGTATCAACACTTTTGAAGACAATAGTTTTGAAGTAATTTTAAATGATATTACTAAACAAGAGAAGACCAGGTTACTTAAACAGCAAATGACTGGTAATATTGGACACGAGCTTAGAACTCCCGTCACTAGTATTCGCGGGTACCTTGAAACTGTAATGGAGCAATCTTTAGATAAAAAAACTAAGGATCACTTTATTACACAAGCTTTCGATCAAACAATTCTTCTCTCTGAACTCATTCAAGATATGAGTTTAATTTCAAAAATAGAAGAGGCACCACAACTATTTAAATTAGAGAAAGTTAACCTTACTATTCTGTTACAAAAGTTGATTAAAGTTTTTTCTAAACAGTTAGATAAAAAGGCTATTGCAGTTAAATGGAATATTCCAAACAACCTCATAATTAGAGGTAATGAGAGTTTAATTTACTCTATTTTCAGAAACCTTACCGAAAACACTATCTGCTATGCTGGCCAGGGTGTAAAAATAGAGATTAACCTATATAATCAAGATAAAGAATACTACTACTTCTCATTTGCCGATAATGGAATAGGAATCCCAGACGAAAAACACTTAACTCGTCTTTTCGAACGTTTCTATAGAATTAATGAAGGACGCACCCGCGATACCGGCGGCTCTGGCTTAGGCCTCTCAATAGTTAAAAATGCTATTAGCTTTCATAAAGGAACAATTACTGCTAAAAATAGAAAAGAAGGGGGCTTAGAATTCCTTTTCCAGTTGCATAAATAACATAGAAATAACTTAACCCGAATCGTGTTTACATAAACAAAATAGAGCTTAGATAAACAGAATCGGGTTTAGATAAACGGAATTGGGTTTAGATAAAAATATCTCGCTTACCACTTGATATCTGCTCATATTTATCTAAAAAGTTTTCATACAAATTCCCTTTCTTATAAAATGGCATCTCTTTAATTTCGGCCAACTCCTTCTCTATAAGTGGAAAGCCTATCGCACGGGTCTCTTCAGATGCGTAATCGTCTAAAAACTCTCTGTAGGTGAGAACTGCATTTAATTTGCAGAACTTACCCTCTTTGCAAGATTTTAATAAGTCCATGATTTTGTCTCCAGTACGGCCACAGCGGTAGCCTGCTGTACAAAACGAAGAGATCATTCCAAGCTTGCCCATCTCTCTTATCATTTCGTCTAAGCTTCTGGTATCGTTGAGAGTAAACTGCTCACTATTCTTAATCTTTTTAATCCCCTCGGCCTGCTCTAGTGCTTTCTCTTTTAAAGCCTCGGTATACCCCCCTATTCCAATGTTGCTAGAGGCGTCTGTTTGTGTGCAACCCAAAGTCATAAGCGTTGTATGTATATCTGGCTTTTCTCTAACTGTACAGATAAGGCCCGTGTAAGGGACCGATAAACGGAGAATTGCTACCAGCTTTTTCATTTGAGCGTCGTTAACCAAATATTTAGAGTCTGTGCTTAGTTGTGAGCCACTTGCTGGGGTTAAACGTGGGAATGAGATGGTGTGAGGGCCAATACCGAACTGGCGCTCAAGGTCCATTGCATGATAAAGCAATCCCATCACTTCAAATTTCCAATCATAAAGACCAAACAGTGCCCCAGTTGCAAGATCGTCTATACCTGCATCCATTGCGCGATGCAAAGCATATAAACGCCACTGATAATTAGACTTAGGGCCAGAAGGGTGAACAGCCTTATATGTAGCTTTGTGATAGGTCTCTTGAAAAACTTGATAAGTTCCAATGCCTGCTGCCAATAACTTCTTAAGTTCAGAAATTTCCATTGGAGCAGCATTAACATTTATTCGGCGAATATCGCCATAACCCGGGCCTTTGGGCGATTTCTCTTTTACAGAGTAAGCAGCTTTAATGGCTTTAACCATATAATCGGAATCACTTCTTTCGTGCTCTCCAAAAACAATAATCATCCGTTTGTGTCCCTCTCTGGTCATAATTCGTGTCTCCTCACGAATCTCGTCCATTGTTAAAATTCGGCGCTTCTCTTTGCTATTCTCTTTTCTAAAACCGCAATAGAGACATGAGTTAACACATAGGTTAGAGCAGTAGAGAGGCGCAAAAAAGACAATGCGGTTATCATACACTTTCCTTTTGACCTCTAGAGCAGTAGCATACATCTCTTCTAAAAGTTCAGGGTCTTCTACTGCCAATAATGCTGCCACCTCATCTGGATTTAACCGCTCAATTGAAAGCGACTTGTGCATTATATCGCGAATTCGCTGTCTATCGGGGTTTTTATTCTCCTCTAAATGGCGAACTATCTCTTGTTCGTCAATAAAGTCTTTGCCATTAACTAAATATTTGTCAATCTCTTCTTGTTTAATGACTTGCTGTGCCCAAGTTTTCTTTGTTGCCATCTTCACCATTTTGTTTTGTTAGTACAGATTTTACTTGAATGTGTTTTAATTTACCTATTTTTCCAGTAAGGCTACTGATGTCATTGGTGGTACCCTCAAGTACTAACGAAATAATGTTAAGATTTCTACTGCTTAACGGAAGGCCCTGTCTTGCAATAATTATATTGCTATGGGCATTTAAAATTGCATTAAGCTCAGGAACGAATGTTTTATCCTGTATCAGAATTATTGCTGCGCCAATTCTCTTGTCCATCAGATTAATCTTTAGGTCAGATAGTTATAAATTTATTTAATCTCTTTAAAGACCGCTTTACCCTTTGCCTAAGTAGAATTTTATGTGCCGAGGTAAATTTACTACTCGCCGAGGTAAGTTCGCTTTTCGCTCTTCGCAGAGATAACAAATTTGCAAAAAAATATTTGATTTTGAAAGACCCTGAGGATATTTTTATGATGCAAAAGAAGGGACTTATGGCCCCAGCACGCTATCTTGCATGTTGTTTAAGGAATAGCCTGCCCCTGCGCAGCAGTGCAAAACCGCCATAAGGCACCGTAAACTATAATCAGTTTTAATAATAATAAGCTAATGTTTAATTATAAATCGTTACAAAACTGGACTCCAGTCTATGCATATTTCGGCCGTAGAGATAAAACATTTTAACAAAGGCCTTTACTAAAACAAGTAGCACTAATAGAGCTACATAATCATATCAGAAACACAATATAAGTTTATTGATAAATTTATATGCAAACCTTGTATATAACCTATAAATTGCAAGAGTAGAGTTTCTTTTGAAGACGTACAGCTAAGCAATTTTAAACAATTAATTAAAACTGTAAGAAAGCATAATAAATAGATAAGTTTAATTGGCCATTTAAGAAAACTAAAAACGATAACCCAGAATTGTAAATCTATATATAAGGTTTTATAAATATAATATGGTATGAAAAAAACACTGATACTGAAGATGAAGTAAGTATTGAGCTTCCAGTAATGGGCTCAGCTTTTAACACAGACAATGATTATAAACATCTAACCTTTATTAATCAAACAGGTTCAGAAAAAAGATAAAGGCTCATTCTGCAAATTACTTAGAAATCCCCTCAAGAGCGAGGGGGAAAACGCACAAAATATACTTCAGGAAAGATAACTCATCTGAATTGTCCCTGGAAGACGATTTTCTAGGAGATGATTACTCATAACTTGCTTACTGCGTGGTAGTTAGCTTTTGAAAATAACCCCTTTTGGGTTCATTTAGAAAAATTAAATTCTTGGTTACTAGGTATTTATGTATAATCATCTCCTAGTAAAGTTTGCTCTGCTCTGCTCTGCTCAACATAA
>Ga0265294_10005680_pt1 | contig 15192 bp, 13 predicted proteins | sample MunlanPumphouse3_FD_192504 | JGI IMG/M metagenome (GOLD analysis project Ga0265294, IMG submission 192504) | Groundwater microbial communities from a municipal landfill in Southern Ontario, Canada - Pumphouse #3 | ecosystem: Environmental > Aquatic > Deep subsurface > Groundwater | place... | reverse complement strand
TTCCAAAAAAATGGCTGACTTTAAAAAAACATACCGCCAGGCCGACGTCTTGATTGTCGACGACATCCAATTCCTCTCCGCCAAAGAAGGATCACAGGAAGAGTTTTTCCACACCTTCAACACCCTCCAGCAAAACTCAAGACAAATCGTCTTAACGGCCGACAAAGCCCCGCAAGCCATCCCCGCCCTCGAGGGTCGCCTAGCCAGCCGCTTCGGCGGAGGAATAGTGGTAGATATCCAACCCCCCAACTACGAAACAAGGATAGCGATCTTAAACTCCAAGTGCCAAGAAAGAAATTATTTCCTGCCGGAAGACGTGGTCGGATTTATAGCTCGCTCGGTAACAACAAACATCAGGGAGCTGGAAGGAGCCCTGAACAGACTGATGGTTTTTTGCCAGTTCAACGGCACTACCGCCAATCTAGAAATAGTACAAAAGGTGTTGGGCGACCTAGTCCAGTCCATAAACAGAAAAACAGATAGTGCGGAAATTATTAACGCCGTTTGTAAATATTATAGTCTTGAGAGGGAGGATATTGTTTCCAAGGGACGCAAAAAAGAGCTGATGCTCCCGAGGCAGGTTGCTATCTACCTGATGAGAGAGATGACCAACAAGTCCCTACCCCAGATCGGCTCTATCATGGGAGGAAAGGACCACTCAACCATTCTCCATTCTGAAAATAAAATCAAAAACTTATTGGAAACTGACGCCGAGCTTAAAAAATCAATTGGTGAAATACGACAAATGATTTTATCGATTTCTTAGTTATTAAAAAAGTATGTTGAAAATTAGAAGTAGTAATAAGTCTGTGGGTTTGGTGGATTGTCCGGTTTGGGGCCTGTGGATAACTTGTTTATAACTTTGTTTTTGCTTGTGGACAAACGGCATGATAGTATCTTGTAGGCGAAGATATCCACAACCAAGCGGGAGTTTTCCACAAGTTATCCACAGGCAAAACAGAAGACTGTGGAAAAGAGACTAAAAAAAGGAGACACATGAAGCTTACTTTAAAAAGAGAGAATTTTACCAAAGGGCTTTTGACGGCTAGCAAGCTAGTCAAGCAAAGAGCTACTTTGCCGGTTTTGTCCAATATAATGCTAGCGACCGACAAGGGGCGGCTGAAGATTGCCGCTACCGATCTTGAATCGGCCGTAGTCACTTGGGTCGGAGCCAAAATAGACGAGGAGGGGGCGGTAACCGTTCCCGCCAAGGTTATTGTTGACTATATTACCAACGCCACCGATGAGACGGTTGACCTTTATAGTGAGGGTTCGGATTTAAGCGTCAAGGGCGCCCGTCATAACGCCGATATAAAAGGAATCTTAATTGAAGAGTTTCCAATAATCCCCGAAGTTAGCGGGGGTATCAGCTTGAAGGTTAAATCTCACGACCTGAAATCGGCCATCTTCACGACGGCCGTCGCGGCCGCTTTCGATGAGACCAGACCAGTCTTGGCCGGCATCCTTTTTCGCATTAGCGCCGACCGTCTGACGGCCGTCGCCACTGACAGCTACCGTCTGGCCGAATATAAAATAAAAGCGCAGAGCTCGCAAAAGAAAGGCGAGTTTATAATTCCCCAAAGAACCGCTACCGAAGTGGCCCGTCTTTTGCCGGCTGATGAGAGCGAGGTTGAAATTTCTTCCGGAGATAATCAGGTATTGTTCAAGTTCGGCGATATTGAGTTTACATCCAGACAAATAGAAGGGTCTTTCCCCGACTACGAGCAGATCATTCCCAAAGATTTTGTCTTTGAATCGGAAGTGGATAAAGGCGAGCTTTTGGAAGCGATTAAAACAGCCAATGTTTTTGCCAGAGAGTCGGGCTCGAACGTGAAGATGACCATGTCCGAAGGCACCATTTCCATCTCGGCTATTGCCGCTCAAGTGGGCAAGTCGGAAAATAGGGTTTCGGCCACGACCTCGGGTACACCCCTTTCGGTTGCCTTCAACGCCAAGTTCGTCATGGATGCTCTCAATGCCTTGGAGGGGGAGAGAATAAAGTTCAATTTTTCGGGGCCACTTAATCCCGGGCTAATTCTGCCCTTTGATTCCGATAGCTTCAAGTATGTGGTGATGCCGTTGAGAAACGAATAAATCAAAGATTAAAAATTAAAATGATAGTGAAAAATCTAAAATTTTCAATCCATTTAATTTACCTATCGGATGTTTCAAAAAATATTACTCCAAAATATCAGAGTATTTGAGAAGGCGTCATTTGAGTTTGACAAGGGGGTAAATCTGATCGTCGGCCCAAACGGCTCCGGCAAGACGACCGTTCTGGAGTCTTTGGCTCTATTTTCGTTCGGCCGATTTCAGAGTGTCGAAAAAGACCAGATGGCAATTCGGCTGGGAGAAGAAGTAGGCAGGATTGAGGCGACGATTATTCAGGAACAATCCAGCCGTCAGGTTGAGCTGTCCATGACGCCTACGGGTAGGACCATGAAAATTGACAGCAAAAAGTTACCGGCCTCGCAAATGGTCGGGGTACAGCGCTCGGTTTTGTTTAATCCCGAAACGATAAACCTGGTTTCCGGAGCGCCCCAATTGCGCCGGCGCGAGCTGGACCTAACCATCGCCCAAAAACACACTACTCATATTAAGATTCTGCTGGAGTATCGACAGATTTTAAGACAAAGAAACGAGCTTCTCAAGCGAATAGCTCTTGATTTTTCCGACCTTGGAGAGCTTGATTTTTGGGACAGACAGTTAAGCGAACACGCCCTGGGGATTGTCCGAGAAAGAAAGGCTTTTATCAAACAGGCCAATTTCAGAATAGGGGCGGTTTATAAAGAATTGCTGGGACATGATCGGGCTCTGTCTTTGCGCTATTTGAAAAGTGCTGATTACGGAGACTTCTTGGGCGCTCTCAAGCATAAAAGGGGATACGATATCAAGTCCGGCCTAACCAGCGTTGGTCCGCATCGAGATGACTTCTGCTTTGAGACCGGCAGTTTTAAACTGGAGGAGGGCGCTTCGCGGGGAGAGCAACGGTTGGCCGCCTTTGCTTTTAAGCTGATCGAGCGCGACTATTTGACCGACGAAAAACACATACCTGTTTTGTTGATGGATGATGTTTTTTCAGAGCTGGATAGTAGCCGGCGGGATATGGTAGTTGAGGTTTTGGATGGGGGCCCCTCGACTGCGCTCCCTTCGGCTTCGCTCGGGGCGAGCGGGACAGGACAGATTATTTTAACCGCTACCGACGAAAAGGTAGTTCCGAGTATGATAAGGGAGAGGGGGAAAGTGATTAAACTACAAGGATAATTTTAAATTTTCAATTTCTAATTTTCAGTCAATTTATGAATAAGAATTCAAGCAATAAAAATTCATTCGAAACTCGAAACTCGAAATTAAAATTTCAAGACGCCCTTAGGCGTCGCCTAGCTCATTACGGTCTCGGCATGCAATATGAGGCCTCGCTGGTTTGTGATGCGGCCAAGGAGGTTTCTGCCGACCAATTCGAGCCGGTTTCGTTTAAAGGCGGAGTGCTGAAAGTGAGGGTGCCAAACGCTTCGCGGGCGCACTTGGTGCGACTGGGGCAGGATCAGATAATTTTGAAAGTTAATCAAGCTTTAGGCGAGGAAAAGGTTGAGAAAATAAGGTTTGAGATAAGAGGGTAGGAATTTGAATTAATTATCTTTTTGTAAGGCTTCGCCTTACATATCTGTGTTAAAACCAGAGGGGCTTAATTGCGAAGCATCCCCTATGGTTTTAACAATTCTGGCTCACTTGCGAGTGCCCCCTCGCAAGCCCTGCACGCTTGTTCGAGGAGTAGGGAAATATTCGCTTTTTTCTAATGAGTAGCTACACTTTCAGGTGCCACCCTTCAAGCCCGTGACAAGTTTGCGCGGTACTCATTGAAGCAAAGCTCTATTTCTCTTTCCTGAACGGGAATAGCAACCCAAAAATCCGCTGGTGATTTGTCCGGATGAGACGCGGGAGAGCCCGATCCCCGAAGGGAGCAGGCGTCGTCTTATCCTTCAAAATCCTCCAGCGGATTTTTGGGAAGGAGCCGTTATTAGCTAATGGCTAATAGTGAATAGTGAATGACTGTGAAACAGGATGTTGTTAGCTAGCGGAGTCTCGACTCTCTCGGGATTTCTCCCGCAGATCGGCACATCCGCCTAATGGCGGAAATGCGGATTGTGCGGAAGGTTGACAGGGGGTATTTTATTGTTACTATAAAGACACAATAAAGTAACAAAGGGGTGATATGATTACCAACGACAACATTGTCTCCATCAGCCAGATGCGAAAAGAAACCGATGAAGTTTTAAAAAAAATTAGCGCCAAAGGCCGTCCGGTTTATCTTTTTTCCCGCTCTCGCGTCAAGGCCGTCTTGCTCGATCCGGAACATTTTGCCAAAATGCAGGAGGTGAACGAGAACTATCTGGATCAGCAGGAGCTTTTGTCTGTAGATGAAGCCGAGATTTCGGGCGCCTTGGACTGGGATAAAGTCAAAGCCAAGCTTAAATGAGCAAGATCAGAATTCTCCCCAAGGCAATCAAGGTTTTGGAGCGCTTGCCCCGATCTACCCAGAGGCGGATTGTTGCAACCATTGATTTAATTGGCAAGGCCCCGTTTGAAAAAGCCAAAAAGCTAACCAACCAGCCGGGATACCGTCGTCGTGTCGGCGATTATCGGATTTTATTCATCTATAACCGCAAACTTGACCTGGTAGTTGTTGCTCGTATCGCCCACCGCAAAGACGCGTACCGAAAGTAGCGAGGGGAGGCAAGGGCAGGGCCTCCGGTCTAGCTAACGACCTTGTGCCGGATGGGCCCAGAACCTTCGATTTTCTATCCACCGATTCCGTCTCTAGCTGTAGAGATGTGAAAGTACAGGTCGATATGCTGATTTAACAATAACCATATAACAAAAAGGGGAGTTGCGACGCGGGTTAGGCGCTACAGCTCCCCTTGTACTACTCGCTGAGCCGAGCTCCCCATGCGGCGGCGAGAGCGTCCAGATCGTTTCCATCCTCGCCCTCACCAGAAGCCGGGTTAGGTGCGGGTTCCGACTTGTCGTCGTCGACCTGTATCTGAGGGTTGACGATGACGATCGGCCGACCCTTGCGAGTGCCGATCTTCTTGCCGAGGGAGCAGACCCAGACCTCACCGGCCTTGGGCCTGATCTCCCCGAGCCAGCCGCAGTGAGCCGGGTCGCAGACAAAGCGGGCGAACGAGATCTTGTGTTCGTTCCCACTTTGGTCATAGACCACGACTTCAGCCGGCAGCTCGGCATCGCCGAAGATCCTTCCCTCATGATCCGGATCGGCTTGGAAACTGATCTTGAACCGGGACGGGTAATCGCCCTCGCAGCGGCGCAGCTCTTCAGCCAAACGGTTGTCGGCTTCCATCGCCCTTTGCCGTTGTTTGGCCTCGGTAGCTCCTACCAACTGCTTTGTTGTAACCTTCAGGTCGTCAGGAATGGCAGATTCGAGCACATCGAGACGGACTTCCACCTCAACATACCCGTGTCTGAAGCTGCCATAAGCCATTGTTGCTTGAACCAATAAGCGTCCATCTTCTGGTGCAAGCGATTGTTTAATGGGGAACTCCTGCCCCTGTTCCCCTTTTTTGCCTGCGTCTGGGCAAGAGCAGGTTACCCCGTGATAAGGCTTCTCGACTTCCTCATCACGACTGTCGTGCCACGGCCCGCCGCAGAGCGGACATACCGGATAGTCGCGCTCGAGAAGCTTCTGGAGACGCTTCTCTTCCTCGACAATTTCCCGGGCGGTGGCGAGCTGCTGGAGGGCCAAAACATAGTCCTGTAAGTCTCCCTGCAGGTTCTGTTTGACCTGGCTCAGCGAACTGTGATGCTTGCCGGCCGACGACTCCAGCTCGGCCAACTCGCGCAGCGCCTGCTGGCGGTCGGCCTCGGAGCCGCGTAGCCAATCGGCGAGGACTGGTTCTCCGGTCTCAATCTTGGCGACGATCTGCTTAAGCTGGTCTTCGGTGAAGCTGGGCGTGACGCCCTGCTCCCCATTGACCTGCGTCCGCAGGTAGTAGTCGCTGGAACCGGATGGTTTAACCCCACCGGCAATCCAAGCGACCAGCTCGACAAGGCCGTTGCCCGTGGCAGCGGGCAGGTACTCAACGAGTGCCAAAGCCGCGGGGGCGAACTTGGAACCGAAGATTCCCTCGCCGAAGTAGTACCAGCCGTAGCCAGTCCACTTCGAGACGAGGTTGTTTCGGCGCCAACTGTCGGTGATGTGACCCAGGGTTGCCCCGAGGATCGTCTCACCAGCTTCGCGTTCCATTGCTTCGGCCTGACGCAGACACGCTGCCTCTTCGGCGATCCGCTGGCGATGCTCGGGCTTCAGTGTCGCCTCGATCATCAGTTCCAGTGTCGCCGAGGGTTTGCAGGCATCGCAGGTCAGGTGGTCGAAGACAACACTGACCTTGGCCTGCTTGCCGCAGCGCTCGCAGGTCTCTTCGGCACGGCACAATTCGCACTTGCCGTAGCCGTCGGCCTGCTCCTCGTGGCGCTGGCGACCACAATCGCAAAGCGGGTAGGGAGTAGTCAGCTGGTCTTGCAACCAAGCTGGCAATTCGCCCCACTCCACCTTGTCCTCGCGAGTCGCAATTGTCCCATCGCCCTTCTGATACGTTACCGACAGGGCAACGGGCTTGTCGGCCGGATAACTCGGCTCGAGGCGAACCTCGTGCCAAGTGCTCCAGCCCGACTTAGCCACGATGGCAGTGACGGCATGCTGGGTGTCGGTGATTGGCTCGCGCCGCTCGCTGACTTTTTTCCAAACCGGCTTGCCGTCAACAGCGGTCTCCCGCTCCTCGGGGATGACCCTGATCCGTGACTCCAGAACGAAGGAGTCATCCAGGGTCGCCTCGAAGAAGAGGACGAACTCGCTGGTTTCCCGGCTTGCGCCGTCACGGGTGCCCGCCGGCCGCTCTTCGAGCGTCTCGCGGCGGACCTCGGCCAGGCACCAGTTGCGCCGGATGGCGATCCGGCGGACAGTGTCCGACTCCTGTTCCCATACTTCCTCGGTCTCATCGGGAGCCGGTTTGGCGCGCCAGAGGGGGCGACCACGCTTGTCCTTGGTGCCGACCTCCTCGACCACCACCCGAACCCTCGCAGCCGGGTTGGTGTCCGGCTGGACGCTCTTGGGAAGCGTCGGCAGGAACACCAACTCCCCACCGTATCCGCCTAGCGAGGCGATTGCCCCCTCGCCGGTGGCGGGGTCGTACTTCTGCCCCTCCTCGACGAGGAGGGTTTCTACTCTCTTCCCATCATCAGCCATCGGCTGATCCTCCTTCCCCGCCTGGAGCGGGTGAATTGAAAGGTTCTTCCTTGCATGACCGAAGTCGTGCAAGAATTTCACATTTCAAGAATTCTGGAGGTGCTCGGCGCTTGCCGGGCACCTCCAGGTTAGAGCCGACTGAAAACCTGCGTTTCCGCCTCGTCGGCCGTAAAGGCGGAAACATGCTCGACATTGTCCGAGAACTTCCGGACAGTCGAGTCGGAGCTCGATCCGACATTACAGAGCACTGTGATCACGTTGATCTCCAGCGCCTGCTTCGTCGCCAGGAACTCCTTGAGAAAGGCATCGCTCACCGCGCACTCACCGTCGGTGATCAGGACGATGTCGGCCTTGGACAGGCCTTCGGTCCTGATCATCTCGAGCGCTTTGAGCAACGGCGCTTCGAAGTTCGTGCCTCCGCCCGCGCGGGCTTCGGCGATCTCGAGAAGCTCTGTCGCGCTCATCTGACCTTTTGGGTAGATTCGGCTCAGCTTGACGCTGTAGTCGAACATTGCCCAGCCGAATGAACGCTTTTGGAGCTTAGCGTAGTAGGCGAGGGCGAGTGTGGTCGCCTTAGCCCACTGTTGCTTCACTCCATCCATAGAGCCGGAAGCGTCCTCGAGGACGATGACCGGGCCATGGCCGAGCTTCTCGCGCTTTCGCTCGCCGTGCAAGCGCAGCTCGCCACGTGTCCACCGCTCAAGCGCTTTGATACGCAGAGCGGGATGGACGAGTGCGACGAGCTCGCTCGAATGAGCGCGCTTCAAGTCGCGACCGGTTTCGGTAGCGCTGATTCGCGCCCCTTCGCCAGCGATCCTCGCACGGGCTTTGCGGGCGGCGATTTTCCGGATCCGCCCGAGGATGGCCGCAAACTTCTTGAACGATTCGTTGCGGCGCATCCGGCTCATGATGTCCAGGGCTTCCGGAATGCCCTGTTGGGTCAGTCCCGCCTCCTCCAAGCCCCATGTCTCGATGGTCTCGGAAACCTCCTTGACCTCGGTCTGGGCTTTCTGAAGAGCGGACTGCCCAATCCTCGCCAGTTCGCGCAGCTTGTTGGCGGCCTCGGCACTACCGGGTTGGCCCATCAGCTCTTCGGCCTTGATATCGGCCTCAAGTTGGGCTTCCTCGGCTTTCGCCTTGGCAACATCGGTCTTGGCTTTGGCTTGCGCCGTGGCCTCGGCCAACTGGTTGGCGAGCTCCTGGGCCTGTTCTGGGGTCAACTGCCCCATACCGCTTGACGGTTGTCCCGAAGGACTCCCGCTTTGCGATGGGGCGGACTGACCTTGGCCGGATTGCGGCTCGCCATCAGATTGCTGGTCTGACGGTTGACCGCTTTCGGCCTGACCGGCCTGCTCGGCCATCTTAGCCAGCGCGTCAGCTTCGGCTTGCGCCTCGTCTACTTGCGCTTGGGCATGATCGGCCTCGGCTTGCGCCTGCGCCAACTCCTCAAGCTTCTTTCGGTCCTCTTCCGGCACCAGAGCGAGAATGGTTTCACCCATCCCGATGGTGCCGAGAACCGACTTCAGCTCGCTAAGCTGGGTGGCGCTGTGCAACTCGGCAAAGGCGGAACTTGTCATTGCCTCGCCGAGCATTGAGCGCCAGTAGCGCCGGTCGGTGGGGGTCTCGCTTTCCTCCTTCAGGCTCGGCTCTGGATCCCAGAGCGAGTGATAGAGATCGGCGAGCACCCCTTCGGAGCCGGGAATGACCGTCTGCCCTTGCTCCTCAAGCTCGGGCAGACGGGGTACAGACTCGCGGTGACGAAGGTAGCGCAGGGCCGAGAAAGCGTCCTGCCCCGTCACCGCGAGTTTGAGAATCTTTTCTCGGGTGACCGGTCTCGGTCGCTCGGCCATCTTCTAACTACCCCCTTTCTTGGTTCCGAGCGTCACGGCCACGACATCGGTCTTGACCGAGTTGAGCTGAACTTCCAGCTTCTCGATCTCGGCGGCCATGACCGTATCACTCTCGCTCTTGAGGCGGGCAATCTCCTTCAGGGCCTCCTCGCACTGAGTGAGGGCCTGAACGCCCTTGCCGCGATCCCCGCTAAGAACGGTGGCGACCGTCCCGCCGGGCGCGAGCAGGGCATCGATCTGCTCCTGGGCATCCATGAGCGGGGTGCGGCAATACGGCGCCACTTTGGCGCGTACGATTGCCGCCTGCTCCGGGGTGTCCCAGAGCAGCCACTCCAGAACCCAGAGGTCGGCCTTGCTGACCGCTGATCGTCCCGTAAGCAAAGCTTCTGCTTGCAGAAGATCAAATAGTCGGCCGAACCGTCGATCATCCGCCCACGCCCAGTCGAAGTCCGAGGAGCCGTCGTCCACCAGTTCCTGCAGAATGTCCAGGACGGTGGTAACGATTTCCTCCGGCACCTCAACCTCGGGCCGAGAGGCGCGCAGCGCGTCGATGTCGTCGAGCGTCAGGGTCGCGCTTTCCCCTGACGACTCGTGCCGGTCGCGGCGCAGGCGTGCGGCAACCAGTGCCGTCTTCCCGCCGCGGTCCAAGGGCCGTACCTCAACGCGAATGGTCATGCGAGACCAAATTGCGCTGAGATTGCCCTCCTGGTCCGGCAACTCGTTGGAGGCGCTGACGAACGAAAGGAGTGGTGTTGCTACCAACTCGCCCTCATGCCGCACGCCTCCGCCCCGCGCCAGGTCGAGCATGGTCTGGAGGACGCGGGGTTCGGCCTTCCAGATCTCGTCAGCGAAGATCACATGCGCCTTCGCCGCGCGCCCGAGCGTTTCGCGGACGCAGATCTGCTTTCCGCCGTCTTCCAGAACCGACTCCTCTATCGAGGTGCTCTCGACGAGGAGCTGCTCCGGCGAAACGACGGTCGGCATCAGGGCATCGAAGAAAACCGACCCCTGAATCCGCGCCGCCAGCTCTTGGACGCACCCGGTCTTGTCTACTCCGGGTGGCCCCAGGAAAAATGCCGGCCGGCCACTCACAAGCGACAGGAGTGTGGCATGAACCACATCCTCCCGTCCGATGTGCCGGGCCAATATTGCCCCAGCGACCGCCCCCACCTTGGCGGTGAGGGGTGCGACCACGGCGGTATCAACCGCCATCTTCATCATCTCCTTTGCCCTAGCCATTGGCTGGGCTGATTTTCTGAAATTCCTCTTTCGAGGAGAAAACCACTTGTGGCTTCACTTCTTGAAAGAGTTGTATCCCAGCCTCAGGCAATGCCGAAGGCCGGGACGGTTCTAACCGGGGAAGAGGTCTAGTATGTTACCGTGGTCGATGACCACTAGTTTGGACCGGATCTCCCCTGATAACGACCTGACGATATGCCTCATCGCGACGGACAAGACATCGAGCCGGATACTCTCGAACCCGCGATCCAGACAGTGCTGGATTGCCTCCATCATCAGCTGGCGTCCCAATCCTTGCCCGCGGAATTGGGGCAATACGAAGACGCCAACAATGGTGGGCCGGCTGGAGCCGTCCTCGCCGTTGGGTGAGATGGTAGCAATGCCGACGATGTGATCGCCGGATTTAATTGCCACCGCCTCGTCACAGCAAGAGAGTCGGTCGCCACCGAACAGCACCATCAGTTTGGCTCCCGACTCGCCCCCCAACAACGGCCTCAAGAAGGCAATTACTTCGGCTTTGGCGATAATCATCTTACCGCCTCCCCCGAATCCGCTCCGCCGCTTGCTCGAAGGCCAGCTGGCCCTCGTCGCGGCGGATCATGGCCAGCCAGCGCGTGCCCTTGGCGAAGCCAAGGTAGTAAAACCCTCGCTCACCGTGGACACTTTGCCAGTACTGCGCCGCGCGGTTAAACACCGCCGACGGTGAGTACTGGCCGGCCAGTCGCACTGCCTCCTCCAGATCAGCCGTCGTCATCTCTGACTCCGGTGACTGGAGGAGAGCGGACAGAAACATTACCCCGTCCTGCGCCTTCATGGGCGCCACCTCCTGGTATCCGCCTTGCGGCGGTCGTTGACTCTCCAAAGAGCCGAAAGCTGCCCACAATCCTAGCCCATGTAGCCCTTTCGAGCTGGGCGACCGCAGTCGGCTCATTATCTATCGCTTGCGCAACAAATAATGCGGGAGTGCCAACTGCCCGAAAAGAAATTGTGAACAGCTTTCGACTCTGATCTGTTTATAAAGTGGGTTAGTCCAGCCCCGACGAAGTCGTCAGGGCTGGACCGGTGAGGCTAGATGGTGGCCGAGGTGATCGGGATCATCCTTAGCGTGGCCATTTAGGCCACCTCCTCATGCGTACGGCGCGTTGATTTTGCGGACAAGAAACTACTCGGATTGGGTAATCCGCTTGTCGGCAAAATCTATACAACAAAACACTTACGATGAGATATCGCGTTTTATAAATGACTCGTACAAACTAGCTCTTCGGCAATCCGCCTTCTCGCTGGGCTTGAAGCTCGGCAAGCCGTTCTTGGTTCAAATGCGCCAAACCCTCGCTTATTTTAGAAATTGCGAGCGAATAAGTTTCACTTCCTCGATCTCGATCAAGATCAGCCATCTCTCCCTGCCATGGTAATTCATCCGTTTCTGCTCGAGAAGTCAAACTTTCCGGCAATGCTTCTTCTCTTGATAAATGTCCATCTACCTCCGCCCGCTCTTCAGGAGTCAACAATCTTGAGCCTAGCTCGGCCATAACATTCACCTTATGTTCCGGTAGTTGTGCAACCGCTTCTGGCAGATTAGTATGTAAAATTTCCAATCGGCGGCTTATTTCCGCCTGCAGGGCCTCATCGGTTGAAAACTGTTCCAGCTTTGTCGGTGGAATAATATCGACCAAGCCCTGTTTTTGAAATTCAACCAGCGCGCCAATATCTCTTTGTTTGATCGCTTGGGCAATCTCGTCAAGGTGTCCGGCAAACCCAGCCCATTGGCGCGTTTTGCCTTCTTTAGACGAAAGAATAATCAAATCTGAGCAATGCGCCATTATCAAAACATTCTCCAGCGAAATCATCCCTCCAAGATCGGCCAGAACAATATCTTTACTGCGTCGTAGCCCGTCGATACTTTGCAAAAAGAAATTCATTGCTTCAGCTGAAAAGTCGCCTTTAACGCGGATTTTTTTGACTAAATCCTGATCGGCTTCGGCGGACCACATTCCCTCACCGTCCGGACAGGTACGTTGTAAAAATACGCGACTGCCGATTTGCGGATTAGCCAGCATTTGCCGGTATAGCTCGGCCAAAAAAACCGATTTGCCGGAATGCGGCGGACCGCCAACGGCGATGACCGTTTTGTGATCGGGAAATTTGAATTCATCCATATTTTGATCATACTACCTCTATCTCGAAAAACAATATTGATTATTTCTCGAGAGAAGGTGGGGCCGACACTTCGACAAAGAACGTCGAAGGCGGCCCCAAGGAGTCTGTGCGGTTCTGCTTCCGCATGGCTCTCCATTTGCTTAAGGCGCAAACGGGGACAAAAACCTTTTGCCCTTGGTTTTGACAGCGCAGGCCTGTCCCGAGTCCGTGAGGACGAGGGAGCTTCGCGCCAACTCCGACAGCCAGTCGGAGAATTGTGTTTACGCCGGGTGGCTAAGCCGGCGCCGGGTGGGCAATCACGTCCCCGACCTTGCGGTCGGTGGAGTGAGTCGCCACGACGACCGCGCCAAGGCGCGGGTCGGCCGTGGCCGTCCACGGCGTGGGGTGGGTGGCATGCAAGAGCATGCCGAACCCCCACACCGGCCCCCGACCGTCGAATACGACCGGGGTGTCCCCCGGGAGCTGCGGGGCGATCTCGTCGACCGCCTCCGCGAACTCCTTCGGGGTTGTGACACCCCCGGGGATTTCGAACTTAACCAGGCGGACTCCGTCCGCCTGGACGATCTCAAATGTCGGCTTTGCCATTGAATTCACCTCCTAGGTCGGGGCAATGGCGTCCCCTTGATCTGGGCGAAGAAATGCCCATGGGATAGCCGAAATTTCTATTTCGACTATCCTTATGGATTTTCCTATCCCTAATTTTCAAGTTGCTGTGTCCATCTTAAGGTTTGCAGTTGGCTGGATGGACACTTATGCAAGAGTACGACTATCCCGCTATATTGGCGGTAAAAATCTTTACCTTTTATATATAGCGGCGGGTTAACTGGCTGTCGTACCCAGACGGCTGAAGATTGAAGATCGCTCCCGTCAATCTCCAGCTCGTCCTTTCCTCCTTATCGGTCGTGTCGACTGATTCCAACCTCATTTGTCTCAACCGCGTCCGTCTGTTGCCCGAAGGCTTTTTCCTTTGGTCCCAGCGTCTGACAAGTCAGAGCCGGGGTTGCTCCAAAGCGGCGTGATAGCAGTATCGAAAAGAGGGTGGACCGGGATCCATTATTCAATATCGTTTTGCGATATTTCATAACGAGTCTTGGTCCACCCTCTCATATTGACGAGGATGTTCCTCGACACTGACTCCCGACAGTGCAATGATAGAATATGTTTGAATGTGCTTTACGATGGATCCTTTTGCTGGTCTTTCATCGTAACAGCGTAGTATAGCATAGATCGCCCAGAATGTCAAGGGTTGTAATGTAACGCTGAATTCTAGAACCAATGCAACATCTCGGATATAATCTGTAGTTTACAAAGAGCTATGTGAAAGTGAGGTATTGAATGGGTTCTAGAATCCGCCATGGACGCCCCTTGCGCGAATGAAAATAATTCACTACAATTAAATCATGCAGGGAAAAGGGCCCCGCCACAGGCGGGGTAAACAAGGAGGGGCACTTGTCCAAGGATAATAGAAAACTGGAAGACGAGGGCTGGCTTGAAGAATATGAAGGCCAGCTGGCGATTGATGCGTACCAAACCAACGATTCGGTCGTTGTGAAGGCTCCTATTGCCGGAGTCAAACCGCAAGATCTGGAGATTTCGATCACCGATGAAGTTGTTTCGGTGCACGGGCAGAGGCAGAAAGAAGCGTCTCCGGATGAAGCGGACTATTTTTGCCAAGAGTGCTATTGGGGGTCGTTTTCGCGTTCCTATGTGTTGCCGATTGCAGTTGATGCGGATAAAGCTAAAGCCGACTTAAAAGACGGTATTTTGACGATTATTATTCCCAAGCAAGATAAGGCCAAAACAAGAATACTGAAAATAAATTCCTGATTTTAACTTTTAGCTATTAGTCATTAGCTATTACAGTTGCCCGAAGCGGGCAATTTTGGTATCATTTAGGTGTTAATAACATGAGGTTTTTTTTATGAATATTAAAAAAGCTGTTTTTCCGGTTGCCGGCTTAGGCACCAGATTTTTACCGGCTACTAAAGCTCAACCAAAGGAGATGCTTCCTCTTCTTGACAAGCCGATTATCCAATATGGTGTGGAAGAGGCGGCCGAATCGGGTGTAAATCAAGTAATCTTTGTTACTGCTCAAGGAAAGCATTCAATTGAAAATCATTTTGATGTTTCCGGTTCGTTGGAACGGGTATTGGAAGCAAAGGGGAAAACGGAACTGCTAGAGAAAGTCAGACAAACCAGCCGTCTTTGCGACTTTGTCTATGTCAGGCAAAAACAACCCCCCAAAGGTCTTGGTCATGCTGTGCTGATGGCAAAAAATCTTATTTCGGAAGATTATTTTATTGTCGTTCTTCCTGATGATGTAATGGATTGTCCCACGCCCTGTATCAAGCAAATGACCGAAGTGGCGGAAAGAGTAGACGGGGCGGTTATCGCAGTTGAAAAAACGGATGCAATTGGACAGGAGCGTTATGGTATAGTTAAAGTTGAACCAACCGAAGATCCCAAGGTTCACAAGATAATCGATATTGTCGAAAAGCCGGGGCCGGGAAAAGCACCATCTGATTTGGCGGTGATGGGTAGATATATTCTTCCAAGAGAGATCTTTGCGATTCTGGAGAAAACCGGCGAAGGGGCCGGAGGTGAAATTCAGTTGACCGATGCTATTCGGGAGTTGATTAAAACAAAGCCGTTTTATGCTTACGAGTATGACGGCGTTCGGCTAGA
>Ga0265294_10005678_pt1 | contig 15195 bp, 15 predicted proteins | sample MunlanPumphouse3_FD_192504 | JGI IMG/M metagenome (GOLD analysis project Ga0265294, IMG submission 192504) | Groundwater microbial communities from a municipal landfill in Southern Ontario, Canada - Pumphouse #3 | ecosystem: Environmental > Aquatic > Deep subsurface > Groundwater | place... | reverse complement strand
TATTATATCACGCGCGCGCGTAAAACGCAACTACATTTTGAACAATATTGTGAAAAAAAAGGCCGAAAACGTTAAGGTTTTCGCGCCTATGTCCAGTGGTCTGAACTCGCGAATCACGCTTGTTTAAGAGCATTCCGCAGTATATCCGCAAGTCTGGCGGAACGATGGTTTCCATGTTTGTGCTTTACCGTCCTGGACGATTTTTTGCTTGTTGCGCGCTGCCATTTATTTCGGTTGCGCTGTTATTGGGTTTGAGGTTTATATATTTAGTATATGTGTTTGACACTGTCAGTAAAGGGAGGACATATATACCATCATTAATACTTTTAGCCGTATGTTTTATCATAGGAACTCTTTTGATTTCGTTAGGTGTGATAGGTGAGATTTTGAAAGCCCAGCGTAAGATAATTGAGGAATGCCTTTTTCTGCAAAGGAGGGAAAAAGATTAAATTTCCTGAAATAAAAAATTACCAAGCAGTGCATACATTTACGAGAGTAGGAGTATTCGTTGTTGCAGGATTGCCCGCTTTTATTTTGGCGATCCCTTTGAACTGGATTATGGTAGATCTTTTGAATTGGTATAAGCCTGTGGCCTATGCTTTAGTCTTGGTAGTTCAAGTCATAATCAATTTTTTCATGTGCCGTTGGGTTGTTTTTAAAAATAAAAAAGAAACGCCCATTGTGTTTCAATTTGCACAATTTTTTGGAGGCATTATTTTTTTCAGGGTATTGGACTGGGGCGTTTACAGCATTCTTGTAACTTTGTGTGACTTTTACTACTTGGCTGTGCAGTTGGCAAATGTCTTAATTTTCTCCCTTTTAAAATTCAATTATTCAAAAAAGATCATGGAACGAACTTCTTGAATTTTCCCCTGTCTGGAAGTGCTATTGCGCCGCGTGAAATGTGTTGCAATACGATTTGACATGATACACTTTTTTAGTTATTATGTGTTCATATGTTATATTCTGTTGTATATTAGAAACAAGCAGATTTACCTGTTTATCACTTCAATATACAGATATTAGGTAAATTACCCTGCCCTAAGGTGTTAAGCGAATGGAGAGACATACAGATGATTATAATTACGCCAACCAGGACTGATGGTTTGCCGATGGCGCAACTAGGATACATATCTGGAAGGAAAGGAATCGCAAGGTTGGTGCTTCCTATTACACGGTTCCTGCGTGCTGTTAATGTTGAGAGATACATTAAGCCAGGTGAACGCTTGCTTGATATTGGCTGTGGTGATGGCTATTTTGTACGCAGGTCGAAATGTACAGAACGTTACGGACTCGATAAGAGGACGGGGGATGAAGTCACAGACTCTCTTGACTTTCCTGATAGCTATTTCGATTATGTCACAATGCTTGCAGTAATCGAGCATATTGCAGATCCCAGATCAATTATGAAGGAGATTCATCGAGTTCTAAAGCCTGAAGGGCGATTGATTTTTACAACACCAAAGAAACAGGCCGAGATCCTAATACGTCTTTATGCCAAAAACATAGATGAGGAACATGAAACATATTACGACCTTCAGCAAGTCAAGCAACTTGCGGGACATCTGTTTCATATCCAAGGACACCACACGTTCATATTCGGGCTGAATCAGTGTTTCTGTCTTTTGAAAATGCAAACCGTCGAACAATAAGAAGCTTTCAATGTGCCGCAGCGTACATAGAAATCACGTTTGGAGCTGTGATAACACGAGTATTCCAATCTGAGAAAAAGGCAGGAGCTTTTCTTGTAGTGGGATTGCCATTTTTTTATTGGTTGTTCCTATTAATTGGGCTTTAGTTGATGTTTTGGGTTGGAATAAATCGGTTGCTTATACCGCTTTGTAACTTTGTTTGGTTTTTACTGCCTGGCTGTTTAGGTGGCAAACGTCTTCATTTCCTCCCTTTTGAAATTCAATTTTTCAAAAAGATCATGGAACACGAATTGGCACTGCGCAAGGGTTCCTATGAGGGTAGAAAAATATGTCTTTTCGTTCTAAGCTAGCGGATAAACAAAAAAAATTTATTCTGAAACTTCTGTATATGCCATATATGCCGAGGGATATGATTTTCTGTCTATGTAAGGGACTTAAATGGCATTCGGATTGGCGGTTTTGGAAGTTACCTTTGATATCATGCAAGGGCAGGGGAAGTTCTATCTCGATTGGACGTAACTTCACTGCCTGCAGCGATTCAAAGCACAACTCATTGGGAATTTTTCAGCGTGTGACAATCAAAACGGTTGGTCATGGGGCAAAGATCGTCATAGGTCATAATGTTGGCATATCCGGATGTACGCTTTCCTCAGCTAAATCAATTACGATTGGAAATAAAGTTCTTCTAGGTTCGGGATGCCTGATTACGGATTCCGATGCGCATCCGGTTGACCCCACAGAGCGTATGAAAGGTGGTGTCGGATTCACGAAACCCGTTGTTATCGAAGACGATGTGTTTATTGGAGCGCGGGCGATTGTTTTAAAGGGTGTCACCATTGGAAAAGGCAGTGTGGTTGGTGCTGGAGCCGTTGTTGCCAAAAGTATTCCCCCTTATAGTATAGTTGTAGGGAATCCCGCTAAAGTTGTGGGAGATAGTAGGAGAAATCGCTGAGGCGGTCCTCAAAGTGAGTTGTGTTTATAGTAATTAATTTGAATTGAAGTTAGCTTTATTGGTAAGTAGGCAAGGCACGGCATGAAGTTTATCTGCTTACAGACTGCGTTCGCTTTGTTCTCATAAATCTACCACATTAATTTCTGATTGCCCGAAATATTATAAAATGTTTGATAAATATGAAAAAAAATTACATTGCATGGATGCAAATAAAGTGCTGAAGCAATTTTTGTCACACCTTGTTCCGGTGCGTGTATATTTATTTTTTGCGAAAAGAGTTTTTGCCCGGTCAGCCTGTAATAATAATCTCTCTGGTTCCGTGCATTCAGATTGGGACTCGAGAATAGCTGATGTTCTTTCCGCGCCGGATAATTTACGCATCGAGCGGGTTGCTGATGCCGGTAAAATTTCAGGTAACACCATAACTATGCATAACGGAGTGAAAGTTTTCGCTGGCAGTTATTATGGGGATGGCATGCTTGAGCTTCTGATTAAAAACAGAGGGGTGCATGAACCTCAGGAAGAGTTAATATTTAGTTGGGTTATAGACACACTTCCCGAAAACTGCACTATGGTTGAACTTGGGGCATATTGGTCTTTCTATTCTCTCTCGCTCCTAAAAAAAAGGCCAAATGCAATGTGCTGGATGGTAGAGCCAGTCAAACGTAATCTTGCTTCAGGAATTTTAAATTTCAAGTTGAATGAGTGCAATGGTGTTTTTGTAAATGCGGGTGTAGGTGCCGCCCCCTCTCGGTTTCCCAGAGTTGTGAGTGTGGACGCTTTGTGCAAAGACCATGGGATTGACATTCTTGATGTTTTGCATGCGGATATACAGGGACAAGAGCTTAACATGCTGAGAGGCGCGGTAGAGATGTTGTCCAATAATATGGTCAAGTGGTTGTTCATTTCAACGCACTCTGACTTGCTGCATGATGGGTGCGTTAAACATTTAAGTGGGCTGGGATACGTAATTGTCTCATCGGTGAAGATGGATCAAAGTTATTCGTATGATGGCCTGATTGTTGCAAAGAGTCCTGCTGTGCAAGGTTTGGATAATATATCCATTTCATTGAAGTCCAGAGAGAATATGGAGTTGCCTTGTTAAAAACCATTGTAAATTTTATTAAGCCCGTTGTTGAGCGGTTTCCAAGATTGGCAATTATTTATCGAAGCATTCGTGACTCCTGGGATTCTGGTTGTGAACCACGGGATACACCCATGGGGTTCAAATTGGTGGGGAATCCCATGATGGAGAAGGGGTGTTTTGAACCATTGGAGTCTGAGTGGGTTAGGCGAATCGTGAAAGATGTTGAAGTGTTCATCAATATTGGTGCAAATATCGGATATTACTGTTGTTTGACACTGGCTGAAAGAGGAGATGATTTTAGCGTTGTTGCGTTTGAACCAATAGCATCAAATATTGACTATCTTAAAAAGAATATTTCCGCCAATAGTTTTGATGAAAACGTAGAGCTTTTTCCGATGGCTCTTTCCGACAAGCCGGGGCTTATGAAAATGTATGGTGGTGGAGTTTGCGCCTCCCTTGTTGAAGGATGGGAAGGAATTAACTCGTTGCATTATACGCATGTTCCAGTTAACACTCTGGATAATGTCCTGGGGGGCCGGTTTGAACGGAAGCAATGCTTTATTCTTGTTGATATTGAAGGTGCTGAGTATTCCATGCTGAAAGGTGCTAGTTGTTTTATTACGCGTGATCCTAAACCGGTTTGGCTTGTTGAAGTGTGTGTTAATGAACATCAGCCGGATGGTGTTAAGACCAATCCGGACCTTTTGGCAGTGTTTGAAACATATTGGACTGCCGGATATGAAGCATGGACGGTTAACTATAATCCCCGTAGAGTGGGCCGGGAAGAGATCTGCGATATAGCTGCTTCTGGTATTGATACTTTAGGAACTCATAATTTTGTTTTTGCGGATAAACAGTGGTGCGACAAGTTCTTCGCCGAATATGTGTAGTATGGGGTGAGACAATGATTCAGTTTATAACTTGGTTGCTATCACCATTTAACTTGTTTCTGGTTTTTCTGTTTATTGGCTTATTCGGTAAAAAAATTCGGCTGTTTAAAGCTGATTCCAAAGTTGGATATAAATTGGCATGTGTTGGTTTCTGGGGGTTATTTCTGATCAGTCAGCCCCTTTTTGTAAATTTGTTTGGAACGTTTCTTGAATATCCTTATCCGTATATTCAGGTGGAAGCGCAGCCCGAATGTGATGCGATTGTACTTCTGGGCGGCGGCATGGGTGCGCCTAAAAAAGAGGGTGACCTGCCTGAAATGTCGGGAGCAGCCGATCGTGTGTGGCATGCCGCAAGACTCTGGCATGCCGGGAAGGCTCAGTATATTATTCCAACGGGATCCGCCGAGCAAAAAACCTCGTTGGTTTTATTGAAAGACCTCGGTGTTCCGGAGTCTGCCATAATAGTTGAAAATCAAGCTGTTAATACTGTTGAAAATGGAGTATACACTAGAAAGCTTGTAGACCGGTTGAAACTGAATAAAAAGGTGTTACTTGTTACCTCGGCCAGTCACATGCGTCGTTCCATAATGATATTTAAGGCCGTTGGGTTGAGTCCAGTTCCTGCGGCGGTGGATCATGAAGCAACGTATGGAGGGTGGTTGCGTATTAAGGATACGGGTGTGTCGATTTGGCATTTTTTGCCTAGTTCTTCTTCAATCTCGACCTTTTATTCGTATTATAAAGAGTTATTTGGCTTAATTGGTGATAGAGTGCGTGTGAGAATGGCTCTAAAAAACCATGGTTTAGGCGGAGCTGCATGTGGTGGGTAAACTCCGAATTCTTTGGCTCGGCCATTGGCATAGCGACCAAGCTCTTTTTGGGCGTAAAGCGGTTAATCAGGCGGCAACCACATGGAGCCGAGGCCTATTGCAAGGGCTACAAAATGCGGGGTGTGAAATCAGAGTAGGCACTCACTGCCGTGAACAATATTGGCCTGGAGGTGAGATATATCCTGGGCGGGAAGAAGATTTTGATAAGAGTCTTCCTTTTAACTATGTCAACTACTGTAATCTTCCGTTGATTCGCAAGGTTTGGTTGACCAGTGCTTACAAGAGAATGGTGGCAAAACAAGTTGCGGAATTTAAACCTCATTATGTTTTGTCATATAATTTGTATTCATATCATTGCTGTGTGGCCGATATAATCAGAGAAGCAGGCAGTCGATGGATTCCGATAATTTTGGACCAAGACAATCCTGACCATGATAACTGGCATGAGTTTAAGCAACAATCCGAAGGTGCCTCTGGGTATATTTTTCTCTCCTGGTGGGGGTATAAAAACTGTCCCGGTGATTTGCCGAAATTGCATTTGGATGGCGGCGTTGATCGATGGAAGGGGGAAGTGGGTGCGGTTAAGAGAGGGAAATTAGTTGTGTACAGCGGAAAATACAATGATAGCTATGGCGGATTGGATGCCCTTTTTGAGATTTTTAAAAGAGTTGAAACTGCAGATTGCAAATTCTGTTTAACTGGAAAGGATGCAAGGGGCTCGCTCAAAAATTACTTAAACAAAGAGAGTCGTGCTGAATATTTAGGGTTTGTAAGTTGTGATGATTTGCACAATATTCATTTAAAGGCGGATGCCTTTATCAATCCACGTCCGCCGGAAATCAGTGATAATAAAATGATATTCCCCTCTAAATTATTGAATTACCTTTCATATGGAAAACCGGTAATCAGCACTTGGACCGAAGGGCTTGCTCCTGAATATAAAGACCTGGTATGGTGTTCTTTGTCGGGGGAGCATTATATAGAAGAAAGCGCGGCTTTGATAGATCGGGCATTAAATGCGCCAAAAGAAGAGAGTGAGCATATTTATAAAAGGCAGAAGGGTTGGATAGAATCCGGGCACACATGGGCTCATCAATGTAGACATCTGGTGGAGTGGCTTAATGAAATCTAAAGCTGCTTTCAGCCGCAACCAAATTGCGTTTGTGTGATAATCGGAAGATTTTGTCTTTTCTGAAAAGTTCGTGATTAGGAGCCCGCAGCTTTAGTAATAAACGCTGCGCATTTGGAGATGCAGGCTGTGTTTTCGTTGTTAAAAATGGTAATGAAGTAGTGCAAGCATCCTGCTTGCAAATAAAATTACATAAAGTGAAGAAGATAAAAATAGCGTTCTGTTGGACAGGCTTAACCGGTTATATGCCGGCGTGTTGGCGTGCGTTAAATTCATATAAAGATGTTGAAGTACGTGTGTACATTGAGAAGCGGGCGTTGTCCGGCCAAACTGATTTTATGCTTGGAAGTTTTGATAGTATATCTCATAGGATTAGAAACAGGGAAGATCTTCTTGATAAATCTGACTGGATTAATGATATATTAAATTTCAGCCCTGATCTGATTGAAGTGACGGGCTGGTATAGTAAATTATCTCAAGCGGTGATGCACTCAAAAGCATTGGCATGTATCCCTAAAATATTGGGGCTTGATCATCAGTATAACAAGACGTTGAAGCAAAGAATTGCTCCGTTTGTGTTAAAGGATTACATATCCAGATTTCGTGCTGTCGCAGTGCCAGGCGAAAGAGCTTCTGTCTACGCGCGACATCTTGGGTTTAAGGACTCTGGAATTGAGAAAATTCTTTATGGTCTGGATTACGATGCCATGGTCAGTGCGGCTTCTGTACGTGAAAATAATCCTTGGCCTGAACGCTTTCTTTTTGCTGGTCGCTATTGTCAGGATAAAGGTTTGGATATTCTGCTTGCGGCATACAAATGTTATCGTGAAAGAGTTGATTCTCCCTGGAGTCTGAGTTTTTGTGGCAAGGGGGAGCTTGAGCATATGATATGCGGGGTTGATGGTGTTCGAGATCTTGGGTTTATACAACCGAAGGATATGCCTGGAGTTTTTGCTGAACACGGGGCATTTATTCTGCCAAGCTTATATGAGCCTTGGGGAGTTGTTCTGGGAGAGGCCTGCGCATCCGGTTTGCCGGTTATAGCAACTGCGGCATGTGGGGCCACTGTCGAGCTTATTCGCCCATATTATAACGGTTTAATCTGCTCTCCTGCGTCGGTAAATGATTTATGTAACGCAATGATCTGGATGCATGGACAGGTAGATGATCTTGAGACAATTGGTGCCCGATCATTGGCAGTTGCACAACCGTTTTCCGCTCAGAGTTGGGCGGAGGCTTGGTATAATATAGCTAGAAAGTACAGGCAATGATTATTTACCCAGACCAGGGTGCGGGGATGTGCAATAGGCTACATGCTGCAGCTAATTTAATTGCGCATTCTGAAATGAGTGGCAATCCGCTTTTGCTCTGCTCTTTAAGAAAATATAACAGATATTTTGATGGTCTGCCTGATAAAGGTATCTTTGCCTTTTCACCCACTGAAAAGAGAGCTGTTCGTTTTAGAAAACCGTTTAGTTTTTTGAGAAGCGGTGTGTTTCCTACCGGTGCGATCCATTTTAATGATCCGGTTGTGAAGCGTGCGGAAGAGGCTGCTTTGATGGTGTTGGTAGGGTGGCGGTTTCGTGATACCGAAGCGCTTTTAAAACATGGAGATCTGGTCAGATCAATATTCGTGCCGACGGGAGTTTATTCTGAAGTCATTTCGAGAAAAGTTGTAGGGGCAAGAGAGGGCGCTGATAACCTTGTTGGCGTACATATAAGACGTGGAGATTACAAGTCTTATCGAGATGGAGTTTTATATTATGATGATGAAATATATACCAGCGCCATGCGTCTCGTTGTGAATAATCTGAAAGGGAAGACGAGGTTTTTAGTTGCGTCAGACGAACCGATTGATCCGGGTTCATTTGGAGGTTGTTTCGTGGTTGCAGCGCCGGGACATGAACTGGAGGATCTTTACTGCCTTGCAGGTTGTGATTACATTATAGGCCCTTCGAGTACATATTCTGCCTGGGCCGCATTTTATGGGAACGCACCCCTATGGCAATTTGATAGAGATGCAGTGAGGGATGAAAATATTGTTTTCAAAAAAGTTTCGGGAACAAGATAATGTGCTTATTGTTGCAAAACATCAGGAAGATTTTGCTCAGATGGAGACGGCGTCGGTTTGAACACCTTGGTGATTTCAGGTTCTCAAGACCGGCCTCTTCAGAGATAGATCGTAAACTTCAGAAATATTTTAACTATGACGGCGGATATTTTATCGAAGCTGGCGCAAATGATGGATTCTTACAAAGCAATACATATTACTTTGAGAAGGCCAGGGCATGGCAGGGGACGCTAGTTGAGCCTGTGCCGCATCTGTACCGGCAGTGTCTTGCGGAGCGAAAAAGAAGTAAGGTTTTTAACCGTGCTTTGGTGGGTAGAGATTTCACCGAAACTGAAATAAGAATTCATTATTATAATTCTATGAGTTTTGTCGACGGGGCATTCTCTGACAGGCAGGCAGAGGAAGATCATCGAAATGCCGCATTAGATTGCAGTCACTATAAAAAAACCTTTTCTGTTATGGTTAAGGCTTCAACACTAACTGATGTACTGCTGGAAGCGCAGGCACCTGCCTGCCCGGATTTGTTTGTGCTGGATGTAGAGGGATTTGAAGATACGGTTCTTGATGGCTTGGATTTCAGTAAATATAAACCGAGATTCATTTTGATTGAGAATAATGACGATGGTGCCATTAGTACACTTATAAAAAACAAATATGTATTAGTGGAAAAGCTCTCAGAGCGTGATTACCTATTCAGGGCAGAAAAGGATTGATGTTGTCGTTGCGTGTGTTACACATTGTTGCAGGATTGCCGCTAGGTGGTGGGATATCGCAGTCGGTTCCTCGGCTGTGCGAAAGTTTATGTGCTTATGATTGTGAGGTAACGCTTGCTTCAACCGGTATAGAGGGATGCGTTAGCAGTGCAGCAATTAGTGCACAATCGGGTGGTGTTAGCTTGCACCTATATAAACCATCAGCCTTTAAAGCTTTGTGTTTATCATGGGAGATGTTGAGGGGTTTGCCTTTGCTTGTTAAGACATCTGATATTGTTCACGTTCATTCCCAGTGGACATTTCCTGTCTGGTGGGGCTGTTATTTGGCGGTGAAATATAACAAGCCGCTGGTGATAACTCCGCGGGGATGCTTGGCACCTGAACGACTAAAGATCTCAGCCATAAAGAAGAAGATCGCTGGCTGGCTGTTTGATCGGAGGTTTTTAAGAAGAGCTTCGGTGATTCATGCTACGTGCGAAGCGGAAGCTGGTGCTATATTGAGATATATAGCACCATTTTCTGGTTCGCAACGTTTGAGCCGGCACTACGCGTCTGGTTTGAGCCGTGATGATTATTGCGACCACAAAGTGGTCGCAATGACGAGGTTAAAAGGGCGGCTACGCCGCTGGTTTGGCCTTCGGAACGCGGCAGAGCCACAGATTGTGGTTGTGCCCAACGGGGTTGATCTGGAGAGCTTTGATGCTGTGCCTGCTGATCGTGAGTTTGTTGATGCAAGCTGGCCGGTGTGTAAAGGCAAGAGGATTGCACTGTTTCTCTCTCGACTGGACCCAATCAAGGATCTCGAGAGCCTGATCACCGCCTGGGAGGCGGTGTTCCGCGCCGGAGGCGCTGGTTTGAGCGGCGACGGTTATTGCGGCCACTTAGTGGTCGCAATGACGAGATTAAAAGGGGAGCAGGCTAGTAGCACCTGCCCTACTGTTGGGGGCGAGTGGGTGCTTGTAATAGCGGGCAGCGGTGATGCTGGCTACGAAAGGCGGTTGCGCCAGCAGGTGGAGAAAGCGGGGATTGGTGAAAGTGTGAAGTTCATTGGTTCGGTGTTTGGCGAAGCTAAAGTGAAGCTGATGAAAGCCGCCGGGTTTTTTGTGCTGCCAACCAAGAATGAAAATTTTGGCATTGTGGTGGCGGAGTCGCTGGCCTGCGGCGTGCCGGTGATTACCACGAAGGGAGCACCGTGGGCTGAGCTGCTGGGCAGTTCAGGCCGTCGCCCCGTTGGGGCTGGTTTGAGCGGTGACGGTTATTACGACCACTCAGTGGTCGCAATGACGAGGTTAAAAGGGCGGCTACGCCGCTGGTTTGGCCTGCTGTCTGGTTTAAACGCCTCGCAAGGAGGTAGTGGGTTAAGTTGTGTTGAGGAACCCACTGGAAGTTCATCCTTCATCCTTCAGCCTTCATCCTTTGCGGCCTCTGGCCGCTCCGGCTGGTGGGTGGATGTAGAGGTGGAGTCGCTGGCAGAGGCACTGGCAGAGGCGATGGCGTTGAGTGATGAAGAACGCAGAGTTATGGGTGCGAATGGACGCAGGATAGTTGAGCAGAAGTATCAGTGGGGGGCGGTTGCGAAGCAGATGCGGGAATGTTACGCGACTGCGTCGCTGGTTTGAGTCGGCCTTTGGCCTGGTTTTAATCGCACCTTAAAAGCGGCGTTGCCGCGTTCAAACTAGCACCTAAGGTGCGGACCTATCGCTATGCGAATACTCTGGCTACATCAATATTTTTCAACCCCTAAAGGATGGGGTGCTGTACGAACATACGAGTTTGCGCGGCGCTTTGTTGCAAAGGAGCATAGTGTGGATGTGCTTTGCTGCGGCGGGTATGATGAGTGGCTGCAGGAGGAAGTGAAAAAAAGAGGCTTTGTTGAGGTTGAGGGCATAAAAGTATTTGTCAGCAAGACAAAATATGGTTCACGAATGTCTTTTATACAGCGCGTCTGCTCGTTTCTGAAGTTCATGAGTTATGCACTTTGGTTTGTGTTGAGGAATGGCCGAAAATATGATTTGTGCATTGCTTCCAGCGGTCCGCTTACAATGGCTATCCCTGCGCTGGCAGGTAGGTGGTTTTATGGGCTTCCGTATATATTTGAAGTGATCGATGTCTGGCCGGACTCGGCTATTGATGTGGGAGTCTTGAAGAATCGCTTTTTGCAGTGGATTTCGCTCTTTGTTGAGCGTAAAGCCTATAGGTATGCTGAGGCAATTGTCACTTGCTCAACAGGGATGACGGACCGGATAATTAACAAGCTGCAAGGGGCAATGGATGTAACCCCTGAACATCGTTCTGAAATCGATGATTTTGCTGTGAGCTCGGTGAGTGTTGGAAAGAAAACATATAGGATTCAGACAATTTCCAATAGCTGCGATCTGGACCAGTTTAAAGCGGACAGTGTTGTGAGAAGTGAAGTACGCTCTCAACATGGTGTGGCTGCCGATAAACTTGTGGTTCTCTACTCCGGTGCAATGGGTGTGAGCAACCAGATCGATGATGTAATGGGTGCAATTAATGCAACTAAAGGGAGTGCGGATATTGTCTGGTGGCTTGCTGGTGATGGAGTGCGGGCGGATGATTTGAAATTGCTGGAAGCTGATGGGCGGGTAAAGTTCTTTGGACAGCTTTCAAAGGTTGAAGTTGCGCGGCTTTATCAGGCTGCGGATGTTAATTTGGTGACATTTATGCATACACCTTTGTTTTACGAGAATTCTCCAAACAAGTTTTTTGATGGGATTACCGCTGGACTGCCAACGATATTTAATAGATCTACCTGGTTGAACCCATGGCTTAAAGCGTTTGGCTGCGGGATTGTATGCGCTGGTGGTAGCCCAGGCGCAAAGATTGTTAATGAACTAACGAGCCTTAGCAAAGACCCCAGACGTTTAAAAGAAATGAGCATGGGATCACGTAGATTGGCCGAAAGTGTGTTTAGCAGGGATCTGGTTTTCGAGAAATACGAAGAGCTTTTAGATGAAAAACGTGCATAGAGAACACGGAGGGATGTTAGCATGATCACAAAATTACTGGTTGAGATTAAAGAGATCGAGAGCAAGATCGAAGCGCTGGAAATTGATAAGCAGGAGCTTCGTAAGAAAGTGATTGCCGTGATGACAGAGAAGGGCTCGGCACTGGAGATTATTGATCTGCCGATTGGCAAGTTTAAAATGGTCAAAAAGCAGGTCGCCAATGTGACATACTCAGAGGAGATCCTTAAGCAGCGGTTGGGGAACAAATACAAATTAGTGCTTGATTTGGATGCCAAGCAACTGCGGAATCATAAAGCTGAGGTGTTACAGGCACTCGGAGATAAACTGTTGGATGTCGGGGTTATCTCGCAGAACCGGGTCAAGGCGGCGGTGGCCTCTGGCGAGCTGGCAGCGGGCGACTTTAAGGGAGCCTTTGAAAAAGCGGTGGTTGACCGGCTTGTTATCACCCGCATTCCATAGGGCGCGGCTGTCGCCGCGCTTATCCTGCGGCTGTCGCCGCTGGTGTGACGGGTTATTGCAACCACTAAGTGGTTGCAACAGGAGGGTAAAAGGGGAAGCGTGCGGCGGTTGCTGGGTGGTTGCCTGGTGGTGGCTGGCGGTTGTTTGATGCGGGTGAAAAAGGTTGGTTGCCGGGGCGTGGGCTTTTAATCACGAATTTGAGACCACTGGGTGGTCTCAAAAAGGGTTCCAAAAAGGCAAAAAGGTCATGCAAAAAAAAGTTTTAATTACAGGTGCGTTTGGCTTTGTGGGCTCCAACCTGGCGGCGTATCTGGCGTGTCAGGGTTATGAACTGTGGGCACTGGATGTGGGGGACACAGCAAAGCTGCTTGAAACCAGCGGCGACAGCCGCGGTGTGTATGAAAGGGTTTTTAACTGGGAGCAGTTGGAGGAGATTCCTTGGTGTGAGGTAGGTGCGGTGGTGCATCTGGCGGGCAAGGCGCATGATACGAAGAGTACGAGCGACCCGCAGAGTTACTTTGAGGTTAATGTTGGGCTGACGAAGAGGGTGCTGGAGGCGTTTAGAGAGCGATCCGCGGCTTGCGCCGCGTTTATTCTGTTTAGTTCGGTGAAGGCGGTGGCTGATAGCGTTGCGGGGGTGTTGACAGAGGAGGTGGAGCCACAGCCGCAAACAGCGTATGGGTTGAGCAAGTTGGAGGCGGAGGGGTTATTGCAACCACAAAGTGGTTGCAATAAGGTTGGCAGCCAAATGCGCACCTATGTGCTGCGGCCTTGCATGATCCATGGGCCGGGGAATAAGGGCAATTTGAACCTGCTTTACAGTGCGGTTAGCAAGGGGGTGCCTTGGCCGCTGGGGGCCTTTGAAAATGAGCGCTCCTTTGCCTCGATCGGGAATGTTTGTGCGGTGGTTGAAGGGCTGATCAGCGGCGAGGTGGAGTCCGGCACCTATCAGGTAGCAGATGACGAGGCGCTGTCAACCAATGAGCTGATTCGGATGATCGCGGAGAGTCAGGGTCGGCGGCTGCGGCTGTGGCGCATGTCACCGGGGGCGATTGCATGGATGGCTCGGGTGGGGGATTGGTTGCACCTGCCGCTGAACAGCGAGCGGCTAAAGAAGCTGACAGAGAGTTATGTTGTGTCCAATGCGAAGGTGAAGAGGGCGCTGGGGTGGGAGCGGATGCCTGTGGGAGCTAAGGAGGGGATGCGGCAGACGCTGGAGAGTTTCTCGCGGTGAAGGCGCTAAGGCGAAGGTTATTGCAACCACTAAGTGGTTGCAACAGGAGGGTAAAAGGCGGTGCACGCGGCGGTTGCTTGAAGGGCGGTGGTTATTGCAACCACCAAGTGGTTGCAATCAGGAGGGTAAAAGGGGAAGCGCGCACTTAATGGCTGAAGGTCGCAGGGTTTTAATCACGCATTTCAACCACTTGGTGGGTGCAGAACGACAAATTTTGGAGAAGTTATCATGATTATGGGATTTGATTTAGAGCGGTTTATACGGGAGAAGGTCACGGGTCGTGAGCAAAGTTTGCTGGCCGATGACTTTGAGAGATACGATGCGGAGCTGCATCGTCGGATTGATGGCAAGCGCGTGCTGGTGATAGGCGGGGCGGGGTCGATTGGCTCGCACTACATCAAAGCGATTCTGTGTTATGATGTGGCCGCGCTGTATGTGGTTGACACGAATGAGAATGGCTTGACCGAGCTGGTGCGCGATCTGCGTAGCGACGGTAGATATTGCATACCGGATGAGTTTGTGACCTATCCGGTCAACTTCGGTGATGCGGTCTTTGCCAAGCTTTTTAAGGCGCATGGACCGTTCCAGATTGTGGCCAACTTTGCCGCGCATAAGCATGTGCGCAGCGAGAAGGATGTTTTTTCAATTGAAGCTATGATTGAGAACAACCTGCTGCGCGCACGGGGGTTGCTGGATCTGCTTTGCGAATATCCGCCCGAGCACTTTTTTTGTGTCTCCACCGATAAGGCCGCCAATCCAGTGAATATCATGGGTGCCAGCAAGAAGCTGATGGAGGAGCTGATTATGGCCTACTCCGAGCGGCTGCCAATCAAAACCGCGCGTTTTGCCAATGTGGCCTTTTCCAATGGCAGTCTGCCCGCTGGGTTTTTGGAGCGCATTGCCAAGCGGCAGCCATGGTCGTGCCCGCTGGGGATTCGCCGGTTTTTCGTTTCACCGATTGAGGCGGGCGAGCTTTGTCTGATGGCATCGGTGATGGGCGAGAGCGGGGATATTGTTTTTCCGCGGCTGGATGAGGAGCGCGACATGATCCCGTTTGAGCGGGTTGCCAGGGAGCTGCTGGCAGCGCTGGGGCTGGGGGTGCAGGAGTGCGGGAGCGAGGCTGAGGCGCGGGGGTTTTTATTGCAACCACAGAGATTGCAACCACCAAGTGGTTGCAATCAGGAGGGG
>Ga0265294_10005675_pt1 | contig 15199 bp, 11 predicted proteins | sample MunlanPumphouse3_FD_192504 | JGI IMG/M metagenome (GOLD analysis project Ga0265294, IMG submission 192504) | Groundwater microbial communities from a municipal landfill in Southern Ontario, Canada - Pumphouse #3 | ecosystem: Environmental > Aquatic > Deep subsurface > Groundwater | place... | reverse complement strand
TAATGATTTAACTAACTCATCCTCTGGAGAAACATAATGTGGTTTTGAATTGCCCATTGAAATATATTTTAGTTTTGAAGTTTCAGCTGCTTTAATGATTTTTTCTTCACCTTTTTCAAACTCATAATTTCTAGGATAGCGAATATTAATACCTAATTTCGCATTGTTACCATCATAATGAACAAAACCTGTATTCATTGTTAACTCTTTCATTTCTTTGTCATAAGTATCTATACCAAGTTTCTTTCCTAAATGGTCTGCACTTAAGTACTTATCGATAAAATGTATTAAAGGATTGTCAGTATGGTCTTTTAAGAAGTTAACCATTAAATATATGGCATTATTACCTAAATGAGGCCAAGCAGCATGGGCATTTTTACCAAACACAGTATAAGTGTTTTTATATACTCTACCATGAGTTTTAGTGTCCTGTAAAAATTTTATAAATTCCTTTTGCTTATTAACTTTTAAAACAACCGTACATTCATCTGGTACAACATTATAACGTTCTCCTGCTTCTAATGATGCGATTAAATCATCTTCAAATTTACCTTCAAGATTAAAACTATAAATACCTTTTTCAGCGTAAATTAATGGAAATTCAGCATCTGGCGCAAAACCAATGTCAGGCATTTGTTCCTTTTCAAGGTATCTTCTTACACCACGCATTCCAGTTTCTTCATCACAACCTAGAATTAATCGGACTTTTTTATTCAATTTAATACCTTTGTCTTTAACCATTTTCATGGCTATATAAGCTGCGATAGTAGGACCTTTGTCATCCATAGCGCCTCTAGCATAGATTTTTCCATTCGCTTCATAAGCAGAAAATGGTGGATTATGCCACTTGCCTCCCGCGGGAACGACATCCAAATGTCCTAATATACCTAGAACCTCTTCGCCTTCTCCCATCTCTATGTGCCCAGCATAATTGTCCACATTCTTAACAATAAACCCGTCTTTTTCACCGGTTTTCAACATAAAATCTAAAGCTTTTTTAATTTCTTTTCCAAAAGGAGCGTTTTCATTTTTCGGATTGAAATTTTCTAAAACAGTGGGAATTTTTAATAGTTTCTTAGTTAGATCTACATATTCTTCTTGATAATTTTTTGCTACTTCGTACCAATTCATAAATTTCACTTCCTTTACAAAACTATTTTATCATATGCTTATGGTTTTGCAAAGATTAAGCAAATAAATACTTAATCTTGTTGTATTAACAGTAATATTTGACAAAGTTTATTCTTCAAGTATAATATTATTATAAAACTATATATAAATAGGTTGAGAATTGCGGGTTTAAAACATATGATTAGAAAAATAGAAATGAAAAATCTCACTTGTTCAAATTGTATAGCAAAAGTTGAAAGAAGAACATCGAGATTACCTTACGTAAATTCAGCTTCGTTTAATTACGCAAAACAAATATTACTAGTTGATTTTAAAGAAGATTATGACGAAAATATAGCTTTAAAAGAAATTAAAGGCATTGTAGATATTTTAGAAGATAATATCATAACACATTATTATGAACAAAAAATAGAGGTCAAAAAGACAAACTTTTTTAAAGAGTATAAGTTTGTTCTTTTTGGTGTGGCTTTAATTTTATATACATTTTCAGCATATACAATTCTTCCTTCTATAAATAATGTCTTCCAAACTACTTTTGAAGCTCCGACAGACATACTAAAGGATATTTTATACTGGGTAGGCTACGTTTTTTTAATATCTAAATTACTTTGGATTCAAATTAGAGGAATAAAAAACTTCAATATTTTTAATGAAAACACATTAATGATTATAGCTACTTTCGCCGCTATGTGGATAGGAAAATATGAGGAAAGTGTAGCTGTTGTAATTTTATACTCATTGGGTGAATACTTACAAAATCGTGCCGTTCAAAAATCAAAGAATGAAATTTCTTCACTAATAGATTTAAAAGTAGATTATGCGAATGTCCTAATTGATGGAAAAATAGTTATAAAAGACCCAGATCAAGTCAAAGTTGGCGATGTAATTGTTGTTAAAAACGGAGAAAGGATACCGATGGATGGAAAAGTGATTCTAGGTTCTACATCACTAAATACATCCGAGCTTACTGGCGAGTCAAAACTCAAAACTGTCAATATTGATGATGATGTTCTATCTGGTAATATTAATGTTGGTGATGTCATTCATATAAAAGTTAGTCAAGAATATGAAAACTCAACATTGGCTAAGATAATTGATTTGATAGAAAACGCTACTAACAAAAAATCAAAAAGAGAAATGTTTATAACAAAGTTCGCCAAAATCTACACACCTATAGTAGTCGGCTTAGCCGCTTTATTAGTGGTTTACGGATTAATTTGGCATATTGATAATATCGATGACTATATTTATAGAGCTGCAATATTCTTAGTTATTTCTTGTCCATGTTCTTTGGTATTATCTGTTCCACTGTCTTACTATGCAGGTATAGGGACCGCCGCTAAGAATGGTATACTATTTAAAGGTTCAACATATCTTCATTCAATTACTGAAGTAGAACTAATTGCACTAGATAAAACAGGAACTTTAACGCATGGAGATTTCTTCGTTAAAGAGTTTAGTAATATGCAAACCTTAATGTTAGCTGCTTCAATCGAAAAGTTTTCAAATCATCCTATTGCTAAAGCCATTGTAGATCATAACAATTATCCAATTTATAAAGCTAGTAACGTTAAAGAAATACCTGGATATGGTATTAGCGGAGAAATTGATGGTAAAATAGTTTTAGCTGGTAGTAGAAAATTTCTTGAAAGCAACAATATTAAAGTAAGCGATGAAAAACTTCCAATCGGTTCTTATACTTTTGTTTCTCTTGATAATGAATACGTTGGATATATTATCGTTAAAGATGAATTAAAAGAAACTTCAATGGAAACAGTAAGAGATTTTACAAAAGAATATGATACTGTTATGTTGACAGGTGATAATGAAATATCAGCTAGAGATATAGCTTTACAACTAGGTGGAATTGAGTATTACTCTGAACTGTTACCTGAAGAAAAATTATCTAAGTTTAACGATATTAGGACAAACTCAGTATCGCTATTTGTTGGAGACGGTATCAACGATGCTCCACTACTAAAAAACGCTGACATAGGTGTATCTTTAGGTAGTGCAACGGATTTAGCGATTGAAGTAAGTGACGTTATTATAATCAATAATGATATAAGACTCCTTGATAAAGCGATAAAGATAGCTAAAAAAACTAGAAGTATCTCAGCGGAAAACATTATATTTTCTCTTGTAGTAAAAATTATTTTCCTAATAATGTCTACAATAGGTTTAATGTGGATGTGGCTCTCAATTTTCGCTGATGTTGGTGTAGCGATAATTTGTGTGCTTAACGCACTTAGAATTATTTATCAAAAAAAATACTTAAAAGATAAAGACTAAAACTTTATCTTTTTTTTCTTTATGTTATAATATACATTGTTTAGAGGGAGAAAAAATGACTGATATATACATATTGATATTTATTTTTGTTTTAATTTTAGTTAATGGCTTTTTTGCGGCCAGTGAAATGGCTATGGTCTCTGTAAATCCTAATAAAATTCTTGAGCTTGCTCAAAAAGGTAATAAAAAAGCTATTATCCTAAAAAACATTACTGTTGATTCCACTAAATATTTATCTGCTATCCAAGTAGCGATAACTTTAGCAGGATTTTTATCAAGTGCTATTGCTGGTAGTAATCTAGCAAATAACTTTGTTGATTATTTTGCAAAAATCAATATTGTAATACCTCAAAATCTAGCGGTTGTAATCATTACTATTCTTTTATCTTTTATAACGCTTGTTTTTGGTGAATTAGTTCCTAAAAAAATCGCATTAAATAATCCGGTTAAGTTCGCTTTATTTTCTGCTAGAGCAATTAAAGTTACACTGATAATTACTAAACCAGCTGTTTGGTTACTATCTATTACAACTACTGGTGTGGTGAAGTTATTTGGGTTAGATAAAAACAAAGAGATAGAAGGGACAACTGAATCAGAAATTCGTCAACTAATAAGATCTGGACAAAGACAAGGTCTTTATCAAAAAGAAGAAAAAGAAATGCTTGAAAATATTTTTAGATTTGATGACATTGAGGTTACTTCAATAATGACCCCACGAACTGAAGTTTTTGGAATTAACTTGGAACTTACTAAAGATGAAATCCTTGACACTATTATAAAAGCCAATTACTCAAGAATACCTGTATACGAGAAAACCATCGATAACATAAAAGGTATTATTCATGTTAAAGATGTTTTAACCGAAGCTAAGAAGACAGGTCTTAAAAGAATTAACTATAAAAAACTTCTAAGAGAACCTTTCTATGTTCCGGGAAATATGAAAATAAATTTTTTATTTAAAAAAATGCAGGAAGAGAACCATCAAATAGCAGTTATTTTAGATAATTATGGTGGGATAGATGGAATAATAACTATGGAAGATATATTAGAAGAAATAGTTGGTAATATCTACGATGAGTTTGATGAAGTACAAAATAGTATAAAAGAGATAGATGAATTTAACTTTCTTGTAGATGGTTTAATCCAAATCCAAGATTTAAACAGATTTTTAAACATCAATTTATCTGATGAATACGATACACTTAGCGGTTTTATTATTGAAAATTTGGGATATATCCCTAAAAAAGATAGTAATGAAATAGTAGAAAAAGATGATTTAATCTTTGAAGTGAAATCAGTTAAAAAGAATAGAATAGATAAAGTGTTAATTAAAAGAACTCCTAAAGACTAGGAGTTCTTTTCTTATTAATGAAATCTTATAACACTATACTTCTTTTTACCTCTTCTGATGATAGTATATTTTTTATGTAAAGCATCTTCTTTTTTTATTACAAACTCAACATCATTTATTTTTTCACCGTTAATTGAAATCGCATTGCTAGTAATCATTTCTCTAGCTTGTCTTTTTGATGAAACTTGCTTTAAGTCTATCAAAGCATCTACCAATATAACTTCATTATCTGCTTCAATTGAATCTAAATTATGAAACCCCATTTCGATTTCATCGATGTCTAAATCATTTACATCCCCACTAAATAATGCATTAGTAACTTTTATAGCTCTTTTTAACTCATTCTCACCATGTACAATTTTTGTTATTTCTTCAGCCAAAGTTTTCTGAGCTAATCTTTTTTCTGGTTCTTCGTTTAATGATTTTTCAATATCTGAAATGTCTTTTTGTGATAAAAAAGTAAATTGTTTTAATCTATTAATCACATCTTGATCAGCTGTGTTTAGCCAATATTGATAGAAATCATATACTGAAGTTTTGTTTTTATCTAACCAAATAGCACCTGACTCAGTTTTTCCGAATTTTGTTCCATCTGCTTTTGTAACTAGAGGGAAAGTAATACCATATACTTTTGCATCTATTGTATGAATTTTTCTAATTAGTTCCATTCCAGCAGTTATATTTCCCCACTGATCTTGCCCGCCAATTTGAAGTGTACAGTTATAGTTTCTAAATAAATGTTCAAAATCCCAAGCCTGAATGATTTGATAAGAAAACTCAGTAAAAGATATTCCTTTTTCAATTCTTGATTTAACAGAATCTTTACTCATCATATAGGCAACATTAAAATGTTTTCCTATATCTCTTAGAAATTCGATAGCATTTAAAGAAGATAACCAATCGTAGTTATTTACAATTGTAGCTTCAGGCAATAAATGTTTGGCTTGTTTAGCAATTCCTTCTGCGTTTTTCAAAGAATCTTCAATACTAAGTAATTTTCTTTCTTGGCTTTTAAAACTAGGATCACCTATGAGTCCGGTTCCTCCGCCTATAACTAATATTGGTTTATGACCATAATCTTCTAATCTTTTAGCCACTAAGTACGCCAATAAATGACCGATATGCAAACTATCGGCAGTAGGATCTGCACCTAGATAAAAGGTTAGTTTTTCACTATTTAATTTTTCTGATAATTCTTCATCTGTCTGTTGGTATAACAGACCTCTCCATTTTAATTCTTCATATAAGTTCATAATAATCTCCTTTTCCAAAATAAAAATCGCCCCTAAAAACAAAGGACGATTTACTAATTTACCGCGGTACCACCTTAATTCACTTAAAAAATAAGTGCGCTTATAAAGATAACGGATTTACCGTGCTATAAGAAGCATAACTCCTAAGTGTAATAAAATATAAAAGTTAAATCAGTTTTCACCAACCACTGACTCTCTTTTAATTAACTAAATTATATTTCTCGCTTAATCACAGTCTATTTAGTTGTTTCTCTTAAAATAATATTATGTGGTAATTCATTAAACTTTTGTTCAATGATTTCGCCATCTATTTCTTTCTTTAATAGATACATCGCCTTAACACCTATATCAATAATAGGTATATCTATACAAGATAGTTTTGGTCTAGAAAGTGAAGCATACTTTGTATTTTGAAATCCAAATACAGAAATATCTTTAGGTATTTTTTTACCTTTTTCAATCATAGTATTTATGAATGATACAGCAATCGAATCTCTTACAGCTACAACACCATCAATTTTTTTAGTCGTATCTTTATAAAGTTCATTAAAATGAATCGTATTTACTGTAATGTCTCCACTAGTTCTAAAAATATTCATTTCAAGTCCAGCTTCTTCCATTGCTTTTTGATAGCCTGCTTCCTTCAAATCGTTAACCATGTACTTTCTAGCAGTTGTTAGCATATAGATATTTTTTCTTCCTTCGTCAATCAACTTTTTAGTGGCTTCATACCCAGCTTTAAAATAATCGATTGAAACTGTAGTTAAAGAATTATCATATGGATATAAAGTATTAGCTAATACTACTGGTACACCATATTCTTCTTGAATCAATGTTAAAGTTTTATATTGTTCTTCATTAATTTCATCATTCATGTAAAGAATACCATCTGCTTGTGAAGCGACTACTTCTTGTAACATCTCTGCTTCATCAACATATTTATCTTTCAACACGTATAATATCAAGGAATAGTTATACTTTTTAGCTTCTACTGATATACCGTTTACCATTTCAGCTACAGATGATCTTGACATATCTGGAACAATTATTGCGACACTTGTTGATTTCCTACTAGCTAGACCTTTTGCAAATGCATTAGGTTTATAACCTAGTTCTTTAATCACCTCTAAAACGCGATCTCTTGTCTCTGGCTTTACCTTCTCTGGGTTATTCAATGTCCTAGATACAGTAGCCAAGGAAACTCCAGCCTTAATCGCAACATTATATATTGTAGCTTTACTCATAATAACAATCCCCTTTTCCTAAAAACTATTAATTGTTTATATTTTATCACATATAAAAATGTAAGCAATTGTTTTTATGAAAAATTTTCATAATTTTTACATTTTATCTCTTTTTAAAGTAAAAAAGATGGAATTTTCCATCTTTTAGAACTATCTTCTTTCTTTAATTCTAGATTGTTTAGCAGATAACCCGCGGATGTATCCAAGATGAGCTCTTCTTACTTTACCACGACGTTTTACGTTAATCTTGTCGATAACTGGTGAATGTAACATGAAAGTCTTTTCAACACCAATACCATAAGAAATTTTTCTTACAGTAAATGTTTCACTAACGCCTCCACCTTGTCTTTTAATGCAAAGGCCTTCGAAAATTTGGGTTCTTTCTCTGTTTCCTTCCTTGATTTTGATACCAACTTCTAAAGTATCTCCAGGACGGAATTCTGGGATGTCATTTCTAATAAATTCTTGAGTAACATCCTTAATTAATTGCTGCGACATTTTGGTCAACTCCTTTTAAATTATTTTCCATATTGTTCATAATTATTTTAGCGGAACAAAAGGATTAGATATTCTTTTCAGCGTTATGTATTATATCATAGGATAATCGATAAAGCAAATATTTTTTGCTAACAAATTAACTTACTTTTTTAACAAATCCGGTCTTCTTGCTAATGTCTTTTTCTCTTGCATTTCTTTACGCCATTTAGCAATTTTTTCATGATCTCCAGAAACTAAAACATCAGGTACTTTGTGCCCCATAAAATCACGAGGTTTTGTGTATTGAGGAAAATCTAAATAATCATTAAAGAAAGAATCATTTTCATAAGACTCTTTTGAACCTAAGACCCCAGGAATTAATCTCACAATAGCATCGACCATTGCAATCGCGGCTATTTCGCCTCCAGTCATCACAAAATCACCAAGAGATAGCTCTTCATCAACGAATTCTCTTACTCTTTCATCAAATCCCTCATAATGGCCACAAATAAAAACTAAATGATCAAACTCTACTAAATCTTTAGCTTTCTTTTGATTAAATGTACTTCCTTGAGGTGTTAATAGAATTTTATGTGATTTTGTATTAATTGACTCTAAAGCAAAATATATTGGTTCTACTGATAAAACCATTCCACTGCCTCCACCATAAGGAGTATCATCGACGGTTTTATGCTTGTTAGTTGAAAAATCACGAAAATTAATAATCTCAAATTCAATTAATTCTTTTTCTAATGCTCTTTTTAAAATAGAGGCATTAAATATTGGATTAATCATTTCTGGAAACAAACTTAATATAGTTATTTTCAAAATAATCCCTCCATATTAACCACTTCAATCTCTTCTTCGCTTTGTTTTAGAATAAACTCATCTCTAAACGGTATAAGTTTATCTCCATTTTCTGTTAAAACTACCAAATAATCTCCTTGAGGATATGTAACTACTTCTTTTACTTGTCCTTTTAATTCCTTGTTTTGATACACTTTAGCTCCAATTAAAAAATCAACTAAATATTCATTATCATTTAACTCTAATTCACCGCTTGACTCAGCATAAATATCAGTTCCTAAGTATTGTTTAATTTTATTAATATCTTCATAATCTTTAAAAGATAATATATCATTTCCTTTTACAACATTATGTTTTGATATTACCATCGGTTTATATGTCTTATCAATCAATAAAAATAGAGTGTTTCCAGGTTTAAATCTAACATCTTGCATGTTTGTAAATGATTTAATCTTTACTTCACCAATTAATCCTCTTGTAGATAACACTCTTCCAATTTTTATATATTCCATTATTTTATAACTCCTTAATCTTTTTATATAAATATTATATCAATTTTACACACGATTTTAAAATAAATATTTTTAAAAGAAAAAGAAGACAGTTAGTCTTCTTTAAGCTAATACTGAAATCTCTCCAGCTTTCTTTAATACAATCTTAGTAATAAGTGGTCCACTTAACTCATAAATTATCGTTGCGGATAACACAATAGCTCTTATTTGAGATCCTAATTCTGGATTTAACACAGATGAAGCTATTAAACTTAATCCAATCGCAACACCAGCTTGAGGTATTAAAGCAAAACCTAAATATTTAGAAATCTTCTTTTCACTTTTTGTTATCTTTGATCCAATAAAGGCTCCAGATATTTTACCAAAAACCCTCATAATAACATAAATCAAACCTAATACACCAACAGTAATTAAAACAGATAGTTTTAACTCAACTCCACTTAAAACGAAAAATATTATATATATTGGCGGTGTAAAGAAATATATCAATTCATTAACTTTTTCTTGTTTACTTGAGAAATTAGTAAACAAGAAACCTAATACCATTGCGGCTAATATTGAAGAGCCGCCCCAGTTATAGGCAAGATAAACTGTTAAGAAAATAGCCGCAACTGTAAGTGATATTCTATTACCTCTTCCAGTGAACCATATGCAACCTAATATTAAAATAACACCAATACCTACGCCAATACCCAAAGATATCAAGATTTCTAATATTGGATGCATAACCTGCATAAATACTGATCCGTGACTTAAAGCTGGATCCATTGAATTTGCGACAGCTACGAAAATGCCAAATAATAGTACAGCTACAGAATCATCAATAGCCACAACGCTTAAAAGCGTTTCAGTTAATTTCCCTTTGGCTTTGTACTGTCTAATAACCATCAGTGTCGCTGCCGGCGCAGTCGCTGCCGCAATAGCCGATAAAACTAAAGAAAATCTAATATTTTCATTAGTCAGTTTACCAATAATTAAGAAATAGATAATTAGACCTAGCAATACCATCACAACAGCTATAAATGATTCAAAAAAAGCTATAATAAATGGTTTTACTCCAACTTGTTTAAAATATTTAATTTTTAATTCATTTCCAATTGTAAAAGCAATGAAACCTAAAGCAACTACAGATATGAGTTCTAAGCCCGGAAGTGCTTCCTCTTTAACGATATTTAAGATCGATGGCCCGATTAAAAGGCCACCAACCAAATACCCTGTAACATTTGGCAATCTAAGATACTTAGCTATTTTACCAAATAGTAATCCGGTAGCGATAATGATGGCGGTATAAAATAAAACAGAATAAATCATATTATAATTTCAACCCCACTGAATCTTCAATTGGAACTGTAAAAACAACACCGCTATCAGGTTCTGAAAGATTCCCACAAACGGTATCTATAACCTTATAGACAGTTTTAACTTTATCATCAGGTAAAGCCATAAGAATTACATTGGATTCTTGTCTTTTATTTTCAAAAAGAACTTTTAATGAACCAAATAAATTCATATCATCATTCTTCGCCAATGTTCTGCCCATACCTGTTGAATTAATTATTGTAGCTCCCTTAATTCCATTCTCATTCAATTCTTGTAAGAATTCTTCAAGAATCTTTGTTCTTGTCATAACATAAATTACTAATTTCATATAATCGTCTCCATTTCGCCTTTATAAATTATACTCTTTTAAAACTATAAGTCAAGTTCTTTATTAATAGAGAATTTAAGAAATTTACCAAACCTTTTTGCCCAAAATTTTTCTGAGTGAGTAGCTCCTTCATCAATAACTTTCAAAACATTTTTACCAGGTATTTTTCTTAAAATATAATCGTCAAAGACTTTCTGTTCTTTGAAATATATTCTACTAAAAACACCAGTTTCTTTTGTTCCCATATCATGGTACACAAACAAATCACTCCTAATGTCTACTGAATCTAGAAAATCATATAAACCTTCTTTAACAAGATAGTAGGCTGGAGAAAAAGCGCCAATAACCGAAAAAATATCCTGATATTTTACACCTAAGTAAATACTGATATTTCCACCACATGAACTTCCAGCTATAAACGTGTTTTCCCTTGTTTTTAAAGTTCTAAACTCTAAATCTATTATTGGTTTTAACTCTTCGATTAAGAAAAAACCGTATTCATCACCTTCAGGCTTTATATAATCTACATTAGATTTTTTTAGTCTTTTAATGGCTGAACTATTTAAGTAATTAGAATACTCCATAATTCGATATTTATCATCGCTATCAATTCCAACAATAATCACACCCCCAATTAACTCTGCTAAATCATCCATAGTTTTCATTACTTCCCATGAGTGATTGCTAAAGGGTGATGGATCAATTAAATTTTGACCATCATGCATATATAAAACGGGATAACTCCTATTCTCTTCGTAATATTTCTTTGGAAGAATTATTCTGATTTTTTTTATTCTTTTTAGATTTTGACTAAATAACTCTTTTATTATTACTCTTTTCATTACTATACCTCAAAAGAAATTATACTATAAAAATGAAATTTTATAAGTATTTTTATGTAAAATAAGTTATAATATCTTTAATTGAGGTGCATGAACATGAAAAGATTTTTAAAGATTTTAATGATATTTTTTATAATTATTATTACATTAGTAATTGGATTTATTTCAACACTTTGGATTTTCGAATTTAGGCCAGAAGAAATTACTGAATTATCAATCGAAAATAATGCGACTGATTTAGTTTCAAGTGATGAGTCATTAACTATTATGACTTTTAATATTGGTTACGCATCTTTAAGTGAAACTGAAGATTTCGTTATGGACGGTGGAAATAAAGCGAAAATGGATTCTAAGGAAGAAGTTGAAACTAATCTTTTTGGTATATCGAATTTTTTAAGCAATAACCCAGTTGATATTCTGTTAATGCAAGAAGTAGATATCGATAGTAATCGGTCATATAACATTGATCAACTAAATTTTTTTCAAAATCAACTAGGAATGAGCTCGGTTTTAGCTTACAATTATCGTTGTATCTTCGTTCCTTTTCCACTTAACCCAAGTCAAATGATGGGTAAAGTAAACTCAGGAATTGTCACATACAGTAACTTTTTTACTGAATCTCAAGAAAGACATCAACTACCGGGAAGTTTCTCATGGCCACTAAGATTAGCAAACTTAAAAAGAGCTATGTTAATTACCAAATATCCTATTGAAAATTCAGATAAATACTTAGTAGTAATAAATGTGCACTTGTCCGCTTATGATGATGGTACAATGCGTTTAGAAGAAATGGAAGCATTAAAACAAGTTATGAAGACTGAGTATGATAATGGAAACTATGTAATAGTTGGTGGTGATTTTAATCAAACTTTTCCAAGCGCAGTTACCGTTAATGGCGAAAATGATTACACTTACTTATATAGCTTGATAGATGAGAATCTATGGGAAGCATATCCAATGGAAGAAAAATGGTTTGATGACAATGATTTTAGTTTTGGAGTTGACACTTCTAACCCTACTTGTAGACTTCTTGATAAGCCGTATGATAATGAAAATCGCAATAACAATCAATATTATGTTATAGACGGATTTATTGTATCTAATAACTTAGAGATTTCTCAGGTTACAACTATCGACCTAGATTTTCAATATAGCGACCATAACCCAGTAAAAATAATAGTTGAATTCAAATAAAAGTTTATTCTTTAAATAAAGAAGATTTTTACAAAAGTCTTCTTTTTTATTTTGTTTGTGCTATATGCTAGAAATAAACAAGTTTAATTTGTATAATATAAGTATAAAGGACTATAAATGATGACAAAGAAATTAAAAAATTTCTGCAAAAACTTTATATCCACAATATCTCACTATGGTTGGACAGCTCTAGCGATTATTCCAGTTTTATTTCTAATAAATTGGAGTTATTTATCTGTAGTAAATTCCGAACTAAGTTCACTACATTCTCAACAAGTGAGCCTAGCAAACGAAAAAATCAATACAATTCACTTAGTAATTAATGACATAATAAATAATGTTAACGAAGATGCTCAAGTTTTGATTTATGCAGATGAAACTCAAACATACCTTAATACTAGCACCCCAGAGAATCTAGAAAGCATGAACCAATTATTTTACCGTATTTCAAGTAGAAAACCACCGTTTTTAAGTGTTGAATATCTTGATCTTACTGGCGAACAAATTGTTGAGGTTTTTCGTGACCCAGATACTCTTCAAATTAAAAATGCAAGCGAACTAACAAACAAAAGCAATGAAGATTATTTTACATTTAGTCAATTATTAGATAAATCTGAACTATATATATTACCTATAGAACTTGTAAATTATAGTGATGAGATAATCCCAGTCACGGGAATAATAACACCAGTATACGATGAATTAAATACATTAAGAGGTTACTTAACCATTCATTATAATGCTAATTATATTATGAATATTTTTAATCAAAACCTATTAAGTGATTCTAGATTTATCGAAATCGGTATTGTAAATAACAATATCTCTTTTGGATTAACCGAGAACTTTGAAACTCAATACCAAAAAATTAGCTCTATTGACACTAATCATATAATCGATTTGGCTATTGATTTATCCAAAAGTGAAACATTATCTTTCTATAATGATGACGATTTTTTTCATGTCTTTGCAATTATTGATCACGACACTGTAGTGGATACATACGGAGGAATTATTTTAAATTATCCAATACTGATATATTTACTTAATATATTAGTGATAATAGGCATATCATATTTAGCTTGGGTATTAAAAAGCAAAAGCGATAACCGCGTTTTATTAAACGCTAATATGTATTTATCAAATCAAAATCTAAATGGAGTTATTATAACTAATAACAAGATGGAGATAACTTATGGAAACCAAGCCTTTGAGGAGATATATGGTTACAAGAATTTCGAATATATCGGAAGACAGCCAGGGTCTTTGATTGGTAAAGTTGATAATTCTGTTATTAACACCATAAAAAAAGAAAAAAAGGAGTTCAATACTAATTCCTGGAATATAAGCAAAAAAGGAATCATGATACTCAAAAATCTTAAAATCAAACCCGAAACAGATACTTTTGGGCAAGTAAAACACTACTTAACAGTTTATTCTGATCCAGATATTGATTTTGATTATTTGGCATTCATGTCACAAAATGAATCTAGAACAACCTACGAACTATTAGCTAGAGCTTTTGACGGGCTAGACTTCAAAGTAAATTCTAGTTGCGTAATGATTATCCGTCTTTATAATGAAAAAAGTAAAAAAGTATTTGGAACTTCTTCTAAAGAAAAATTTAATAGCTATGGTTTTGCAGAATTCTTAAAAGAACATCTTGGACCCAAATTCAAGATTTCTATACCTAAAGAAACTTATACTATTATATACACGAATTTAAACAAGTTAGAACTTGAGTTCCAAGAGCTAATCGATTCAATTGATTCATTAATCGACAAATATAAACAACTTCCAAATGTTAATGCAGCTCTTGAATATAACTTTGGTGTCGCAAAAGCTGATAATAAATCAGAAAGTAAAGCTGACTTAATTTCAAACGCATTTATCGCTTTGCAGATGAGTAAATTACAGAAAAACATAAAACATTTAATTTATACTGAAGAAGTTGAAAAAGTAATTAAAAAGGAAAAGCTTATTTTCGATCAATTAGAATATGCTTTTAACAATGATGAATTCTATCTACAATATCAGATTCAAAAAGATATTAAAAACAGTAAGTATGTTGGTGTTGAAGCTTTACTTAGATGGGATAGTTCTATTTTGGGTAATGTATCTCCGGTAGAGTTTATAAAAGTAATTGAAAATAGTTTCTTTATCAATAGATTGAGTATTATGGTTTTAGGAAAAGTAATCAATGACTTTACTCCTTACATTGATTTAATCAATGAAAACTTTAGAATTTCTATAAACCTTACCTATTTTGATTTTTTCAATGATACCATTATTAATTCCCTAGTTAATCTAATTGAAAAAAGCCCTTTCTCTCCGAAGAACTTTTGTTTCGAAATTACTGAAAGCGGCTATATTGAGAACAAATATAAAACTAATGAAATAATTGATTATCTACATTCAAAAGGAATTATTGTCGCAATAGATGACTTT
>Ga0265294_10005674_pt1 | contig 15200 bp, 8 predicted proteins | sample MunlanPumphouse3_FD_192504 | JGI IMG/M metagenome (GOLD analysis project Ga0265294, IMG submission 192504) | Groundwater microbial communities from a municipal landfill in Southern Ontario, Canada - Pumphouse #3 | ecosystem: Environmental > Aquatic > Deep subsurface > Groundwater | place... | reverse complement strand
GCTTTTGTATACGCAATTCAGGGTTGAACGTTGTTGTTGAGGGTGTGGGCGACCATGGTTGTGAATATATGACAGGCGGTAAGGTTATTGTGCTTGGCCGGACCGGCCGGAATTTTGCGGCCGGTATGAGCGGCGGTATAGCGTATATATATGATAAAGATAATAAATTTTCTGATAGATGTAATATGGAGATGGTAGAGTTTGAGCCGCTGGAGGAAGATGATGAAACTTATCTGCGCAGCATGCTGAACAATCATGTAAAATATACTAGCAGTAATTTGGCTTCCGGGATTTTAGAAAATTTTGATGATGAGAAAAAAATATTTATTAAAGTCATGCCGATAGAATATAAACGGATATTGGGTGTTAAAAAAGATGAAAAAAGATTAGGGTTGACTGAAGTGTCAGACGGATAAACATAGGGGATGACGAATTAAAATGGCTAAAGATATTAAAGCATTTTTGACCAAAGATCGGAAAAAGAAAGAATACCGCAGTGTATCCGAGAGAATTAAAGATTATAAGGACGTTGCGGTATCGCGTGAGCATAAACATTTTGAAGATCAAGCTTCGCGTTGTATGGATTGCGGTACGCCATTTTGCCATTGGGCGTGTCCTTTGGGTAATTATGTCCCTGAATGGAACGATTATGTTATGCGCGGCAAATTTAAAGAGGCGTTGCGCTTACTTATGATAACTCATAACATGCCGGAAATTACCGGCCGCGTTTGTCCTGCATTGTGCGAAGCAAGTTGTGTCTTAGGCATTAACGATAGTCCTGTCACTATTTGCGAAAACGAATTAGCTGTTATTGAATATGGTTTTGAGAAAGGGTTGGTTAGGCCGCGTAAGCCTAAAGCTCGTACAGGTAAAAATGTCGCGGTTATAGGGTCGGGCCCTGCAGGTCTAGCCGTAGCGGATCAGCTTAATCAGGCCGGACATAATGTAACTGTTTATGAGCGTGACGATAAACCCGGAGGGTTGCTGCGTTATGGTATACCTGATTTTAAGTTAGAGAAAAAAATAATAGACAGACGCATAAATATATTTAAGAAAGAGGGGGTTACTTTTGTTAATAATGTTAATGTCGGTACGGATATTTCTGTAACTGAATTGAAAGATAAATTTGACGCGGTTTGTCTGGCTATAGGCTCCCGTGTCCCGCGTGACTTGAGTGTATCCGGCAGAGAGTTAAACGGTGTATATTTCGCGCTGGATTATCTTATAGCGAACAATAGATGGGTGAGTGATATGACTTCAGCTAAGATAGATGCCAAAGATAAGCGTGTGGTTGTTATTGGCGGTGGTGACACCGGAAGTGATTGTGTGGGTACTGCCAACAGGCATGGCGCTAAGGAAGTTACACAAATAGAAGTTTTACCAAAACCCTCTGAGACACGAACAGCTAAAGAGCCATGGCCTGTGTATCCGAAATTATTAAAGACTACGACAAGTCATGAAGAAGGCTGTAAAAGAGACTGGTCGGTCTTGACTAAAAGGTTTATAGGTAAAAATGGGAAACTTGAAAGTATAGACTGTGTTAAAGTTGAGTTTATATATGACCCTAAAACTAATAGGGATGTTATGAAGGAGATCCCGGGTTCGGGATTTAGTATCCCGGTTGATATAGCATTGTTGGCGGTGGGTTTTGTCCATCCGGAACATTCCGGATTAGTGGGTGATCTGAAATTGAAGCTTGATGCCAGGGGGAACGTGGCTACGGGTGACGATTATATGACATCGGCTGACGGTATATTCGCGGCAGGTGATGCGCGTCGCGGACAATCATTGGTCGTATGGGCATTAGCTGAAGGTCGTAAAGCGGCGTATCATATTGATAAATATCTAATGGGTAAGAGCGCTTTACCCGTAATATAAAGCTGTGCAGGCTAAAGCCTGTGTTTTATTAATATGGCATGGGTGTGGAGCGGAATCACGAATATGCTTTCAGTTTTGGTTTTATTTCTGCGGGATAAAATTATTTTTTATAGCTCTTTACTAAAAAAGTAAATAATATATAATTAGTGGGAGAAACAGGTCGACAATCTTATCGCATTAATACAAATGGACTATCAGGAACACATAAAAAATTTAACAAAGATCAGTAAAGCGATTACGTCCAACCTTTATTTAGAAGATATCTTACGTCTGATTGTTACTGTTACCGCGCAAATGATGGGTTCTAATATTTGTTCTATAATGCTGGTTGATGAAAAAAGAGGCGAACTTGTTATACGTGCCACGCAAAGCGTAAGTGATGCTTATAATACTAAACCGGCATTAAAGATAGGTGAAGGAATAGCCGGTAAAGTGGTTCGCGATAATAAGCCGTTTGTTATAAAGGATGTACGGCAGGAAAAGGAATATAAATTTCTCGATATAGCTAAAAAAGAAGGGTTATGCTCTTTATTGTGTTTGCCGCTTGAAGTTAAAGAGAAAGTTATAGGCGTGCTCAATTGTTATACGTCACAACCTCATGATTTTTCCGAGACGGAGATATCCATGCTTATATCCGTAGCGCATCAGTCTGCAATAGCTATAGAGAATGCCGAGTTGTTGGTTAAGAGTAAGATAATACAGGAAGAGCTTGAAACTCGTAAACGTGTTGAACGCGCTAAAGGTATATTAATGAAAAAAGATAAATTAACTGAAGATGAGGCATACCAAAAGTTACAGAAATACAGTATGAATCATCGTAAAAGTATGAGAGAGATAGCCGAAGCTATTATTATGGTCGAGGAGATGTCTATGAAAGGTCTAAAATAAAAGTGGCAAAATATAATACACGTAAAAAAGCGAAGTTGTTATTGGAAGACGGGAAGTTTTTTGAAGGGTATTCTTTTGGCGCTGACGGTGAGTTATGCGGTGAGGCGGTATTTAATACTGCGATGTCCGGCTACCAGGAGATAATAACAGATCCGTCCTATTTAGGTCAGTTTGTTACTATGACTTACCCGTTGATAGGTAATTATGGTATTACAAAGGAAGATATGGAATCGCGCAAACCATTCGTCAACGGTTTTATTGTGAAAGAATGCAGCCGTATAGCGAGCAATTGGCGTGCAGTTATTAGTTTGCCGGAATATTTGGAAAAGAACAATATTCTGGGCATTGAGGGTATCGATACGCGGCAATTAACAAAACATATACGGGTACAAGGTTCAATGAAAGCTGTGTTATCTACTATTGATATGGATAATGACAGTCTATTGAAAAAAGTTAATGCGTGGGAAGGTATACTTAATCGGGATTTAGCTAAAGAGGTTACTGTTGATAAACCTTTTGAATGGAACAAGGACGGGAGATTTAAAGTTGTTGTGATAGATTGCGGAGTTAAAAATAATATTTTAAGGTTACTTGCCAAATACGGATGTAGGAATATTGTTGTGCCGGCAGGCACAACAGCTGATGAGATATTAAAATATGCGCCTGACGGTGTAATGATTTCTAACGGGCCGGGTGACCCTTCGGCTTTAAGTTATGTTGTTGAAACTACAAAAAAACTTATGGGCAAGCTTCCTATTTTCGGTATTTGTTTAGGACATCAGATAATAGGCTTGGCTTTGGGCGGTAAGACATATAAATTAAAATTTGGCCATCATGGAGGTAATCAACCCGTAAAAGAACTTAAGACGGGACATATCGCGATTACATCGCAAAACCACTGTTTTTGTGTTGATATAAAAACGTTAAAGGAAGATGATATTGAAATAACTCATATAAATTTGAATGATAATACAGTGGAAGGTATGCGGCATAAAACAATGCCTATATTTTCAGTACAATATCATCCGGAGAGTTCTCCGGGTCCGCATGATGCAGAGTGCCTTTTTAAAGATTTTACAGCTATGATGGAGAATGGAAATGCCCAAACGCACTGATATAAAAAAAATACTTATTATCGGATCAGGTCCTATCGTAATAAGTCAGGCTTGCGAGTTTGATTATTCGGGCGTACAGGCGTGTAAAGCATTAAAAGAAGAAGGGTATCAGGTAGTCTTAGTTAATTCCAATCCGGCAACTATTATGACGGATCCGCAGATGGCTGATGCAACGTATATTGAGCCTATAACACCGGAGACCATAGAAAAAATTATTGAAAAAGAGCGGCCGGATGCTGTCTTGCCTACACTTGGCGGACAGACAGGACTCAATGTCGCTATGAAAGTGTATGAGCGCGGTGTTTTTGAAAAGTATAACGTAAAAATGCTTGCCGCTGATTATGATATTATCAAACGTGCCGAGGACAGAGACCATTTTAAAAAAGCTATACAAAAGATCGGCTTAGACTTACCGGTAAGTGAGCTTGCGTATAATATGGATGAGGCATACGCGGCTATGAGAAAAATAGGTTTACCGTTGATCATTAGATCGAGTTTTACTTTAGGCGGCACAGGCGGGGGTATCGCTACAACTGAAGAAGAATTCGAGCGGATAGCCGGGCTGGGTTTAAAGAACAGTATGATAAGCGAGATATTGGTAGAGGAGTCAATACTTGGCTGGAAAGAATACGAACTTGAAGTTATGCGTGATAAAAAAGACAATGTCGTTATTGTCTGTTCAATAGAGAATTTTGACCCGATGGGCATCCATACGGGTGATTCAATAACCGTCGCGCCTGCTCAAACATTGACAGATGTGGAGTATCAAAAAATGCGTGACGCGGCGATAGCGATTATTCGGGAAATAGGTGTCGAGACCGGCGGGTCTAATATCCAATTTGCGGTCAATCCTAAAGATGGAAGATTGGTAGTTATTGAGATGAACCCGCGTGTATCGCGCAGTTCAGCGTTAGCGTCTAAAGCGACAGGTTTCCCTATCGCGAAATTTGCCGCGAAACTTGCCGTAGGTTATACGCTTGACGAGATAAGCAATGACATAACAAAAGAAACACCTGCGTCTTTTGAGCCTGCCATAGATTATTGTGTTGTTAAAATACCCAGATTTACTTTTGAGAAATTTCCTGAAGCCAAAGATGTTTTAGGGATTGCCATGAAATCTGTTGGTGAGACTATGGCGATAGGCAGAACGTTTAAAGAAGCGTTGCAAAAAGGGCTGCGCGGTCTTGAAATAGGGCATTCCGGTTTAGATAATAAATCAAATTACAAAGATGTATCTGATGAAAAAATAATGCATAGACTTAAGGAACCAAATGCTTCACGCGTTTTTTATATCAAATATGCTTTACAAAAAGGTTATTCCTCAGAAAAAATATCTGAAATCACGGGAATAGATATATGGTTTATAGATAACATTAAACAGATAGTAGAGCTTGAAAATGAGATAATAGAGGTATATGCTAAAGAGAAAAAATTGCCGGCCGGATTGATAAAAGAAGCAAAAGAAACAGGTTTTAGCGATGCGCAGCTAGCTTTATTAACAAATTCGACTGATGATGAGATACGAAAAAACAGGAAAGAAAATAATATAAAAGCAGTATATAAGTTAGTTGATACCTGTGCTGCTGAATTTGAAGCATATACGCCGTATTATTACTCTACTTATGAACAGGAATGTGAGGCGCGTGATACTAAGAAAAAGAAAATCATCATACTTGGCGGTGGGCCTAATAGGATAGGCCAAGGTATAGAATTTGATTATTGTTGTTGTCATGCGGCATTTGCATTAAAAGAACTTGGATATGAGACGATTATGGTCAATTCTAATCCTGAAACCGTTTCGACCGATTATGATACGTCGGATAAATTGTATTTTGAGCCGTTGACTTTGGAAGATGTCTTGAACATAATAGATCGCGAAAAACCTGATGGGATAATAGTGCAGTTCGGCGGCCAAACGCCGTTGAATTTGGCACGTAGGCTTAAAGAGCACGGCGCGCCTATTATAGGTACGAGTGTAGAATCTATTGAACTTGCCGAAAACAGAGATGAGTTTTCCAAATTAATAAGTAAAATAGGTATTGCGCAACCGGCTAACGGCTCGGCTTACTCAAAAGAAGAAGCTATAAAAGTGGCAAATGGAATTGGGTATCCGGTATTAGTTAGACCGTCTTATGTGTTGGGCGGGCGGGCTATGCGTATAATCTATGATGAAAAAACGTTAAGTGATTTTATCGCGATAGCTCAGGGAGTTTCTGAAAATAAACCTGTATTGATAGATAAGTTCTTGGAAGGTGCTGTTGAGGTAGATGTCGATGCCGTATCTGACGGCGAGTTGACAGTTATAGGCGGTATAATGGAGCATGTCGAGACTGCGGGCATACATTCAGGCGATTCGGCTTGTGTATTGCCGGCGCATACTTTGAGTGATGAGATCATAGATTCTATACGTAAGTATACTATACAAATATCCGAAAATTTAAAAGTCAAGGGATTGCTGAATATACAGTTTGCCGTTAAGCAGGATACAGTATATATATTGGAAGTTAACCCGCGCGCTTCACGTACTGTTCCGTTTGTCAGCAAGGCAACAGGCATAGCTTTAGCGAAGATAGCTTCAAAGATAATGGTAGGCAAGACTCTTAAAGAACTTGGATTTACCAAAGAACAGAAGATCAATCATGTCGCGGTCAAAGAATCTGTTTTACCGTTTTCGAGATTTTCGGGTGTGGATATATTACTGGGCCCTGAGATGAAATCTACCGGTGAGGTAATGGGTATTGCTGATTCTTTTGGTACGGCGTTTTACAAATCTCAGGATGCGGCGAGCCAGCGGCTTCCGTCGAAAGGCGGTATATTTATAAGTGTGAAAAATGATGACAAACGTAATATGGCTTTTATTGCCAAAAAACTTTCAGATATAGGCTTTGATATATATGCGACGAAAGGGACATATAAAGCCCTGAGATCGAATAATATTAAGGCGATACAAGTTGGGAAAATAAGTGAAGGGCACAGCGACATTTTGGATCTCATTAAACAGGAAAAGATAAATTTAATAATTAATACTCCGTCCGGACAACATAGCCAGTCCGATATGAAACCTATACGAAGTCAGGCTACTATGTTCGGTGTGCCGTGTATAACAACGGTACAGGGCGCGCAGGCCGCAGTTAACGGTATAGAGACAGTTTGTAAAGAAGGTATTACGGTAAAGTCTATACAAGAATATCTTCGCGAAAGTTAGAAGTTAAAATAACTCCGGGATTTTTCATGGAGTTATTTTAAAAAACGGTGTATTTTAATATAGGAGTAATAACCAATGTGCGGTATTTTCGGAATGTTCGGTAACAAGAATGCTTCCAAGCTGAGTTATTTAGGATTATATGCTCTTCAGCATCGTGGTGAAGAAAGTGCTGGTATCGCCTCAAGCAATGGCAGCAAGATAACTTATCATAAAGGGATGGGTTTATTAAATGACGTTTTTTCTGAAAAGATAATAAATTCATTAAAAGGTAACATGGCAGTGGGGCATGTTCGTTATTCTACGACAGGTTCCAGTCATCATAAAAATATGCAGCCGTTTATTGTTTACCATAAAAAAGGACATATTGCGATAGCACATAACGGTAATCTTACGAACGCCTTTGAGCTGCGTGATATTTTGGAGGAACGCGGTGCTATTTTTCAAACTACTATGGATTCAGAGGTCATAGCTCATCTTTTGACAAGATCAGCGGAACCTCGCCGCGAAAATGTTATTGACGCTTTATCGAAATTGAAAGGCGCGTTTTCTTTAGTAATGATATTTAATGATACTATGATAGGTGCCAGAGATACATACGGGTTGAGACCGTTATGTCTCGGTAAACTTGACGGCAGTTATGTCATAGCAAGTGAGAGCTGCGCGTTTGATCTTATACAGGCCGAATTTATACGTGACATAGAGCCGGGCGAGATCTTATTTATAAATAAGAATAAGATTGAATCGGTAAAACCTTTTGAAAAGACGCGCCAGGCGAGTTGTATATTTGAACATATATATTTTTCACGGCCTGATAGCTTAGTCTTTGGCGCTAATGTTTATCTTACACGCAAAGAACTTGGCCGTCAGTTAGCGCGTGAATATAATGTTAAATGTGATCTTGTTATGCCGATACCTGATTCAGGAAATTGCGCGGCTTTGGGGTATTCAGAAGAATCTAATATTCCTTATGAGGGCGGGATGATAAGGAACCACTATGTAGGCAGGACATTTATTCAGCCTGAACAAGGTGTACGGGATTTTCGTGTCAGAGTGAAACTTAATCCCGTTCGGCCTGTGCTTAAAGGTAAACGTGTTATGGTCATAGAAGATTCTATAGTGCGTGGTACAACATGCAGGGCGCGTGTTAAAACATTGAGAGAGTCCGGTGCTAAAGAAGTGCACATGGGTGTAAGTTGTCCTCCGATAATTTCACCGTGTTTTTATGGTATAGATTTCCCTACAAAAAAAGAACTTATTGCGGCTAAACGTACAGTAGAGGAAATACGTCAATATATTGGATTAGACAGTTTGCATTATTTAAGTCTCGATGGGATGCTTAAATCTATATGTTTACCTAAAGATAATTTTTGTACGGCATGTTTTAGTAAAAATTATCCGGTAAAACTACCTAAGAGGGCGTCTAAATATATATTAGAAAAAAATAGGTAAATTTATATGTGCGGTATATCAGGATATACAGGCGGTAGAAATGTTTATAATATAATTATAAATTGTCTTGAGAGTCTGGAATACCGGGGATACGATTCTGCGGGGATAGCTTTTACAGCCGGCAATAGGCTTTCAGTAATAAAATGCAAGGGCCGCATAGCCGATCTAAAAAAGAAAGCAAGCACCAGAAAAATTAACGCACAGGCCGGTATAGCGCATACGCGCTGGGCAACGCATGGTAAACCGTCATCATTAAATGCTCATCCTCATTTTGACAGCTCAGGTAGGATAGCAGTTGTACATAATGGTATTATCGAAAATTATATTGATATAAAAGATAAGCTCTTAGAAAAGGGTTATACTTTTAAATCGGATACCGATACGGAAGTCCTTGCCGTGCTTATAGGCCATTATTATGAAAAGATGGCTATAGAGAAAGCTATTTTAAAAGCTGCAGAAGACATAACCGGTTCGTATGCTATAGGGGTTATTTTAAGTGATTCACCTGAAAAAATCATTGCTATGCGTCATGATTCGCCTCTTGTTATAGGGATAGGCGTGCATGAGAATTTTATGGCTTCGGATGTGTCGGCCATACTTAAATATACGAATAAAGTTATATATTTACAGGATAAAGAGTTAGCGGTGATCTCTCCTGAAAGGATTGAATTTTTAAATTCTAAGCCGCATGATAAACATCTGCCTGTAAAAATAAACTATACAATTGAACAGGCCCAGAAAACCGGTTTCAAGCATTTTATGTTAAAAGAAATATATGAACAGCCTAAAGTTGTTTCTAATATATTAGCAGGGCATATAACGTCATCAGATAAAATACATTTTGATATTTCCGGGCTGGATATTAAAAATATAAAAGAAATAACCATAGTAGCTTGCGGTACGGCATATCATTCGGGCCTAGTTGCCAAATATATAATTGAAGAATTTGCCCGTATACCTGTAAATGTCGATGTCGGCAGTGAATTTCGTTATCGTAATCCTATAATAAAAGACGACACCTTATTTATAGCAATAAGTCAATCAGGGGAAACGGCAGATACCATAGCCGCGGTGCGAGAGATAAAAAAACATAAAGTTCCGATATTGGCAGTATGTAATGTGTTAGGTTCAACTCTTACCCGTGAGTCTTCCGCTACAGTATATACGAACGCCGGGCCTGAAATAAGCGTGGCTTCGACAAAAGCGTTTACTGCCCAGATAACAGTTATGTATTTGTTAGGATTATTCTTTGCTCAGGAAAAAGGCATTTTCTCAAAAACCAGGCTTACGTCCGAATTGAATATTTTCAAAAAAATACCTAACCAGCAAAAAGAAATATTCAAACAATCGCGAAAGATAAACGCTATAGCAAAAAAATATTTAAATTTTGGCGCGTTTCTATTTTTAGGGCGGAACATTAATTACCCTATAGCGCTGGAGGGTGCTTTGAAATTAAAAGAGATATCATATATTCCCGCTGAAGGCTATGCTTCCGGTGAAATGAAACATGGCCCGATAGCTTTAATAGATGAATATCGCGCGGTTGTGTGTATAGCTAACGATTCTTTTGTTTTCGACAAAGTTTTATCTAATATACAAGAGATATTGGCAAGAAAAGGAAAAATTATTGTTATTGCTACTGAGGGCAATAGAAGGATGACGGAATTTACGAAAGAAACAGTTTTCATATCTAAAACAAACAATGTTTATGCGCCGTTACTGACAACTGTTGTATTACAGATGTTTGCTTATTATGTCGCGGTGTTAAAAGGTTTTGATGTTGACAAACCGCGTAATTTGGCTAAAAGTGTTACTGTTGAGTAATTGTTATATATGTATATTAGTTTTTATTTAAATCAACAAGGGGGCAAGACAGATGTCTAAATATATTTTCGTGACAGGTGGTGTAGTCTCAAGTCTGGGTAAAGGTATAGCGGCAGCTTCTATCGGTAAAATGCTTGAATCTTCGGGGCTGACGGTTACGATAATCAAATGTGATCCGTACATTAATGTGGATCCGGGCACGATGAATCCTTTTCAGCACGGCGAGGTTTATGTTACGGATGACGGTGCGGAAACTGATCTTGATCTTGGCCATTATGAAAGATTTACTAACGCGAAATTTACAAAAAATAATAATATAACTACAGGTAAAGTCTATCATTCGGTTATAACCCGTGAACGTCGCGGTGATTATTTGGGTAAAACCGTTCAGGTAATACCTCATATAACGGATGAAATAAAAAACGGCATTCATAGAGGCGCGGAACAATCTAAAGTAGATGTCGTAATAGTTGAAATAGGCGGGACAGTAGGTGATATAGAAAGTCTGCCTTTCTTGGAAGCTATAAGACAGTTCAGAATAGATGTGGGCCGTGACTATGCGATTAATGTTCATGTAACGTTAGTGCCTTATATAAAATCGGCTGGTGAAATAAAAACTAAACCGACACAGCATAGTGTGGGCCGTCTGCGTGAGATAGGCATAATGCCGGATATAATACTATGCCGTGCAGAAAAAAAATTACCGAAAGATGCTTGTGAGAAAATAGCATTGTTTTGTAATGTAGATAAAGACGCGGTAATAACTGCGGTTGATGCTAAAAGCATTTATGAGGTGCCCTTGAATTTTCAGAAGGAAGGTTTGGGGAAACTTATATCCAGGTTGTTGAAATTAAGATATAACGATACTCCGTTATTGGATTGGAAACGCCGTGTAGTAAATAAACAGAAGAAGCCTAAAAAGGAAATCAAGATAGCCGTTGTAGGTAAATATATAACACTGCAGGATGCGTATAAGTCTATTTATGAAGCGCTGGCTCATGGTGCTATAGCAAATGATGTTAAGTTAAGCATAGCTAAAGTAGATTCCGAAGATATCGAAAAATTCGGTCCGTTGAAGTATCTTAAAGATGTTAAAGGTATCTTGATACCGGGAGGGTTCGGCTCGCGCGGGATAGAAGGCAAAATCAAAGCTGCAAGATATGCCAGAGTAAATAACATACCGTTTTTAGGGATTTGTTTGGGCATGCAAACCGCAGTTATAGAGTTTGCGCGCGGTGTTTGTAAAATGGATGATGCCAACTCAAGTGAGTTTAATAAGATGACTGAATTCCCTGTGATAAATTTAATAGAGGAGCAAAAAAATATAAAAGACAAAGGCGCGACCATGCGGCTTGGCGCGTATAAGTGTAAGATACAGCAGAAGACCAAAGCGTATAACGCTTATAAAAACGAAGTAATAAGTGAGCGGCATAGACATAGATATGAATTTAATAATACTTTTATGGAAGAGCTAAAAAAGAAGGGTATGATATTTTCAGGAATAAATCCTGAAAGAGAATTGGTTGAAATAGTAGAACTAAAAAAACATCCTTGGTATGTTGCTTGCCAGTTTCATCCGGAATTCAAATCTAAACCGGATAAAGCGCATCCTTTATTTGCAGATTTTATTAGTGCTGCATTAAAGGTATCTTCAGGGAAAAAGAAAAAATAATTCAAAAAATTCATATTTTTTATAATAGTAAGATTGGTATAACAAATATGATACAAGCCCTAATATGCAGCGCTAAGTTGTTGCGATGCCGGTATTAGATTGAATGTCTATAGTATAAGCGTAGTGCGATATATCGGCGATATGTGTAATGTATTGGAAAGGTCAAGTTCGACCTTGATTTGATATTTTGGGATATCAACTTAATTTTTTTATAAAAATTTTTTGTAAAATGACTATGACGTAAAAAACTTATATTTTTAAAGTCTTTTTCCGGTTATTGAAAAACACCTAAAAACAATAAAAATCTTGACAGATCTTTTTTAATTCTCGCAACTCCTTTGTTTTCAAGGGGAAACGAAAAATAACAATATCTGGAGGTAAAATAAATTTGACATACTATATATAGTGCTATAATAGATTTAGGTTCTTATTAAATTTAATCGTATTTTTGAGTCGACGCGTATTTATATACTATTCTTTTTCGGGGGGATTAGGAGTATAGCAGCGCAAGATTAACTTATGGAGGGGGTTATGGAAAGCAGTTACATTGGGTTTGAGAAGATTCTCAAAAGAAACGGGACGGAAGAAAGTTTTACACCTCAGAAAATAGTCATTGCTATTAAAAAAGCTGGTGAAGCAACAGGTGAATTTGATGAGAAAGTTGCACGTCGTCTTACTATTAAAGTTTTAAATTTAGTACAGCATCTTGTTTCAGACAGGGTTCCTACGGTTGAAGAGCTTCAGGATATTGTAGAGGAAGTTTTGTTGGCCTCGCCGTATAAAAAAACTGCGAAAGCGTATGTTATATACCGCGATCAGCATTCACGTATTCGTGAGATAAGTTCTAGATTCAACGTTGATCTTATGGATCAGTATCTTCTTAAACTTGATTGGCAGGTTAATGAGAACAGTAACATGAGTTATTCGCTTCAGGGTCTCAATAATTACGTTTCGTCTGAAATAAGTAAGATGTACTGGCTTAATAAAGTTTATACAAAAAAAATTCGGGATGCTCATATTAATGGGGATATGCATATACATGATCTTAGTTCATTAAGTGCTTATTGTGTAGGCTGGGATTTGCAGGATTTACTTACCCAGGGCTTTCAGGGCGCGGTTGGAAAGATAGAATCACGTCCGGCTAAACATTTACGTACGGCGTTAGGCCAGATAGTTAATTTCTTTTATACGTTACAGGGAGAAGCTGCAGGTGCTCAGGCTTTTTCAAATTTTGATACTTTGCTTGCTCCGTTTATTCATTATGATAATTTGAATTATGAACAAGTTAAACAGGCGCTGCAGGAGTTTTTATTTAATATAAATGTTCCTACCCGTGTCGGCTTTCAGACACCTTTTACTAATATTACGTTTGATTTAAATGTCCCGTCTTATTATGCAAACGAATGTGTAATAATAGGCGGGAAGCCTCAGGACAAAACATATAAAGAATTCCAGAAAGAACTTGATATGTTCAATAAAGCTTTCTTGGAAGTCATGCTTGAAGGTGATGCTAAGGGGCGAGTTTTTACTTTCCCGATACCAACCTATAATATAAGCCGTGATTTTGATTGGGATAATGAGACATTGGCTTTATTGTGGGAAGTGACGGCAAAATACGGGATACCTTATTTCGCTAATTTTGTTAATTCTGACATGAATCCTGAAGATGCACGCAGTATGTGTTGCCGTTTGCGTATAGATAACCGCGAGTTAAGACGCCGCGGCGGCGGTTTATTTGGCGCGTCACCGTTGACGGGTTCTGTTGGTGTAGTAACGATAAATATGGTTCGTCTCGGCTATCTGGCTAAAAATGAGGAAGAGTTTTTTCAGCTTTTAAATAATGTCATGGAGACTGCGCGTGAAAGTCTTGAGATGAAACGTAAAGTCCTTGAGAAACTTACGCAAGACGGATTATATCCATATATGAAGTTCTATTTGCGCAATATATATAAACGCTTCAATTGTTATTGGAAAAATCATTTTTCTACTATTGGTTTGATAGGTATGAATGAAGCGGTCATGAATTTGTTGGGTGTTAACCTTGCCGGTGATCAAGGTAATATCTTCGCTCAAAAAGTTTTAGATTATATGCGTGATAAGCTTACTAAATTTCAGGAGGAGACAGGCAATAATTATAATTTGGAAGCTACACCTGCCGAAGGGACTGGATATCGGTTGGCAAAATTAGATAAAGAATGGTTTCCTAATATCAAATGTGCTAACAAAACCGATGTTGACGGCGGTGCGCCTATTTACACTAATTCTTCTCAGCTTCCGGTAAATTATACCAGCGATTTGTTTGAAATGCTGGACTTACAGGATGAGCTTCAATCTAAATATACAGGCGGGACTGTCTTACATCTTTATGTTGGTGAACGGGTAAAAGACACTAAAGCGTTAAGAGGTTTAATCCGTAAGATTTGTCAGAGTTATAAGTTGCCTTATTTTTCTATTACACCAACTTTTAGTGTTTGTCAGACATGCGGGTATATACCGGGAGAAAAACATGAATGTCCTAAATGCGGCAATACTTGTGAGGTCTTTTCACGTGTTGTAGGTTATCTACGGCCTATTCGCCAGTGGAATGTCGGCAAGAAAGCGGAGTTCAGTATACGCAAATTCATTGAAGTATGATAATAGGCGGTTTGCAGAAGACTTCGCTTATAGATTATCCGGGACATGTGTCATGTATAGTGTTTACTCAGGGGTGTAATTTACGCTGTCCGTATTGCCATAATCCCGAACTTGTTTATCCGGAACTTTTTTGTGAACGTATAAGCGAGAAAGATGTTTTCGATTTTCTTAATACGCGCATAGAAAAGCTGGAAGGTGTTGTTATTACGGGTGGTGAGCCTACACTTCATGATGATTTACCGGACTTTATCGCGAAAGTCAAAGCGCTTGGTTTTAAAGTCAAATTGGATACTAACGGTACAAACCCTGAGATGCTGGAGTTTATATCAAAAAATAAACTTGTGGATTTTATCGCGATGGATATTAAAGCGCCTTTTAATAAATATGATTTGTTAAGCGGGGTATCAGTGGATCTGTCGGCAATAGAGAAAAGCATTAATATTATAGAAATGTCGGGGATTGATTATCTTTTTCGTACTACTATGGATAAAACAAAATTGAATGATGAGGATATTTCAGCTATAAGAAATATTCT
>Ga0265294_10005672_pt1 | contig 15203 bp, 8 predicted proteins | sample MunlanPumphouse3_FD_192504 | JGI IMG/M metagenome (GOLD analysis project Ga0265294, IMG submission 192504) | Groundwater microbial communities from a municipal landfill in Southern Ontario, Canada - Pumphouse #3 | ecosystem: Environmental > Aquatic > Deep subsurface > Groundwater | place... | reverse complement strand
CAACTTTGCCAAGCGAGCCACTGCTGCTGAAGCGGCCGCCGACAACAGGCAAGCGCAACGGGGAAGCAAATGCGCCGGCAGCATTGTTCGTGCTCCAGCTTTGCCGTTGGCATCCAATTCTGCATTGGTAGGTAAACGGTATCCGGTCGGACAGGGGTTATTGATGCCATTTACCCTCTGCCATAAAATATGGTTTTGAGGGCTGCGCCAGTCCCAGAGATAACTTGGAGCCACGATGAATTTATTATGTCCGGGCACATTGCTGCTGCTCAGGGTGGTGGTGTTGGCCGAGTTGCGGCATTGGTGGCCATCGGCCAAACGGCCCCATTGATAAAGGTCGCCGTAAGCCTGCTCATCATTGCTGGCTCTGGCTACACGTGAAGCGCCTAAGTTGCGCTCGATCCACACCTTGCCTGACAATTGGTTAAGTCATTCCAAAGTTCGAACCTGCAACAGACGCAACTCTCGGTAGAAAACTATAAGAAAGGTGCCTATGTTATACTGATTCACCATTCCAATACCCTGGTTGTACGGAAATTTATTTTTTAGTAAAGGGTATCAAATGGATATTCTTAACCGGTCGGGATGTACCCGACCGGTTTTTTTGATGGGCATAGAATCTTAATTCATTCGCTAAAATTTACGCACTATTAGTCCACTATTTACCATAATTTGTCGGCCGTCTTCCATTTCGGCGACAACAGTATAGATATAAGTGGTTTCCCTCTTGACCTTTTGGTCGGTATAGAAGGCACGTTCATTTGGGATTTTTGCCAGTAATAAGGCATCCTCATCTCCGCTTTGCCGCATCATGTGAAGTTGTTTTATACCCTCAAGCCTCAGTGGAATCCATTCCAACATGATGCGGTCTTCCTTTTGTGTATAAGAGAGAAGTAACTGATACTGTGGATTTGATCTCTCCACTGTGATGCTCGTTCTCAGGGCTGAAGGCTTACCTGCCGGATTCAGCGATTCTACCTGATAGGTTATGATTTCTTCTTGAGTATCCGGCTTATCCAGAAAACTATTTTCCATGATAGGTTCGGCATTTATTTTTCTGGCAATGCTGTCGCTTCCTACCTTAAAAAGATTATAACCAATTATATTGGAGAATACATCCGCTGCTGTCCAAAACAGGCGAATTTGTCCATCGGGTTCCATTACATAGTCAAATTCGGCTGGCGGAATTACCACAATATTTTCAGGAAAATACAGATAAGCCGTATCCGTAGGCAAGCTTTCGATATAACCGTCACTTATAGCTGTACAATAATATTCTAAGCTTAAAATACTGTCATTTATAGCATGGCTGTCTGTGCGTGTCAACTTGTCTCCGGGAAGATAAAATGGCTCTCCGACGGGATAAAATTTACCTTTTCCGTTTTCTCGGCGATAAATACGGTAACTGAAGGTGTTGTCACTTGTTTTCTCCCAGTTCAGCACTACATCTTTGCCATTTTGAATTGCTGTAAACCCATAGGGAGTAAGAGGAGCTTCGGCATAGGTGCTGATTCCGTATACACGCGTACTTGGCGGTTGATATCCAAAATAATCATGAATCATTATGAAATAAAACCATGGCTCATTGGCGCGGCTCACCTCGTCCGTAAAACTACGAGCATTAGCTCCCAGACGGGTTACGAGCTCAAATCCGTCGTCATAGTTGCGGCTGCGGTAAATGGATTGGGAAAGTATGGTAGCAGGGTTACGAACTTCCCAATTTAGCTCTATCGCTTTTCTTTCCTGAGCAGATTGTGCCTGCAAATGGTATACTTCCGGAGCTGCCAAATAGCCCATATTGTGTGCGAACATAATGTCCGAATTAATAGTATCCTTTTCCAGCATGGGAATACGAATATAATACTGCCAGACACCTTTTTGGGTCAGAGTGGTATCAACGATGCCAATTAAAAGCGTATCAGCAGAACTGAAGAAGTATGTCTGTGTTTCAATCTGCTCGAATGATTGTGCATCATGGGGAGCTCGGAATATTTCCAGCTCGGAAATACTGTCTTGGATATCTGTGACAATCCATTCTAAATTGGGAATATCGGTTTGGCTGCTGCTCTTGAATACCTTAATGTGCTGTGCCTGCAGAACAATCGTAAGTCCAAGGAGGCAATATATAAATATAAGTTTTTTCATGGTAAATTATTTTTTTAAGCTCGGACATTTCTCGAATAATCCAACATCCAGAGTCCATTTTTTCTTTGTGAAATTAAATTCATTTTCAATTTTAATATCGATTAGATTTCTAAAGTAATCCAATACATTATTTGGAAAAAATTCTGCGCAAAGGCCATCAATTATACCTCCAATACTTCCATCTCCACAGGTATTTATCAAGAATTGGTCATTTTCATAAGCCCCATATATACTCAACCCGACATCTCCTTGGGCTCCAAGTATACAATTCACGCCAAGGCCCTCCACTGTATAGATTTTAGAACCTTTAAACTTACCATAACCATAGCCTCCTATAGCAAAAGTTGATTGCCCGAAATTGGCATTTACAAACATACCCAAGCCAGCAGCAGTATGAATGTCTACAATAGGTAGGACATTCTTTATAATATTTATTGAAATATTCACAATTTCTTTTTCTCCCATAACATATAAGCCTGCAAAGCTGTTGAAGTTGGGCATATTATAACGGAAATTGTTTTGAATGGGTTCTAAATCTGCGGGATTTATGGGGCTGGCTTTTCCTACCAGAAAAGCACCTTTGAATCCGGGCATTCCTCCACCGGGTCCCAAACCAAAATGTTTAAGATGTAACAGGAAATAATAGCCATTATTATCAAAGCGAACGGAAGCTGTACCTTCATAAATTGTAGCAAATCCCAATGGAAGATATCTCATGTTCAAAGAACCAAACAAACTTCCATTTCTGAAATCATATACCATGCTCAATCCTCCGAGCGGGGTGTTGATGTTGTTCACTTTTATATCATCCCCGCTGACATCAATGGCTCCATATACTTTAAAATCAAGTAATTTTTCTTCAAGTCCTTCAATAGAGCTTGTATATGCCTTATAGGATAAAATATCCCATTTGTTATCCACCACATGCATGGAACCTTCTTTTACAGGCATGCTATTTATTCCGGCAGGCATCTGCTGCATGGTATTCCCTTTAAAATGATTATTATCTATTTTAATGATTTCAATATTGCATGCTGTGGGTGTTTTGGTTAAAAAGCCTGTAAATGTTACCGGTGGGCCTTCTTCTTCATCAGCTGCTGGTTTGATGCTTATTGTGCCATAAGAAGTATAAAGATCAGGCTTGAATACTTGCCTGTCGAAGTCATGCATTAATTTAAATTCCACGTTTCCATAAGCTTGTATAATCCCCTGTAATGGATCGATTTGAGGCATTAATTTATTTTTGTTTTTTGTAAAATTAACAACGGTGTTAGGGGGGCTGAAACCCGGAATATTTAGTTCGGGGCTACCTTTCAACGAAAAGAAACCGGGCCCGGTCATGATGCTTTGAATGGGAATATCCACCACCTTGTAAAAGCGTAACGTTTGATTGATGGTAATTGCTTCAGTTTGATTGCTAAGCATCCCAATAGACTCAAATTCTAATCTGGGGGGTTCGGTATGCATTAAATTCTTTACAACTCCAGCAACGGCATCTCCACTACCCACTAAACTAATTCGATAATGTCCGATGCTGCTGTCGAAATTAAACACAGGCTCTAAACTGCCCGACAGCTCCACATTGGCTATTCCACCCAGGGTAAGTCCGCCTTCCAGCTGAATTTGCCCTTCGTGTAAAGAAGTTGGCCTCACTTTCATGTTTTTTACTTTGGCATCAACCCCTTGACCAGTAATAATAAGGACTTCCGGAAGTACAATAGCATTTTCATTGATATCGAAACGCCATGGTTTGGTGGTATGTACTTTCCATTTTTCCAAATCAAATGTCAACGAACTGCTTGGAGTTTCTTCAAAGTTTATTTCGGTATTCTTTATCACGAGAGAACCTGCCGGAATTTTTAAATCCAGTGTGGAGTTGGGTCCTCCACCGGGGATTTGGGTATGCAAAACGGTTTTTAATCGGATGACATCGTTTTGCAAAAAGCTGTTGCTCAAGTCGGAACTGGCATTAAATCCAAACACCTTATACGACTTCACCGGTACTGGATTCAGGAAGCGACTGATGCTAAACACCGGATAGCGTATATTTTGCTGTGGATATGGGAACGCTGTATTAAAAGCAGTAATACGACTGTAGGTAGTATCATCCCCTAGGAAAAGCTGTCCGCTGAATTGATATTCTAACTCAAAGCTGGATAAATTCAGCTTTAGGTGCCCTTCTATCAGTCCTCCTCCTAAGCCTGCAGTTATTTTACTTAATTCTATAAGTTTTTTTGGGAATATACCGTATAAATTGGCATTTCCATAATTATACAATGTAGCCGTATAGCTTTGCCCGACATGCAAAGGTATTTCCATGGCTTCAAGTAAGATCTTGTTTGCCAGAGGTTCGGGTTTGTTGTCATTTCCTTTTGTTACCTGAACGCCTGCAAAAGGAATCTTTAAATCATTTTGTAAAACAGATAAATCACCAATCGGTTTTGGGGAGGTCAAATAACCTGATATGAAATAGGATATTTCCGATTCTCCGGGCTCACTGCGTTCTGTAAAGTCTGTTACAGCAATTGGATACTTCCATAAGCTAGCCAAGTCCCAATCCGTCATGACTTGAAGACTGAAATTTTTGGTCATAGGCCTCAAGGGATTGGTCTGAGGATACTCAATGTATTCGGTTGTTCCAATATAACTTGGATTACTACCTTCTTTTATCACCTGAACCAACAGGCCTGTCATATCGTTTGGTATGCCTTGGAGCAAATAATTGCCTTGTTCATTTGTGGTGGCTTCAATATACAAAGGTGAGCCGTCGGTAGTTACCAGTTCAGAAAATACCAACGCACCTTCTATGGGAAGAAAGCCCGATTGTGCGGTGACTCTTCCCTGTAATGATTTTGCCTTTTTTAAAATAAACGGATCCAATGCCATCGTATGCTTGCTGACAGGTATTTCTACAGGTACTTGTATGGGTGCATAAGCCGGCGAAGGTGTTATTTTGAGAATGAATTGGTCGGCAGCTGCTGCAAATTTGAATCTTGCAACCCCCAAATTATTCGTTTTTGCTTCAAATCCACCTATATTTACTGTTGCTCCAAATACAGGCTGTCCTTGTTCGTTTAAAACGGTAACCTCCGGTCGGTGCAAACGATGATATACGGTAATCTTCGCAGCTTTTTGCTCGGGATAATAGCTGGTGTCTTGCGGAAAATATTTGGTTGACAATGGTCGCACTTCGAGATCTACTATCTCCAGTGGTTCGGCCGGCACTGAAAAAGTTTCGTGAATTACGGTTATAGCCGGAGGAAAAGGATTTATGATAACTTGCTTTAGCTCCGTTTTATAATAAGGCGAATCTCCCGATCGAACATATGCTGTTACCGGATTTCCATCTTCATCTTCCACATAACCATTGACTAATTCTTTTGGCTCCAGATTCACATCCTTAATGTCTACTAACTCGCCAAGTAATAGTTTATATGGCTTTTGTCCTCCAAGATCTTGAGTTCCTATTGGCGGATAAATCCTAGATTTGTAAAGTGGGTGTGTGATCCATAAGCGGCGATAAAAATATTGACCATTGTTATCTTTTATTGGTAGATTAGGGAAGCGAAAGAAGCCATTTTCCATGGATGGAATAGTTTGCTCCATTGTATTGCACCTAATCAAGAACTGTAAATGATTATTCAAGTAACCGTCCCCATTCTGGTTGAGAAGCTTGATAGTTACCCCAGGCATCCCAATATTTTCCAGATTTGACATAGCCATGGTACGCCCTTTTATTTCGGGTGGAAGTGGTTTAAGTACGTACTCCCGTGTAATAATAGGAATAGTGTATTGATGATTGTATAGTACCTTATCGGCAGAGGTTTGTATGGCACTGACCTGATCATCTGAAAGCTTTTCAAGGCGTTCCCGATAATTGTAAAAAGTATTTTCGTAATCAGTATCCACTAATTCCCCGGCACGTGTTAAAATCTGGATTTTGTATTGGGGATTAATATAGGCATGGCGCACCAAATTTAGAAATACTGCTTTCCCATTTACATCGGTGGTATCAACGGCTACATCCTTAAATTCGGTATTATTGACATAAGTCCTGCTATCCAATTTTTGTCCTTCGTACTTAATGATGGCAGGTACCTCTTGTTCAACTTTTCCATAATCTCTGAATATACTTACTCTGGCACCAGGTATTGATGAATTTCCGGGTCTTATCTGTTCAGGCTCATCATTCGCTTTTACCTGAACAATCATATTATAAGTCTTCAATTTGGCCATCTGTGTAGGAAGATGGATATTGTCGCCCGGCATGGCAAAAATGTCAATATCGGGGCTGGCAAATTTTTGGTTGACAACTTCAATTTTCAGGCATACGTACCCATAGTGACTGTGACCGGAAATCAAATCCGGTGGTGCTGCATGCACATTGACTTTTTGTGGGGCGTGCTCCCCAAAAATGTTGGACTTGCCAGTACCGGGATTGAATTGCCCGGGATTCATTCCTGCACCTGGAAAAACAATGGAGTTGATGGGATTAAAGAAACCTTGTCCGGGCATTTGAGTTCCTCCGGATGGAACATTATGACCGTCAATTGCATCCACCTTTAAAAGACCTGTCCAGAACTTATTTGTGAAATCAAAGCTAAAGTTTCCAAACTCATCTGTAATGGTTTCATCCAAGACGATGTTCAGGTACCGAAAGCCATCTCCATAATACGTATGAGTTAAGTCAAGTCCATGGTAAAATGAGGCTCCACCTGTTGATAAATTAACATCATAGGTTGGATGTTCAACTCCAAATGAATGCTCGGCAAGGGTGTAATCAAGTTCTTCAAAAGAGGCAAAACGAGCTACTAAGCGAATCTGCATATTTGCCAAAGGCTTGGTGTGCTGTTTATTTTCTGTATTTTCAAACACATATTTTTTTGTGTTCATCAAATCAATCAGCGGCAAACCCCAACCAAAATTTTCATTGATAAAGGGAGTATTTACACTTCCTGAGCCTTGTTGATTCCCGTTTGAGTTATTATGTAGGTTGATATTGCTTCCGATTGTATTGGCTACTATATTTATTTGATTGTAGTTAAACCCACCCCCTGTACCTCCTGTATAATAGCCCGGAATCTCAATCTGGCCACTTGGAGGAAGACCTGGGATGACACCACCTCCAAGTCCGGGAAAGTCGCCTATATATACTGAATCGTGGGGGTTAGTAGGAAATTTAATCATAAGGTTCCCAGTTATTTGTGTAGGTGGGCTGAGTTCAAAATCATCCGGTAATACGTTGGGAGGAATAATTACCACTGGCAAATCAGGAGTAGGATCTATTTGAGGATAAACAGATTCATCCTCAACATAGGTAAAACTACATACTTCACTTTTACCTTCATTTCGAAAGGATGTCTGTCCGGTTGGGTCAATAGCTGTAACTTGAAATGCATAGGTCTTCCCGTTGACTAATGCTGGTTGAGCAGGACCATAAATAAAACTATTTGAGGGTACATCTGTTTCAAAGAAGATAGGATGCGAGGCCGAATTCATCGCATCATTGATGTCGGTTTCAGGCGGAAATACTTCCACCATTTTAAGGCGATAAAAAATGTTTAGAGGAGTACCTGCCGGACGTATCCATGAGAAGATAATATTTTGAGGCTCTGTTGCCTCCACCTCTTCGTTACACCAGGGTGAAGTGATGATGGCGGTTCAAAGTAACCGATAATCATGGGTGAACTGCAACCAAAAGGCGGCTCATCCGATAAGGGCCTATCCGTTTCGAAATCAAAAGCCTGCATACATATAGTATACTCATCTTCCGGTAAACCATTTCCATAGATTAGTTCATACTCTGTAATACCTTCTAACGACAGTTGACTTCCAGTAAATATTTCCTCTATATTATTCAGTGTAAGTGTATAAGGGATCCCGGCCTGTAGAGTAATCGGAGAGGTCGGTTTGTAATTTGGATTGGTAAAAATACGTATCCCGCTTTGTCCTGAAAGCTCCGCATGCAGATAAATCTTTAGCGTAGAAGCATCCGGCGAAAGATTTTGCAAGCTCACCAGCACCTTATCAGGCCTTGAGGTATAATCACTTAGTTTGGTAGAATAAGGTGGTGTAATAACCACATTTATTCGTACTGGCGCAAACTGGCTTAATGATACAACAGGCAACATCACCAAACAAGTGAATATGATTCGTTTGGTTAGCTGTTTTAATCGTGTTTTTGCGATAATTTGGTTAAAAAGTGTAGACATAGCTTAAGTCTCCTTTCATTTCATTAAATGTTGGTATAAGTTCTTTATCCGGGTATTTTGAATTAATAACATATACATTCAATCGCATAGCATGTTGTTTTGCTAAGGCAAAAGAAGTAGTAATGGTGGTGTTATGTGTAGTGCCATTGCCTTGATGATAGCTCATTTTAATAACTGAATGGTTTAACCCCAGATTTAATCTGTCGTTCAGTAAATTTTTTGATGCACCAACCGTAATTCCGTTCGCTTTGGTGGTCGCCAAATAGTTTTCTAGTTTGTTGTAATTTGCTCCAAGCATCAGGTTTACTTTCAGCTTCACCAAATTGAGGCTGTAGGTAAGATTCGCAATAAAAGCCTGATTATCATTATGGTTACGGGTGTAATCATTAAAATCTCTAAGTCCCATACTACTTACCACCAACATAATCATATGGCTGTAATTGGATCCTGTAAACATCAAACGGGGAGTGATATTCATATTGCTTGTCGCCTGGTATAATTTCAAAGAGTCTATGAGAGGCACCCTTCCCGGACGTTGGTTGCTGCTAAAATTGCTATAACTGATATCAAGGCCAAATACCTGCCAAGGATTTATTGAGGCGTGAATAGCAGAAATAGTGCGTATTGAAGTAGCTCGTTTGGTATTGCGTAAATTATCGTGTTGTACACCAATACTTCCTCTCAAATTCAGTTTACGCTTGAATAAGCTCATGGAGGGAGTGATGGTTAGATTTTCCAGGTCGTTGTTCATAAAGTAAGCACCCATTGATCGATAGCCAGGATCAATACGACGATACTCCATACGGGTATTGACCTTGCCCAGCCGTAGATCCAACGAAGCCCTGACAGCAGTAAGTAATTCAGTGGATAGATTCAGTTTAATGATCTTGTTTATTTTTTTTAATAATTCATCCTGTTCATCCTCCTCAAAACCAATAGCTTGTATATCAGTAGTGTATATGCTGGCTGCTACCTCCGTCTCGAAACTTACCCTTCTTGAAAATTTAATCCGTGTATTGATACCGGTGACAAGGTTTTCTTCAGAGGGAAGATATGCAGTAGAAAGAGGATCAACTACGCTGCTGCTGTCATCTTTAATTTTAAGTATGATCAGATCCACATAAGTTTGCTCTGATCCGACACCAATACGGGCACCAAAACCCTTTCTTGTTAAAGTTTGCGCCGTATCTATGGCATGCTGGGAAAAGGTAGTAGCCTTTTTAAACCTACCGTAAATTAAACCAAAGCGAAACTTAGCCGGTTTCAATTCTAAGCCACCTCCCAAAAAACGATGACCTGATAAAGTGAAATTACTAAATGAAACGCTTCGATACCCGATATGTGCGGTAGCCCATTTGTAGGAAGGGCTCAATCCAACCTGATTAAAGGGTTGTGTATAATCCAGATTTCGATTGTGAAGTCGAACCGAAAAAGGAATAGCCATGCCATATACATATGCAGTAGCATTAGAGGCAATAATAGCTGAAAACGGCTGCATGCGATTTTCGATTCCGGTTGCATGGTAGCCGATAAAATTTATTCCCATATTACCCTTAATCTCAATGGGTTTTTTACTGCGTAAACCTTCTAAATCCTGGCCACTACTGTATGGGGGATATAAAAACACAAAGCTAAATGCGGTAATTAAAGGCAAAGGACATTTCTTCCAATTCTGAAGTATAGAACAAACAATCAGATTAGACTTGGCAACATTAAAACATTTGTTTGCAGTTAATTTGCAGTGTAAAAGAAACAATGTAGTTTTATTGCCATAGTTTTTGTTTTTATTTGGTTTTAATGGCATGGTTTGTTATTTCGGAGCAAATATAACTTTTTTCTATTAAAACCAAGAACAATCCAGAATTTTTTTATCCGATATAAAAACCGAATGATATGGTAAATAGAAACAAACAAACTAAGTTCATATTGAGTGTGATTCCTCTATCTCTTGTCGCTCCATATTCATATGAATCAGGCTTGAGAGACAATCATATTGATAAAGTAATCGATCCAAGCTTTGAATTCCACAACCATTTTTATTCCTTTAAGGAAGTATATGCTACAGCAGGCACTTATTTGCAAAGCGTTATCATGCAAGGCAATGGAGTTGTTGAGGCACATAAATTCGTGAAACAATAAGTCAATCTTTGCTATTGTATACTGCGGTATCAACAAAAAGATTGATTGAAGGAGACAGATAACTGCAAAGTTGATAACGCCAACTCACACCAAGTATAAATATCCTTACTAACCGGTACAAACAAGGCTCTTGCACATGAGATAAGACACATCTATAGTGTTTTGTAGCCATTGGTGTATCTTATTTTTGCCCTTAATAGCAGTAAAGATAAGTTTAAACAGCAAGCGTTAATTCATTCATTTGTTTTGACTTTGACAGATTATTCAGTTATCCAATCACATGGCATTGTTTTGATACGATCACTTGATCCTTAATCCATGATTTTCTTCTGTTATTACAGTAACTTCTTTTTATACCAATCGTTCTCAAACTTTAGCTCATCAATTTGCCTGAACAACTCATCACGCTCCGTTTTAAGGCGCTCCAACTCCTCGTTACGTTTTTGTTCTTTGCCAAAAACATGGACTGAATGAACTACTAATTCCTTCTTCCATTGCGTTACTTGTGCCGGTTGAAGCCCATACAGTTGTGCAATCTCTGATATGGTTTTAATCCCTTTGATTACTTCTAAGGCTACCTCAGCCTTGAAGGCTGAACTGAATTCTCGGCGATTTCGTTTCATAAGGCGTAAAATTAATAAAGTTAATTTACCTCTCCTGTTTTTCTAAGCCAACTCAAAACAGATAACCAAAATTTGATAATTGTTATGTTTTCTTCCTGAGCTTAACGTAAATCAGACAAAGTACAATAAGGCTGATAAGAGCGATTCCTAAATACTTTTGATTTCTTGAAAAGCTGAATTGAGGAGCCGCTTCCTCTGATAATAATGATTCGGTTTCATCCATTTGGTTGTCAAACGCATTGTAGGGTAACCCTGCAAAGCTAATTGCTGCATTTAAAATCGTATCATGCTTCCATGCTAATTCGTCTAAAGTAAAGTCAATATAATAATCAGGCATAATACCTCTACCCCAGGGTATTCCAGGTCTTATTACAGAATCGAAAACGATTTTAACAAGAGGAATCTGTACATTGATCATTGAATTTGGAAGCATAAGGTTTGCAAATCGCGATGCATTAATCTGATAATAAGTTGAACCCGTTTCTCTTCCTATAATTAATCCACGTTTATACTTTTTAACCAATCCGGCAAATACAGCTGCGGCTGAAAATGATCTTTCGTTCACTAAAACAAATACGTTCCCTTTAAATGTTTGATCATCACTGTATTTCTTTTCTATGAGTTTGGTATCAAGGAAGTAACCACTTTTACCATCAATTGAACAGTAATCTTTAAACAATGTATCATTCATGCCATAATTATCTGTGTACTGAAAGAATGAATAGCCTGTATTGCTTGTAACAACCATCTGATCACCTTCACTGAAAGGGTGTGGTGAAATAAGATCAAAAAGTGTGTTAAGATTCTCCGAATTTCCACCGTAATTGTTTCGTAAATCGATAATCAGGTTTGTACAGTTTTTAGTATTTAAAGAATGTATAAAATCTTGTATTTCAATCATCTCAACATCATTCAGATCAAAAGTACCCAAAGCAATATGCGCAACAGAATCTGAAATCATCTTAGTAAAGAATTTTTCTTTAGGATAAATATAATACTCTCTAATTGAAGGATAATATTTAATACAAGAATTGCTACGATGTTTTTCTCCTTTAAATTCCACTGTTTCACCATCATAAAACCTTATCACCAAATCACGGGATTCTTCGGAAGGAAAAAACTCACGGAAAAACCTGATACTTGTTAAGGTCAACAGTACAAAATCCGGATAGCTTTCAACATACCCATCATGCTCACCTATAGTCCGTTTAATAACTTGTTTGATTGTATCTGGTTCAAAACCATTCACCTGACTGATTCTTCGACCAAGATAATCAGTAAACTCTGCTGCAGCTCTGTCTATTATCAAACTATCATTCAGGAATCCAAAGCTCACCGCCGGCCAGGTTGTAAATGGAGGTATAACCATTTGTTCTGTATTGATTACAGATAAATGGCTATCTCGTATTAAACGTAAGAAACCATCAATTTGCTTCTTAAATTCCTGTACAGCAGTAATTACACTTGTTTTTTGTTTCAAACGCACAATTTCCAGCTGAAACTCGGACTCACTCAAATAATCAAAAAGTCCGGGGTGCCCTTCCCTAAGTGATGTTTCTAAAACCGCCATATCTTCAAGCATTTCAGCCTCAGAAATCGTTACTTTATTGTTTTTCTTAGCTGCTTTAAAGGAAGTCTTTAAACCGAAAGGAGTCATAGGGTCATCCGGAATAGCATTTCTTGATATACTGATAAATAGGCATGGCTCAGGGATTTTATGGTAGGCATAAGATGCGTTTCCAAGAATATCACCCTTACGAAGCTTTTCACCGGTTTTAAACCATCTGTAGGGGATGAAACCGGTTAGGTAGATTTTTCTGCCATCTTTATTCAATAATGCAATCGTTGCAGTAAAGTACTTAGAGTCTTGAATTTCTGACTTCCTATTGTTATTCAAAACTGAATCTGCTTTTTTATCGAAGTAATATGCCGGATCATATGCAATCCCGCTACTCAAAGAGTGCTTATAAGTGAAATGAAAACTTGTTATAATACCATCCACAGGTGAAATAATAGTGTCCTCAAGATGTGTGGCAATAATTAAATCGCTAAAAAGCTGTTCATCTGCCAAATAATCGTTCGGTTTATACAAAATATTTAATCCGGCTGGATTCCCTTTAACAGGCCATACAAAAGTGGTATCATTTGCACATACTTTAATAACGAAAAATAAAATTACAGGAAAAAATATTATCTTTTTCATACTCAACTCGTCAGATCAAATAATAAGGTTAAATACATTATAATTTATTGCTCTAATAGAATTTTTAACAATATGATATATGTGAACAACATCACTTATAATTTTATGAAACAATCTTGATATCTTTTCCGATAAAGTTATCAATGGCTTCGCCTTATCTACAAATACAGAATTATTTGTGAAAGCGAGATACACTTGCTCAGAATGAAAGAAATCTACCTGCAGAAATATTGTCTATCCATAGTTCAAGTTTGATGAAATTAGCTTACTAATATACGCCAACTTCAGCTAAAAACTAAAATTTAAGAATAAATATCAACTCAACCAGAAAGATTATTTTCTTATTTATTGATAACCTGTTAATTACACCTTATGTATAATAAAACTAAATTAGTGTTTTGTAGCCATTGGTGTATCCTATTTTGGTCCTAAACTGCAGTAAAGATCAGTTTAAAAAGTAAGCGTTAATTCATTCAGGAAATACCTATATATCAATGCTCTTGCACAAAGCTAAATTGAAAACAACTGTTTTGAACAAAGTTTGTCTGTTTTTTCAACTATCCTCTCCCACAAACCATCAAACTATCTATTGGCAATACCTTCATATCAAATTTATTCAGTCCATTGGCTTTGATAAACCTCAATTTTAAACCGATGAAGCAAGTCCGAACAAAACATGAACCTCACTTGAGAAGTACTAAAACCAACTGACAATACTATGTGTCAAGCATCTTGTAACATGCTGTTTTTATATGGAATACCTTCCTTAATTCATAGGCATGGTGCGTAGTTCTGCCAAACTGTCGTATCTTTTTTGATACATTAGAATCACAAGATCATATATATTTACTGATTGTATCTGACTTTGACCATAGTGTTTGGTCGTACAACTTTTCGTCTGTTGTGCAAAAAAAACACGACATTTGCTTTTTAAAATGATCCGATGGAGATAGCAGCTTTGGTTTCGGGAGGAGTGGATAGCTCGGTGACCATTCCATTATTGAAGGAGCAGGGATACGATCCGGTTATCTTCTATATCAAGATTGGGATGGAAGACAAATCGGGTTTTATCGATTGTCCTTCGGAAGAGGATATTGAAATCACTTCTTATATAGCTCATAAGTACGATTGTCATTTAGTGATAGTTGATCTGCATAAAGAGTATTGGGAAACAGTTGTTGCTTATACGATGGATGCGATTCAAAAAGGGCTCACCCCCAATCCGGATGTGATGTGCAATCGGCTGATCAAGTTTGGCGTTTTTGAAGAACGTTTTGGATATCAGTTTGATAAGATATCAACCGGACATTATGCACAAGTGATAGAAAACGACCAGGGATTTTTTTTAGGTACCGCAGCCGATCCTGTCAAAGACCAGACTTACTTTTTGGCTCGTATCACCTATGCTCAGTTGTCCAAGCTGATGTTTCCAGTTGGGAGCTTGCAAAAAGCTGAGGTACGTTTATTAGCCGAAAAGATGCGTCTGCCTAGCGCACACAGGCCCGACAGCCAAGGCATTTGCTTTCTGGGGAAAGTGAATTATAACGACTTTATCAGACAATATGCAGGCGAACGTCAAGGGAAAATCATAGAGATGGAAACCGGAAAAATCTTAGGAACGCATAAGGGATATTGGTTTCATACCATAGGACAGCGAAAAGGTCTTGGATTAAGTGGAGGACCCTGGTTTGTGGTTGAAAAAAACGTAGAAGAAAACCTGCTGTTTGTCTCCAATGGCTACGACCCTATCACACAATACAAGGACACTATTTCGCTTACCGACATGCATTGGCTTCATCCGGAATTCAAGCCTGAGGAAGATATGCCGGTACGTTTTAAAATTCGACATCAGCCTGAATTTAACCAGGGAGTGATACGATC
>Ga0265294_10005671_pt1 | contig 15204 bp, 13 predicted proteins | sample MunlanPumphouse3_FD_192504 | JGI IMG/M metagenome (GOLD analysis project Ga0265294, IMG submission 192504) | Groundwater microbial communities from a municipal landfill in Southern Ontario, Canada - Pumphouse #3 | ecosystem: Environmental > Aquatic > Deep subsurface > Groundwater | place... | reverse complement strand
TGCTACACATGACACCATCCTTTGGCATTTTAGCCTTCAGAAATTGCTCTATTTGTTCTGAACTTAGCTTTTTGCCTTCAAATTTTTTGAATAATAAATTGCCAGCTCTGTCTGTAGCAGCCAATACAGCTACTTTCTTTGGCTTTTGCTTCCTAGCTCGCTTCAGCTCTTCTGCATTTTTGTATATTCTACCTTTTTCGGAATAATCCATCAATAGTTCATCCATCTCTACTACCCCGAAAAAATTGATATTATCTTCGAAACTTTGTAGAGCTGCTAATATCTTGTGTCGCCAAGCGAAGCTTGTAGGTAGGCTGATGCCCACTTCTTTAGCGCATGCTCTGAGACTTTTGCCTGCTACCATACATCTGATGTAGTCGAGCATTTTTTCTTTCTTTTGCAACCTGTAAACAAAAGTTCCAGTGGTAACTCTAAACTGTCTGCCGCAGTCTTTGCAGCGATAGTTTTGCATCCCATTTTGTAAGCCATTTTTAATGATGTGATTGCTACGACAGTCTGGGCATAGTGGTGGGGCACTGAGTATTTTCAGACCTTGATAATCGACTACATCGGCTTCTAATTTTTTCATTAGAGAAAAAAGGTTGTCTAAGAATTCTTTATTCTCTTCCTTACTCATAGCAAGATATTTACTGGTATTCTCTACGATTTTTTTCATGAATTAAAATTTTTGCAAAAATAAAAAAATTATTTAACATATAAACTTGAAAAACTTAAACATTTATTAATTTCATAAATTCCCTCCCATTTTGCTCACCTTAAAATATTTTTTATACATTACAACTATACATTATCTCTCACATTAAAATCATACTTACAAGATTTTTATTTTACGCTTACAAAATTTATAATATCAATTTTGAATCATTTATTTCTTGTATTTTTGTAAATAATATTATAAAATTAACATGAAAAATAATATGATAGACACTTTTGATATATGCAAAGATTGCCTTTTTAAATCTATTTGTTTGCAATCGATGAGCAAAGAAGATTTTGATCTCTTATATGAAAGTACTATACAAAAATCTTATTCTAAAGGCGATATTATTTTTAAACAAGATGATAAATCTTTAAATTTAGTTTTCTTGCAAAGTGGTATAGTAAAATTTAATTTCACTGATGAAAATAATAAAAATTTTATCTTAACAATAGTAAGTGCTCCCTCACTACTAGGATTAGCAAATATATTGAATGAGGATATTAATATCTTTTCTATAGTAGCTATAGAAGATTCGATGGGTTGCCAATTAGATCTTAATAAATTGAAAATACTTGCTATGAATAATAAAAATTTTATGATCAACTTGTCTAAATTATCTACCGATATGTTTAGAAATTCTATTTATAATGTTATTAGTTTGGCTCATAAACAAATTAATGGTCGCATAGCTGATATTTTATTGTTTTTAGCTAGAAATGTTTATCATAGCAATACTTTTACTTTATCTATTTCTAGACAAGAATTGGCTGAATATGCTGGCTGCTCAAAAGAAAATGTCATTCGTTCTTTGAGATCTCTTAATAGAGATAATATAATTCGTGTTAGCGGGAAAGAAATTGAAATTTTAGATTTGAAAAAATTAATAAAAATTAGTAAAAAAGGATAAAACAAAAAATTAATATGTAATATTACTCTATAACAAGACTCAAACTTGATTTATAGCTAAATAAATTTCAGTAATGTTTATAATTATTCATAATATTATTAAAAAACAATTATCTTTGTATTCTTAAATGAGATATGGCAAATAAAGTAGAAATAGTAAATAAAAAAGCTAAATTTGAATATACTATTTTAGATAGATATGAAGCTGGAATAGTACTCACTGGTACAGAAATAAAAAGTATCAGACAAAATAAAGCTTCTATATCTGACGCTTATTGTGTATTTAAAGATGGTGAGCTATGGGTCAAAAATATGCATATAGCTGAGTATTCACATGGAACATATAATAATCATGAACCTAAAAGAGATAGAAAATTGCTATTACATAAACATCAATTGAGAAGATTAGAATCAAAAGTAAAAGAATCTGGGCTTACTATTGTGCCTCTGCGTCTTTATATCAATGAAAAAGGGATTGCAAAGTTAGAAATAGCTTTAGTAAGAGGTAAAAAAGAACATGATAAAAGGGAAGCTATAAAAAAAAGAGAAACTGAACGTAATATTTCTAAATTTTTCAAATTATGAAAATAGTCTTAATAGGTTATGGTAATGTAGGATGGCATCTTAGTAGATTTTTAAAACCTGTTTGTGAAGAGTTGATGGTTGTAACTTCAAAACCAAATGATAAAGATGATTTCTTTTTTTCTGATACTATACCAGAGAATGCTGATTTTTATATCATCACACGTCAAGAAAAATTTGTTAGTGATACGTCCAAAAAAATTAAAACTAATAATGGCATAGTAGTACACACTTCTGGCACATTGCCTGCAGAGGTATTGAATAAACATAGGCATTATGGGGTTTTATATCCTTTTCAAACATTTAGAAAAGGCAGACCATTGTCAGTGCCTTTTATTAATTTTGCTATCGAAGCCAATGATCAATTTACTATTAATCAATTAACAAATTTATGTGATTCGATTCATCAAAATTATTATTTAGTCACTCAAAATCAACGTATAGCTCTTCATGTTACAGGAGTTTTATCTTCCAATTTTCCAAATTTTCTTTATGTAATTTCTTATGATATCTTAGAAAAATATAATTTACATTATGAAATTTTAAAACCATTAATAAAGGAAACTATCGAAAGGTTAGATTATTTTCATCCTGCAGATGTACAGACTGGACCAGCTATAAGAAATGATAGTGAAATCATAGCTAAACATTTAGAATTATTAAAAAAAGATTTGCCAATAGGTGCAGATATATATGAAGTAATAAGCAAAGCAATAATAAAATATTATTTAAATGAAAAATTATAAAGAAAAATTAAAAAATATAACAACTATAATTTTAGATTATGATGGCGTATTGACAGATGGCAAGGTGTATATAGTAGAAAATGGTAGGGAAATAAGGGCTGGTAACGTAAAAGATAGTTATATCTTGCAATTATTAATAAAAAAAGGATTTAATGTGATTATGATTAGCGGTAGTAATGCTGATTCTATTCGATGGCGATGTAAATCGCTAAACATAGAAAATATTCATTTAGGCATTGTAAATAAATTGACTGAATATGAATTAATAAAGAAAAAATTTAATATCAATGACTATGAAATCCTTTTTATAGGTGATGATATACCAGATTATGAGCTTATGATAAATGCAGGAGTATCTGTATGCCCTGCTGACGCAGCTCAAGAGATCAAAGAAGTAGCTGATTATATTTCAAGATACGAAGGCGGTAAAGGTTGTGTAAGAGAAATAGGTGAACAAATCTTAAAAGCGCAAAATAAATGGATGGACAAAGAATGCTTAGAATGGTAAAAAAAGTTACTAACTTTTTTCAATTGATCAGGTGGATAGACCTATTATTAATTAGTTTAATCTTTTATTTGGTTTATAACCAAATTTTAGTAAATTTTTATGCTATTGATGGTACTGCTATGCCTATTAATGGATTAGAATACTTCTTGATTTCACTCGCTTTTATCTTGATGGCTGCAGGTGGATATGCTCTAAATGATTATTATGATTATGGTATGGATGAAATCAATAAACCCAATAGGCTGATACTTCATCATAAGCTGCCATATAAAACAGGATTGTATTCATTTATAATCCTTACTTCTCTCGGTATAATTCTTAGTTTTTACCAATGTTTGGTATGGAAAAATGGTGAACTATTTATTATCTATATTTTCGTAGCAGCTATGTTTTGGTTTTATAGTTCTAAATTTAAACGAGAACTTATCATTGGTAATGTAATAGTAAGTATATTGGCAGCCTTTAACATTTTATTGCCATGGTTAATAGTAATATTTAATGGTATTGATGCTCATCTATTACCAATAAGTATGTGGAAAACTATGAATTTTTTTATTTTCACGTATGCTCTTTTATCATTCTTTATAACTTTTGCCAGAGAAGTCGCAAAAGACATTGTAGATATAGATGGAGACAAAGAATATAACTGTCAAAACATTCCTATAAAATATGGTATTAATACTGCTAAATGGGTTGTATTAGCCTCCTTGATTTTTATTATGGTAGAATTAATATATGTAACTATTAGACTATTCAATAGTGCATATATTATAATGGGGTATTACTTTGCGTTCATATTAATCCCTTTTGGTATCTATGTCATGATACTTACTCTCAAAGCAAAGGAAAAATCTCAATGGAAAAATATCAGTGATATAATGAAAATATATATTATAGCTGGTATTTTATCTATGTTTTTTATAAAATTATAAGAAATATTTTTGATGTATTTTTAATTATAAAAGCAAAATATTTAAAATTTATCTATATTAACGTTAAAAAAACTTTAAATTTTAAGTTTATTAAATCCTTTCTATTAATTTTATTGTGTCATTATTTAATTTATTTGTTATCTTAAAAACAGTATCCACAGGAATGCGAATAATATATTTTTTATTCCCCGCATTAGAGAGCTTATCGCTTATCAGCCAAGGGTTTAATTTTTTGAAATTATAATAAGACACATTCATCTGTTTAGCAAAAAGCGGTAAGTCTTTTATAGAAGTATCTATTGCTATTTCTTTATATTTATATGGAGGATAAAGCTCTAATACTGGTATATAAAAACCATAAGTTTTCAATGATTGATATATTAGCTTAGTAGCTATAGCTCTAGAAATATATCGTGCAGTTTCGGCATTCATCACTAAATCCCAAAAATTATTTGTATATTGTTGAGTTATTTTGTTTTTTATATAATTTTCACCAGCATTATAAGCAGCTATAGTTAAAAGCCAATCACCAAACATATTATATAAATCATGTAAATAGGATAAAGCTGCAATAGTAGATTTTTCGAAATTTAATCTCTCATCTACATCATCTGTTACTTCTAATCCATATTTAGTGGCAGTACCTTTCATAAATTGCCAAATTCCCTTAGCACCAGCTGGGGATGTAGTAGGCATAAGATTGCTCTCTATGATAGCTATATACTTTAAATCTGATGGCATTGCTTTATTTTTTAATTCTTGTTCGATATAGGGCATATACCTCTCTGTTTGCTTCACTGTTTTTATAAATTGAGAATGAAAATAAGCTATACTATATATCTCAGATTCTACACGTTCTCGTATAAAGGGATTGGTAAGGTCTATTAATTGTCCAGCAAAGTAAACTGTATCTGGAATAGCAAAAGTAAAAACTTTATAATTTTTTTGTGAATATTCGTAATATTTATTGTTATTATTATTTTTTATTGAAAAAGTAAATAAAAAAATTGTACTTATTAATAATAATAAAATTAAAAAATTATTTAATTGCCCCTCTTTTAATTTTTTCATTTGGATATGATTTTTCAACATTTGTAAATGATGTATACACTAAAAATGCAAATATAATTATTAAATATAAAAAAATACCTAAATAAAAAAAACTATTCAGATGATCAATATGATTAATAAAATTAAAAGATACTATTATGTTTAAAATAGATATGAGCATCATCAAAAAAAGTACATGTGAATTAGATAATCCTAGGTAAATCAGATGATGTGTAGTGTGATCTTTGCCACCTAATAAAGGTGAACGACGATAAATCAATCTCTTCAAAAATGTTATAGTAGTATCGAAAATAGGCAAACAATAGATAACTGCTATTAAAATAAATGGAACTACCCAATGGTAAGAAATATTAGGGATCAAATTACCTAAGTTCCATATATACTTGATGCCCCATATAGCTGATATATAACCCAGTAACATACTGCCGCTATCTCCCATATATATTTTAGCTTTTGGCCAATTAAATATCAAAAAACCTAATATTATACCTATAATCATTAATAATGAAGCTAAAAATATATTTTCAATTACATTATTGTATATACATAAAACTAAAATCGAAACTGCTATCCCCAATATAGCTATACTAGTAGTACCATCCATATTATCTAGCAGATTAGTAGCATTCATTATGCCTATTATCCATATTGCTGTGAGGATATAATTAAAAAAATTTACATTAAATAATTTTATATATATATCGCCAAATATTAATATAAAAGCTATTAATAATTGAATTAATAACTTTAAGATAGGATTCAAATAAAATGTATCATCATAAAGACCTAGTAAATAAGCTATACTAGCACCCACAGTTAAAAAAATCACTTCTTTTATACTAATATCTAAACCTAATATAAGAGAAAACTGAGCATAAAATACTATAGATAGCAAAAAAATGATAAAAAAAGTAGTCCCTCCGATAGTAGGTGTTTTAGTATCTGACCATCTTTCACCATTTTTGATTATTTTGCCTTTTCTTAATACTTTGCTATAATTGAGCAAAAGATAGTTTAATAATATACTTGATAAAAAAGTAAAAACAATTAAAATTATGTATATATACGACTCCTTGATACTAAAAATCATAAATTTTATATAATAAAATTTAAAATAACAAAATTAGTAAATTTTACTTAAAAAAATTTTTTTAATAAAAATAATTAATAATAGATTGAAAATAATATTTAATCGTTATTTTTTTGATTTTGCTCAAATTTTTTTATAATCTGAGATACTAATGGGTGTCGCATTACATCTGTTTCATTTAGAAATATAAAATTGATACCTTTGATATCTTTTAATATTTTACAAGTGTGTAACAAGCCCGAAGTTTGATGTGGTGGGAGGTCTATTTGTGTTACGTCTCCAGTAACGATAAATTTAGAATTTTCTCCCATACGAGTTAAAAACATCTTCATCTGTCCTAGTGTAGCATTCTGAGCCTCATCTAAGATGACAAATGCATTTTCTAATGTTCTACCACGCATAAAAGCTAATGGTGCTATTTCTATAGTGCCATCTTCGAAATATGAATTTAACTTAGCAGCAGGTAACATATCATTAAGGGCATCATATAATGGTTGCATGTATGGATCTAATTTTTCTTTCAAATCTCCTGGAAGAAATCCTAAGTTTTCACCTGCTTCCACAGCTGGACGAGTTAAGATGATTTTTTTTACTTTTTTATCCTTTAAAAATTTCACCGCTATAGCTACAGCAGTATATGTTTTACCTGTACCAGCCGGACCTATACAAAATAACATATCATTTTTATTGATAGAGCTTAACATTAGTTTTTGGTTAGGACTACGAGCTTTTATAGGTACCCCATTACGTCCATACAGAATTAAGTCTTTTCCATTTAGGTCATCATTTAATTGCAATTCTTTTTTATCGTGAAGCATCAAATTCATAATATCATTTTCATCTATTTTGCCCTGTTTATCAAAATGCTCTAGTAATGTCTGAAATCTATTATAAAAAAGCTCTATTTCATCATCTTCTCCTATTACTTTTAGCATGTCTCCTCTTACTATTATTTTTAGTTTTGGAAAAAGGGTCCTTATCAGTTCAATGTTTGAATCTTTTATTCCATATAATCCACTATGATCTACTAGATGCAAATCAAAAAATTTTTCACTCATTAAAATAAATATTTTTATTTTTGAATTTAATAATGCAAAATTACAAATAAAATTAGTTAACTGCAATGGCTATTAATATAACTTTAATTAGTGATTGGGGGAATAATAACCCATATTTAAGTATATTTATGGGTGAATTATTAAAAAACGATATTTTGCATAATGTTATTGTTATCTCTAATGATATAGCTCCTAATGATTTTATTGATGCTAATTATCTATTTAATGCTACTTGGCATCATTTTCCAAATGATACAATACATTTGATTACTATTAATTCTAATATATCTCCAGATAATGGTTTTTTATATATTAATGGATTTAACCATCATTTTATAGCTCCTAATAATGGTATTTTATATTATTATATTCATAAATATTTCAATAAGTTGTCTATCTATAAAATCACTAATGATAATATAAAATATCAGTCGTTTTATGAATTAGATTATTTTATATTTGCAATTTCTAATATTTATCAAAAAAAATCTCTACAGCAATGGACTAAAATAATAACTGATGAAAAAGAAATAATACCATATTTATTTCCTATGCCCTCTATCAATAATGGCATAGTTATAGGCGAGGTAATACATATAGATAATTTTGGTAATATTATTACTAATATAACTAATGATTTTTTTCAAATCAATTTGATGGATTATAAATGGCAAATGTCAATTAGACATTATAAAATATATAAGCTGTCAAAGGGTTACATAGATGTAAATGAACAAAATATTTTTGCTTTTTTTAATAGTCAAGATTTATTAGAATTGGGAATTAAAGGTTTCAATGCAAGTGAGCTATTAGGTGTGAAAAAAGGTGAAAAAATTTATATCAAAATCATTAATTAATGCAAAAACAATTAAAAAAATCACATTTAAAAAAATAAAGTTATCTTTGCAGTTCAATTAATTTTAAAAAAATTAAAATTATGTCATTAAGACAAAAAACAAGAGAATTAAAAAAACGGATGTTAAGTGCTCAGCAAGGTGGCGGTATGAGTGCCATCGAAAAACAAGTATCTATGGGTAAACTCACAGCTCGTGAACGTATATTAGCCTTATTAGATCCTGGTTCTTTTCACGAATATGATTTATTCGTAGAGCATGCAGGTAAAGATTTCGATATGGACAAGAAATATTTGCCTGGTGACGGCGTAGTAACTGGCACTGGCACTATTGATGGACATCCAGTATGTATTTATGCTCAGGATTTTACTGTTGCAGGTGGATCTTTGGGATATATGCATGCAAAAAAAATCACAAAAATTATGGATCATGCCCTCAAGATGAAAGTTCCATTGATTGGGATTAATGACTCTGGTGGTGCGCGTATCCAAGAAGGCGTTAATAGCCTTGCTGGTTATGGCGAAATTTTTTATAGAAATACGATTTCATCTGGCGTGATACCTCAGATTAGTGTTATTTTAGGACCTTGTGCTGGCGGAGCAGTATATTCTCCTGCTCTTACAGACTTTGTTTTTGTTGTAGATGGTATTTCTAAAATGTTTATTACTGGCCCAGAAGTCATTAAAACCGTTTTAGGTGAAGAAATATCAATGGAAGAACTAGGTGGTGCTCGTACTCATGCCTCTATTAGTGGTAATGCACATTTCTTTGCTTATAATGAATTTGAATGTTTCACACAGATTAAAACCTTACTTGGCTTTATTCCATGGAATAATTCACAAAAACCTGAAATATTCGAAGCAGAAGAACCTGATACAAAAGAATACAAAATCTCAAAAATTTTCCCTAATAACGAAAAAGAACCTTATGATGTTAGAGATATTATAAAGGCTATAGCAGATGCTAGTTTCTTTTTTGAAGTACAAGAACTTTTTGCACCTAATATAGTAATAGGCTTTGCTAGAATAGAAGGTATGACAGTAGGTATAGTAGCTAATCAACCATTGTATTTAGCTGGCGTGCTAGATGTAGATAGTAGCGACAAAGCCGCAAGGTTTATTCGCTTTTGCGATGCTTTTAATATACCTATAGTTACATTTGTTGATTTACCAGGATATTTGCCTGGAGTAGACCAAGAGCATAGTGGAGTAATCAGACACGGTGCTAAGATTTTATATGCTTACAGTGAGGCTACCGTTCCTAAAATCACTATAATTCTCCGTAAAGCATATGGTGGCGGTTATATAGCTATGGGTTCGAGACATTTGCAAGCTGATTTCGTTTTTGCTTGGCCTACTGCTGAAATTGCCGTTATGGGACCAGAGGGGGCTGCTAATATTATTTTTAAAAAAGAAATTCAAGATGCCGAAGACCCTGAAGAAATGAGAAAAAAGAAAGTAGAAGAATATAGAATGAAATTTGCTAATCCTTATGTAGCCGCAGCATATGGTCATATAGATGCTGTAATAGATCCTAAAGATACTCGAATGTACATAACTCATTCATTAAAAGTATCTACAAATAAAACGGTTATTATACCAGAAAAAAAACATGGCATCCCTCCATTCTAAAACATTTATTATGAAAGAAGATAATAATATTCAAAATATAGAAAACGAAAAATTAAAATTCGAAGAGATCACCATTAATGAAGCCACTTATTATACTATTATACCTGATAAATACAAAAAAAGAAAAACTTTTGTTAAAAAAAATCCTAATCAAGTCTTTGCATTTATTCCAGGAGTAATAGAAAAAATAAGAGTAAATGTAAAAGATGAAATTAATAAAGGTGATATCTTGTGCGATTTAGTGGCTATGAAAATGAATAATAAAGTTCTGGCCCCTATTGATGGAATAATTAAAAAAATTTATGTTAAAGAAGGTGATACTGTACCAAAGGATCATTTGCTCTTTGAAATCACTCCTAAAAAAGTTAATAAAAAACAAGAATAAAAATTTTTGATGGTTTCATAACTTTTTTATAATTTTTATAATAAAGAAGTTTTTTTATTAATATATAAAACTTCAAAATGCTTTAGCCAATTCTATCTTATCATTTAGATGGTGTGATCAGAATAATAAAAGAAATTTAATACTAAACATAATTGTCTAACTAATATTATATAAAAATATAATATTAGTTAGACTTTTTATATAAATTTATGTAATTTCGTATTTAATTTGTAAAATAATTAACATGAAAATATCATTATTGATTATTACATTTTTTTTGACCTCATTGAGTTTTGGTCAATATAATGAAGTAATATATGATGAGGAAAATGATCTCCATCATATACAAATTGTACAATTAGATAATGATCTATTATCGCCAAGTAAGATCATTAGTATCAAGACACCAATAGTTTTTACATCCTTTGCTTTTGGATGGAAAATAGATCAGGAAATATCACCGAAGGATATTTTAATTCATTACAGGGTACACAAACCAAAACAAGGTTGGACAGAGTGGAAAGAAGATGAGGCATACATTTCTCCCAATGAAACTCGATGGCAGATGTATCAAACAGATTTGTTATTTGGTTTAGATGAGGGAGTGCATGATAGTATCGAATTTTATTATGAAATTCCTGATGGAGTAATATGTACTGGGGTATATTTAATTTTACAGGATTTATCACCACAATTAAATCAACCAATAATAAGAGATGATAGCGAAGGTATAATATTGCCTGATAGGGCTTGCCCTGCATTACCAACAATGATACCACGCTCTACGTGGTGTGGGTCATACTCTGCGTGTAAAAATCCCACATATACCCCGACATACATATCAGCTACTCATACAGTAATACATCATGGAGCTTCACCAGATTCATACACAGATGGCGCAGCAGTAGTGCGTAGTTATTGGAATTATCATGTAAATACAAATGGATGGTCAGATATAGGATATAACTATTTATTTGATAAATCTGGAAATATGTATGTGGGAAGATATAATCCGAGTCTTCCTAATAAAGATGTAAAGGCGGCGCACGCTGGCAGTGCAAATTCTAAATCAATAGGATTAAATTATTTAGGCAATTCAGATGCTTCTGGTACAGCTCCTACGACAGCACAAAACAATAAATGCTGTCAATTTATGGCTTGGTGGTATAACTACAAAGGTTTTGATCCTACTAGCTCTGCTAGTATATTATGTCAAGATAATGTTACTAGAACTAAACCACGTATTTGTGGACATAGAGATGTGAATCCTGGTGGTACTACTTGCCCTGGGAATACATTATATGCTTTATTACCTTCATTGAGGACAAATACTAAACAAATAATAGAAGCCTGTGAGGCCCCCCCACCCCAAATATTTCTTAGTTCTAATCATAATATAATATGCGAAGGTCAAAGTACTACTCTAAACGCTAGTGGAGCAAACACATATAATTGGTCTCATAGCCTTGGTAGTGGAGCTAGCAAAACTGTAACACCTACGACTACAACGACATACACAGTCACTGGTACTGGATCTAATGGTGCCACTAATACAGCTACTATTACAATTACTGTAAATCCAAAACCTAATATATCTATTTATGCGACTAAAAACTCCATATGCAAAGGTGATACTACCATTATTTTTGCTACTGGTGGAGATTCATATTTATGGTCTCATAATCTAGGGGCACAGCCTATAGCAACTATTATGCCAGAGATATCTACAACCTATTTCGCTACTGCTACTAATTCTTTCAATTGCTCTAATGTAGATAGCATTTCTATCATTGTAAATCAACCACCTAATATTAGCATTAATGCTCAACCATCAACTATTTGCCAAGGTGATACAGCTATTATTACAGCTACGGGGGCCCATCATTATTATTGGAGTTCTAATGCCAATAATGACATTATTAGCGTTTCTCCTAATATATCCACTTCATATATTGTTACAGGTTATAGTTATGAAGGATGTAGCTCTTCTGTTAGTATTGCCATTATAGTAAAACCTATACCCCCCAAGCCAATCATTATTATAACTAATAATTCCCCTTTTATTCTAATGTCCACTTCTAGTATCGGCAATCAATGGTATCTAAATGATAATCCTATATCTGGTGCTACTGATCAAACATATATAGTTAACGAAAATGGGAATTACTTTACCATAGTTACCATTGATGGTTGCTCATCTTTACCTTCTAATCAAATAACTATTAATAATGTAGGTATAAATGATTACACAGATGAAGAAATATTAGTATATCCTAATCCAGCCCAAAATATTATATATATACAATCTTCTAAACCTATCAATGAAGTTATGATTATTAATAATTTAGGTCAGATAGTAGCTCATTATTCCGAAACTGGCATTATTGATATCAACCAATTAGCTGATGGAGTTTATCAAATTATGATAAAAACTGAAGATAATATTAAAGTATTGCCATTAATAAAAATCAAATAAATATGAAAGAAAATTATTTAAGTTTAATTCTAATCTTATTAATTAGTACAAGATTAATAGCACAGGATGAAATTAATGTAAACAATGAAGTAACTAACAAAATTGTTTTAATAGAAAGTATCATCAATAGTAATAACGAAATAGATGAGAATGCTAAATTACTAAATGACAACACCCCACCACTTACTAATATTTTGCCTATTTCTGCTTGGCAGACACAGGATTTTGATATAACATTTTATGATTCTGATGCTGAGAGTGGTATTCAAAAAGCTTATTACCAAGTGATAGAATACGATGGTATAGATTGGGGCGCCAATCCCTACAGAGGCTTCTTGGGTGATAATTTTGATTCACCATCCATTAATAGTAGATGGAACATCATAACTGGGACTTGGATACAAGAAAATGGTTATCTCATACAAACAGATTCATCAATTCACAATACTCACATCAGCATCTATCTCAATCAGGAACTCTCTAATAGGTATTTATATGAATTTGAAGTACGTATTTTAGGTGGGAATAAAACAAATAAACGTTTAGGCCTTTATTTTTTCTCATCGGATTCTGTTTCTGAAAATAGAGGTAATGGATATTTTATTTGGTTTAGATTAGAAACTAATAAATTAGAATTTTATAAAGTAATAAATGATAATTTTACAAAAACTCACGAAGTTTCATGTACTTTAAATTTAAACCAATGGTACAATATAAAAGTAATACATGATAGAATAACCGGCAAAGTATGGGTTTATGTCAATAATGTATTAAAAGGCACATGGATAGATACACAACCATACTCTACTGGTGGTAAATATATTTCTCTAAGAACAGGAAACTGCGCTGCACAATTTAATCAAATAAAAGCATATAGATCTCGTTATGATAATGCTACTTATACTATAGGTGTAGGTAATGACATAACAAAAGATTTAAGATATGAAAGTATAAATGACTCTACCGTCGCAGGCAAAATAAAAAGTATTGTACAAGATAATGCAGATAACATTTCAAATATAGCAACGTGCGATGTATATGTAGATTATACTCCCCCTATACCGCCTTCTTATGTTTGGGATGGTATAGATTATGATTTAGATACAATATCTACCTATCCTATTACTACTAAATGGGGGCAAGCTCAAGATCCCAATAGCAATATCAATCATTATGAAGTTTGTCTAGGTAGATACCCTGGTGACAATTGTATAATAAATTGGACTAATGTCGATTTAAATAACTATTTTACCTTTAATCCACCAAACCTAACATTTGATAGTATTTATTATATTTCTGTAAAAACTATTAATAATGCTGGATTAAGCTCTATAACATCTTCTGATGGTTTTGTATTTATTAATCCTTTCCCTATAATAATAGATTTCTCTGCATCTAATATATTATTACCATTAAGTAACGCTACTGTTCGTTTTTTTCAATTATGTCAAAATGTAAATTCTTATATCTGGGATTTTGGTGATGGAATCGGTTCATTCGAACCTAATCCAATACATACTTACACGGCACCAGGTTATTATACAGTTAAGTTAATAGGTTGTAATATGCAAAATCAATGTGACAGCTTAACAAAAATAAATTTTATAAATGTATATGATAATGTAAAAATTCAAAATCACGATCACCAACAACTTTATATATATCCTAATCCAGCCCAAAATATTATATATATACAATCTTCTAAACCTATCAATGAAGTTATGATTATTAATAATTTAGGTCAGATAGTAGCTCATTATTCCGAAACTGGCATTATTGATATCAACCAATTAGCTGATGGAGTTTATCAAATTATGATAAAAACTGAAGATAATATTAAAGTATTGCCATTAATAAAAATCAAATAAATATAACAAATTATTTGGTTAGGCATTTAGCAAATTTTATTTAAAATGATTTAATAGGAATTTATTTAATTAAAATTTGAATATTATCTTTAAAATCTCTATTTTATTTGATGTTTAGTATTATTTTATTAATTATTTAATGTTTTATTTAGTTATATTGATTTATTTTAAAAAAATTATATAATTTTGTACGATAAAATCAAAATTAATTAATATGAAACGAATATTTTTATTATTTGCATTAATTACTTTGACCTCATTGAGTTTTGGTCAATATAATGAAGTAATATATGATGAGGAAAATGATCTCCATCATATACAAATTGTACAATTAGATAATGATCTATTATCGCCAAGTAAGATCATTAGTATCAAG
>Ga0265294_10005670_pt1 | contig 15205 bp, 13 predicted proteins | sample MunlanPumphouse3_FD_192504 | JGI IMG/M metagenome (GOLD analysis project Ga0265294, IMG submission 192504) | Groundwater microbial communities from a municipal landfill in Southern Ontario, Canada - Pumphouse #3 | ecosystem: Environmental > Aquatic > Deep subsurface > Groundwater | place... | reverse complement strand
GGTAGATCCTGTCCATTTTGGAATAATTATGACAATTGCCCTGGCTATTGGTATGTCAACACCACCAGTTGCAATTAACTTATATATTGCCAGTAGTATTTCCGGATATTCCATTGAAAAAATCAGCCGTCAGGCATTACCTTTAATTTTGATAATGATTTTTGTTTTATTGTTAGTTACTTATTTGCCATTATTTCTTCCATTAATTTTATAATAGTTTAGTGATTAGCCATAAAATGATACAAAATATATTTTTTTAATAAAGAAAGGATATGAATTATGGAAAAGGAAAGTAATATTGTTTCAAATGGTCCAAGTCGTGCTCCTCATCGCTCATTATTTTATGCAATGGGGTACAATAAAGAAGATTTAGAGAAGCCAAATATTGGTATAGTCAATGCTTTTAATGAGATTATACCCGGACATATACAGCTTAATGATATTACTCAGGCGGTAAAGATAGGCGTTGCTGCAGCAGGAGGTACTCCGATGGAATTTCCTGCAATCGGCATTTGTGATGGTATAGCCATGAATCACCAGGGTATGAAATATCCCCTGGCAAGCAGAGAGTTAATTGCAGATTCAATAGAAGCTGTTGCTATGGCACATCACTTTGATGGCCTGGTAATGGTAGCAAACTGTGATAAGATTGTCCCGGGAATGCTTATGGCTGCCGGACGTCTGAATATTCCTGCCATTTATGTTAGTGGCGGGCCAATGTTAACAGGTAAATGCAATGGTCAGGACTCTGATCTAAACACAGTTTTTGAGGCAGTTGGAAAATATAATCAAAAAGAAATTTCTGAAGAAGACTTACAGGAAATTGAGCAATGTGCCTGTCCTTCAGCTGGAAGTTGTGCAGGCTTATTTACTGCAAATTCAATGAATTGTTTAGCAGAAGCTCTTGGAATAGCCTTACCTGGCAATGGAACAATCCCTATAGGGTATGGCGCAAGAAAACAGCTTGCCAACAAGGCAGGAAAGGCTATTATGAATCTGGTAGAAAAACAAATTAAACCAAGGGATATAATGACTGAAAAGGCTTTTGAGAATGCCATTGCCCTTGATCTGGCTATGGCTGGCTCAACAAATACAGTTTTGCATTTACTGGCGATTGCCCATGAAGCAGGAATCAAGTTAGATTTAAAGAAGTTTGATAAATTAAGCCGTATTATTCCAATTCTAACTAAAATATCTCCCTCCAGTAATTTACATGTTACAGATTTATATTTTGCAGGAGGAATTCAGGCTATTTTAAAAGAGTTAGCTGATAATCACCTGATTAATACAGAGGAGAAGACTGTAACCGGCAAATCAATGGGGCAGAACATTTCATCAGCGATGATAAAGAATACTGATGTTATAAGAAAATTTAATAATCCCTATAGTACTGAAAGCGGGATTGCGGTACTGTATGGAAATTTAGCTCCGGATGGAGCTGTTGTTAAAGTATCGGCAGTCAGCAAAAAAATGTATTCCTTTGAAGGTTCTGCACGGGTCTTTAATTCAGAAGAAGAGGCCTATCAGGCTATTATCAATGGAGAAATTAAAAAAGGGGATGTAGTGGTTATTCGTTTTGAGGGACCAAAGGGTGGTCCCGGAATGCGTGAAATGTTAGCTCCTACTTCAGCTATTTGTGGTATGGGATTGGATAATGATGTTGCCCTTCTTACTGATGGAAGATTCTCTGGAGCGACCAGGGGAGCAGCAATTGGACATGTATCACCTGAGGCTGCAGAAAAAGGACCTATAGGCATGATTCAAAATGGAGATATAATTAAAATAGATATTTCAAATAGAGAATTATCGGTTAAATTGACCGAAGAAGAGCTTAAACAGCGTGAAGAAAAATGGGCTCTACCCGAAAGAAACATACCATCTACTTATTATTTAAAAAGGTATGCATATCTGGTTACTTCAGCCAGTACCGGTGCTGTTTTTAAAGAGGTTTAGATTAAATAAAAATAGAATTATATTTACAACTAAAAAAGAGTATGAGAAAAATATTTTTCATACTCTTTTTTTTCTAAAGTTTTATCAGTAAATACTTATCTTAGATATATATCTCTGGTTCTCTTCTTTTTTTACTTAATTGTTTCAGTGTGTTCTTGACTAAAACTGGTTTTTTAAAAATAACCTTTCTTGCATTATTAGGACAAAATTTTACACAGGCAAAACAACGAATACAGAGTTTATCTCTGCTTTTAAGGTTATCAGGGTCAATAGCATTGACCGGGCAGACTTCAAGACATTTTTTACATTTTTTGCAGAGAGCTGAATCAACAACGGGAGAATAAGCAAATGTTATTTCACTATGTCGGGGAAGCAACTTTCCCATTGATGAAATTTTTCCCTTGATATTAAGTTCAGGTAAATTTTCAATATTTTCAATAGACTCTATTTTATCTCTTATCAGGTTTCCAAAAGATTTTGCAATCTCTAAATCCTGGATATCCGGTCTACCGGCTGCTATTTTAATTTCTTTATATGAAAAAGAGTGTTCGCCTATAAATGAAGCTGCTGCAACTATTTTAAAACCCTGATTACGCATCATCTTATTTAACTGCTTTAAGGCAATCCCGCTGCTGATATTGCCATAAGTAACTATTAAAACCATTGGGTTTCCATTTCCTCTTATTTTACTTAATGCCGGGTATAATAAATCAGGAATCCTTTCTTCATAAACCGGAATACCTAAAATTATGGCTTCCTCAGGTTGAAGGTTAAGTCTAAAATTATGACGTTCCCCTAAAGAGCGTAAGTCTATATTTCTTTGTTCATTGACTCCCCAGCTTTTTGCTACTGTGCAGATAACATTTTTTGTAGAATTTGTAGGAGAAAAATATATTTTTACCAATTTATCAATAATCAACTTCATACCTCTTCTGAAATTTTTTGATCACTTTTTATATTGTAATGCAGACTATCTCTTTAGACAAGGGAAAAGCTGAACAAGGTATTAAAAAATAACACATTCTTTTTCCTTATAGCATAAAGCTATAATTTTTGTTAAAATTGTTTTATCAGAAAAATTATAGATAAGACCAGGATACAGATTAAAATTATGAAAGATTTTACCAAAATAATTTAAAGGAGTCCAATATATGTTAGATTTATTAAAAAAAAGAAGAAGTATCAGGACTTTTAAAAACATAGAAGTAGAAAATGAAAAAATTCAGAAGATTATGCAAGCTGCCTTATTGTCACCGTCTTCAAAGAACAATAATCCCTGGAAATTTTTAATTGTTAAAGAGAAAGGGTTATTGTCCAAACTTTCAAAGGCCAAAGACCATGGTTCCAAATTTGTGGGAAATGCACCACTGGTATTGGTAGTCCTGGGAGACCCGGAGCAGTCAGATGTCTGGGTAGAGGATTGTTCTATTGCTTCTACTATTATGATACTAACTGCCCGGAGCTTAGGCTTGGGAAGCTGCTGGGTACAGATTAGAAGAAGAGAGGATTCAAGTGGGTTGAATTCTGAAAAATACATCAAAAAAGTACTTGATATTCCTGATAATTTAAGAGTTTTATGTATGGTTGCTATTGGTTATCCGGATGAAAAGAAATCTGAAAAACGTATACCTGAAGAAAAATTAAATGATATTTACTCCAGCAAATATGGAAATTTATGGGAAGATAATTTTTATTGATAATGACCAGGAGAAAAAATCATTATGTCAGAAAAATATGGTCTGGTGTTAGAGGGTGGAGGAGCAAAGGGCTCTTATGAAATAGGTGCGTATAAGGCACTGGAAGAAATGGGCATACAGATATCTGCAGTAACAGGAACCTCTGTGGGGGCATTGAATGGAGTAATGATTGCCCAGCATGAGGTTGAGAAAGCTTGTAAATTATGGCATGATATCCACCCATCTCAGATAATGAAGGTTGATGAAAAAAAATTAAAACAACTTACTAATTTAGAAATCAAACCGGAAGATTTATCATATTATATAAAAATGATTGGTGAGATAATTACTGAACGCGGTATCGATGTTACACCTTTAAAGCAATTAATTAAAGAATATGTGGATGAAGATAAACTGCGAAAATCAGATATAGATTTTGGAATGGTTACTGTATCATTTACTGACCGAAAGGCATTAGAATTATTTGTAGAAGATATTCCTCAAGGTCAGGTTGCCGATTATCTTTTTGCAAGTGCCAATTACCCACTTTTTCGTTCAGCAAAAATTGGTGAAAAGATTTATCTTGACGGTGGAATTTATGATAATCTTCCAATTCGAATGCTGGTAGAAAAAGGTTATCGCTCTCTTATAACCATCCAGGTTGGGGGAATAGGCAGAAAAAGAAAGGTAAATCTGGAAAATCACAATGTAATTAATATTGAACCAAAGGAGTCGTTAGGGGGACCATTAAATTTTGATGCTGAAAGAGCGAGAATAAATTTAAAGTTAGGCTATTATGATGCATACCGGGCGATAAAGCATTTATCTGGTCAAATATACTATATCAAGCTTGAACAACAGGAAAATTATTTTATTGATTATTTCAGTAATCTTGATGAAGAAATAATCAAGAAAGTTGCCCGAACCCTTAATTTAAACAGCAATATTCCGCACAGCAGACTGCTCTTTGAGAAGGTGCTTCCAAAATTAGTAGAACTGTTAAAATTGCCTGAAGATAGTGATTATGGTGATATAGCACTTTCCCTGGCGGAAAAAATCGCTGCAGAACTTGAAGTGGAAAGGTTTAAAATTTACACTTTTGATGAATTAATTGACTGTATTGTTAAAAAGTACAGCAAAGAGAAGAGGGAAGATTCAAAAAAAGAGGGAAGCTTAATTTCTAAATTTGGCTTTTTATCACTGTTCAGTGGAGATAATGTTTTAAAAAAATTAGTACAAGACTTGTTAGATGAAAGATTGATTAAATCATTAAAAGAAGTACAGGAGCAGCAAGAGAAAGGATAAGGGGTGTATTTTGTTGAAAAATGAAAAAGAGTTTTTCCAAAAAGTGCTACTGGTTGATGTAAGTACAAGGTTTTACCGGGTAGACCGTTTTCCAGTAGGTGAATTTTTTGGTCCTACTGATTTAGGATTACATCTGGCGGGAAAATATAACAGTCTGAATATTGGTACCGGGTTACTGGCTGGTTCAATTTTCCCCGGTTCAAATCGTCTGTTTTTCAGTGGGTTTTCCCCATGCTGGGGTGGTTTTTATATTTCTTCAATGGGAGGAGCCGGGCTTGTATTTGATAATTTAGGGATAAACACCCTGTCAATAGTTGGCAGTGCAAGAACTCCTTCTGTTTTATTTTTAAACCGTAGTCATGGAGAAGAGATTAAAGTTGATGTTTTTCCTCTTGATTTATACTCTATCTGGGAAAGAGACGAGGGTGGTATTTATAGTTTAATGGAATATACATACAAGCAATATGGCTGTCATTATGAAAATGATCCTCGAATACTGGTGACAGGACCTGCTTCAGAAGTAACAGACTTTGGGGCAATCTGCTCAGTTCCCATTGAAGGCAGGAAACTAAGTTCTGTTGATACCTGGGCAGGAAGAGGCGGATTTGGCAGTAAAATGTTGCAACAGCATAATATTGCCGCAGTTATTTATGGGGGAACATATATAGATGAAGATTTCAGGGACAGAAATGTTGCTGACCAATGGTTTGAGAATAAATATAAAGAAAAAATGGCTGCCAAGGATATTGAAGCAACTACAAAATATCGTTTTGAAAAAAATTTTGGTACCGGTGGAACATTTGGTGTTAATTATGCAACTGTCAATGGCAGTATGCTTGCATTAAACTATCGAAGTATTTATATGCAGGAGGAAGAAAGGATTGATATCCATAAAAAGTATATTTTAAATCATTATTTAAAACAATTTAATGAGGAAACAATTCAGAAAAAATTACAAAAAACCTGTGGAGAGCCTTGTGCTGCTGTTTGTAAGAAAATGAGAGATGTTTACAAGAAAGATTATGAACCATATCAGGCATTGGGTCCTCTATGCGGTATCTTTGACCAGAGAGCTGCTGAGAAGCTGGTTCGGCAGGCTGATTGTTATGGATTTGATGCCATTGCAATAGGGGGAATCCTTTCCTGGCTGATGGATTGTCTTGACAGTGACCTGATTGAACCATCAGATCTGGGAATTAAGGACAAACCAGTGTTTACTATGAAAAATTTTTCAGTGGAAACTGATTCTATGCATAATGCTGATTTAGGAATTGTCCTATTAAATAAAATAATAAAGCAGGAAAATTACCTGGACTTAAGCCATGGAGCCAGAGAGTTAGCCAAGGAGCTAAGTCGATTTAAAGATAAAAGGATTATTAATCATTTTGTTTTTAATTCCTTTGCCGGCAAGGGGTGGATGGTTCCTAATCAATACTGGACTCCGGGTGTACTATCTCCAATGGCTATTATGGGTAAATATTATATGTTTTACGGTGATTCATTTATTCCCCCCAGAGAATTGGGAAGGATAAATGCTAAACGGTTAGAGCAGGAGCTGATATTAGACACTTTTGGCATATGCCGTTTTCACAGGCAATGGGCGGAAGAGATGGCACCGGAGATAATAGGCTCATTGTTTGATATGCATGACCTTTTTTTAGAAAAGGTACATAAAACTGCATGCCATATTAATAGCCGTAATTCATCAATTTTTTGGGAGTCAGAAAGAAATATTGACTTTATCTATACTTTTTTAAAGAGAAAACAAGTTACAGGTGGTGAAAAAAGTAAAGAACTTGATTCCTGGATTAAATGTTTTGAAGAAAATTCAAAGACTGCAGCATTAAATTTCTGGTATGAAATACACAAGGGAATTACCGAATCATTACACTACATGGAATGCTAAATAAACATAATTTTAAGTATTTAAAAAAAATACCAGGCATTGGTATTTTTAAAAGAAGGTATTAGAACCTTGAACTAAAAAACGAGAAGTTTTTAAGATAATTGAGTAATAAAGGCGGTGAGATTATGAATTTTAAATCCTTATCTCATAAAATTGGTGAACATTTAAAAATAATTTCTCCTGAATGGGATTCAAAAAAAGCAATATTGGAGCTTTCCGAGGAATGCTATCCAGGTTGGGAACAGAGTGAATGGATAGATTTTTATTTTAGCTATTTATGCGAAAAATATTTACCTAAAGAGGTACCGATGAGAGAAAAGGTATGTGGTACTACTTTTTTTGACGGAATTCAGGATTTTTCTCCCGATTTTATGGTTGAGAACCAGTTAAATGGATCCGGGCAAGAAGATAAAAAATCTTTTTTAAACAAAAAAGATTTTGATTTAGCTTACTTTAATTACCAGCACTGGCGTCAGATGGAATGGATAGAAAGTTATTTTAATTATATTTGCGAAAAAAGACTTTCAAAAACTTTACAGATGCCCGGTCCCTCTTATCAAAAGCATAGATTCAATGGTTTTCTTGAAATTCCCTGGATTTTTAAAGTATACATTGAAAATACAGGAAACAAAAAGATAATTTTAGCAGACGCTGAATTGATTACACAAGGATTGATAGAATTTGACAAAGTTGGCATAATTCTGGCTACTGGTATTGTTGAATACCCGAAGGAAGAAACCCCCGGAAACAATATCAATAGCAATAAAGGGCAAAATCAGTATGAGATGATTATGAAAAAGGAAATGCGCCAACACTCAGTTTTTCAGTTAAAGCATATCTATTTTATCCCTCTTTCCTCTGAATTAATCAACAAGTGTGAAACATTTCAATCCGGAGGCTTTAAAAACAAAGAGCATTTACGGGAAAAGGTATTATTGAATGTGCCTGAGGTCACAGAAAAACAACAGTTTTCCCTCGATTTTTCAGATTAAATCAGGGGTATAATTCATCACAGTAAATAATTTATAAAAATCATAACTGCTCAATCAGGGTGATAATAATAGAGATTTTATTACAATGAGCAATAGATAAAATTAGTTATTATAAATATTTATATAGCCTCTTGACATCAAAGAAATTTTTAGTAAAATTTTATTAGTAAATATGTGCTAATAGCACATAATAACTTCCAAAAAACTCCAAAAAGAATTTTGAAAACTAAAAAGATATAAAAGCTTTAATTTAAATTTAAAGAAAAAATATAATATTGGGAGGTAATACTAATGAATAAAAAAATTAAAGGTTTTGTATTTTTTATACTACTAATTATTACTTTATTTTCAATGAATTTCTTTTTCTGTTCAGCACAGATAAGTGGAAATAAAACAGAAGAAAGGGATTTCGTTGTTTACAGTGAGTTTTCAGATTTAATCCTTGAGGAAGATACCAGTACTGACATTGAAGTAAAAATTATCAATACTGGTGATCAGCACGAAAATATTCGCATAAATTTGATTCCTGATGCCGATGCAAAAAATTGGAATGTTGTTTTGCGCAATAAGAGCTATAGAGGCTATGAAGTAAGACAGGTTAATCTTTTATCGAAAGACCCTGATAACAGCAAAACGCTGAATCTGCATATCGAGGTTCCTGAAAAAATCGAAACAAAAAAAGATGAATATGTATTTACTATTGAAGCAGAGACTATCGATGGTCAAATAAATAAGACCCTTGATCTAGTATTAAATGTAACTGAGAAGACAGAGGATGAAATTGAGGAGGAGACTAATGAAATTCTTTTAAACACTAAATATCCGTCTGTTGAAAGCCCTTCTGGTAATGCAATGAAATTTGAAATAGAAGTTAAAAATGAAACTGAAGAAGACCAGGTGATGGATTTTGCTGTCGATATTCCCCAGGGCTGGAGAGCCTCTATTAGTCCGAGATGGAGAGAAGAGGAAAAAATATCAGCAATTAAAATAAACAAAGGAGCCAGTGAAACCATTTTATTGACTGTTACTCCACCATTCACTGCTGAGAAGAATGAATATATATTGAAATTTATTGCTCAAGCCGGGGAGCTACAGAAATCACTTGATTTAACTGCCAAAGTTACCGGAACTTATACTTTAAAATTAGGAACAGAAACTGGAAATCTTAAACTTTCGGCTGTTGCCGGTGAAGAAAAAGAATACTACTTCTATATTTGGAATGAAGGTTCAGCATCTATTGACAATATCAGTTTTGTAAGCAGTGTTCCGGAAGGATGGGATGTAAAATTTAATCCAGATAAAATTGAAGAACTGCCATCCTTGGCACAAACCCAGAAACCAGAAAAAGTCACTATGACAATAAGTGTCCCTCAAAATACATTACCAGGTGATTATATGATAACCGTTAATGCCAGTGGAACACAGGATATAAAGAAAATTGATTTCAGAACCACCGTAAATGTTCCAACAAAATGGGGATGGATCGGTGTAGCTATTATAATTGCAATACTTGCCATCCTGTTTGGTATATTTGTTAAATTAAGACGTAGATAAAAAAAGAATAAATTGCAGGGGGTGCAGAAATGAATAATATTCAGGCTGTTTTGGAAACAAAACAATTAACAAAAAAATATAACGGAACACCGGTGGTGAATAATTTGAATATAAAAATTAACCAGGGTGAAATATTTGGTTTTCTTGGTCCGAATGGTGCCGGAAAAACAACTACTATATTGATGATATTGGGTTTGACTGAGCCAAGCTCTGGAGAAGTAAATGTTTTTGGTTATAATTCAACAAAAGAACCTTTACAGGTTAAAAGAATTACCAGCTATCTTCCGGAGAAAGTAGGATTTTATGAAGATATGAGTGCTTTTGAAAATCTATCCTATATTGCCCGGTTAAATCATATTCCCGAAAAAAAAGCAAAAGATACTATAGATGAAGTGCTTAATTTAGTAGGGTTAAAAGATGTAACAAATGTTGAAGTTGGCAAATTTTCCAAGGGAATGAAACAAAGACTGGGGATTGGTACCGTATTCATAAAAAAGCCAAAACTGGCAATTTTGGATGAGCCGACGACGGGAATCGATCCCAAAGGCGTTGAGGAAATATTAGATCTCATAATTAAAATTAACAAGGAAGAGAACATTACTATATTCCTATGTTCTCATTTGCTCTATCAGGTTCAGAAAATCTGCAGCAAGATCGGCATTTTCTCAAAAGGGAAGATGGTTGCAAATGGTTCCCTGGAAGAAATAAGCAAGGAGATATTACCTGAAAAAAGTAACAGATTGGAAATTAGTTACCAGGAAGATAAAGATGTTATAAGATTAATTCAGGATATCCAAAAAATTGATGGCATTCTAAGGGTTGAAAAAAGGGCAAAAGAACTTTCACTGGAGCAAATATATACAAAATACTTTAGGGAGGAATCTTAATCATGTCTGGTTTAAACATTATTTATTGGAAAGAGTTGGCTGATTATTTGGGAAGCAAAAAGTTTATTATAATATTCATGATTGTTGCTCTAACAGCTGGTTCGATTATTTTTGTTTTAAGTCAAAATATCAGTAATGATGTAAACCAGTTTGCAGGTGAGAATCTTTTCCTGAAATTATTTACATTTTCAGGTGGGACACTTCCTTCCTTTATTTTCTTTGTAAGCTTTTTTGGACCATTAATTGGAATCATATTTGGGTTTGATGCTATTAATAGTGAGAGAACAAGCGGAACAATGAGCACTGTGTTATCACAACCGGTATATCGTGATGCCTTGATAAACGGTAAATTTCTTGCTGGGTTAACTACTATTGCAGTTATGCTGATAAGCATAATAATAATCATCTTTGGATTAGAATTAATTATATTTGGGATAATTCCAAGTGTATACGAATTAGTCAGAATCGGATTATTTTTTATGCTAAGTATTATCTATATCGGCTTCTGGATGGGACTGGGAATTTTATTCTCGATTATTTTCAAGCAAACAGCTACATCAGCACTGGTTTCAATTATGGTATGGATATTTTTCACATTTTTTATTCTGATGGTAGCGAATGTTGTTGCAGACCAGGTTGCTCCTATCCGGCAGGATGCATCGTTGGATGCGATTGCAAAAAATGAAGATGTGAGAAGTATGATTTTACGAATTTCACCTTTGATATTATTTCAGGAAAGCACTACTGCTATTTTGAATCCATCAGTGCGATTTTTCGGAATAGCATCAGCTTTGAAAAGTTCAGATGTAATACTGAGCCCACTTAGTATCGGACAGAGCTTATTAGTAGTTTGGCCACAATTTGTTGCTTTGATAGCCCTAACGTTGATTTGTTTTGCGATTTCTTATATTGTTTTTATGCGTCAGGAAATTCGCTCTACTTAAGATTTAATTAATTTAAATAAATTTATTAATTTGGTGAGGTTAATGTTATTGAACGGTTCAAGATTTAACCTCACCAAAAAAATATTATAACAGGAAAAATAATAATAAAAAGCAGGCAGCTATCGGGTACAAAAAAGATCTAATTCTCCATAATTAATAGCTTGATAATATAATGTAAAGTTATTTGTTATTTGAAAAAACGCAGCCACAATAATTTTGCCGGTATAATCCATACTGTTCAGATAAGACAATAGAACGCTTAAATCCGTCCTTTTTTTTAAAATCACTAAACAGATAATTAACCTGATATTTATTTGCCATTTCCTCTCCAATCCGGTTTATGGCTATTGCATTTTTGTGAGGGCTTATTGTGAGTGTGGTAGTAAAAAACGGTATTTTCAATTCTTGTGCTTTTTGTGCTGTTTTATTCAGGCGAAGATAAAAACATTTCAAACATCTATTCCCACCCTCGGGCTCATTTTCAAATCCCTTTACTTCTTTAAAAAAGACTTCCGGTTCATATTTGCCTTCAATGAATGTTATCTTATTTTGAACAGGAAATTGTTCAATTAATTTTTTCTGTTCATTCAATCTTCTTATGTATTCTTCTTCAGGATGAATATTTGGATTATAAAAAAATACTGTAATAGAAAAAAATTGTGAAAGGTATTCAATTACATAAGTACTGCAGGGGGCACAGCAGCTATGTAACAAAAGCTTTGGAGTATGGTTATTTTTTTTAATTTCATTAATTTTTTCATCCAGCATTTTTTGAAAATTAACCGCTGGTTTTTTTTGATTACTATTCATTTGTACCCAACCAAATCATATATAATGCGTAGACCGCACTAATGATAGCTCCGGGTATTGAAGAAGATGAATCACTAAAAAGACTCATAGCCAGTGCGGAAGCAAAACCAGCATTTTTAATGGTTCCTAATAGCATCATGGTAATTGCATCACTTTTTTTAATAGCCAAGCCCCTAAATATTACTTTTAACAAATAAAAAAGAGGAAAGGTAGTAAGAAGGGCAATAAATGCGATTCTTAGTAAATTGTCAAGGTCTGTAAAAAAGCTTACCTGATTTATTCCGATAACAGTAAAGATAACCACAAACAAGCCCCAATTTACAATAGTGCCTCTCCATGATTTTAAAAAAGAGAAAATTTTTTTGGTACGCATAAATCTGGAAAAAATAATGGGTAAAATGATTAAATAAAATAGATTCAGCGCAAGACTGGAAAAAGGAAATTCCCTGGCACCGGTAAATAAAATAGTTATTAGCGGGGTAATTATTATTGCTGCCAAATATGCTCCAAAAGTTGCAAAAAGCGAAAAAATCATATTGCCGGAAAGAATAGCAGAAAAAGGCATAATTGCTACTCCAGGAGGGGAGGCAGCCACCAGAATCATACCCATTTGCAGAGACCTTTCGGGAATTAGCAGGTAAGTGAAAAGCACTATAACTGCACCGAGGATCACATAGTTTAAGATAATACCAATCATTATAGGTCTGGTTGATTCTTTCCATTCCAACATACTATTAGTTGAAATATCTATAAGTGAAATAGCCATAACTAAAGCAAGTGCAGAGATAGTAAATGGTTTGGAATATTGGGCCAAATTCGGGAAAACAAGCCCCATAAAAAAGGCCAGGGGCAATATAAAATTACGATTTTTTAAAATTTTAAACATTTTTTTTACTTTTATTTTTTACTTTTAACTTATTATAAAATACTGTAGTATAATAATTAATCTAAATTTTTTATTTTTTTTACCTTATAACTATTAATTTATTCTATCTTATTTATTTTAACAGGGAAAGGGTTGTATGAAAAATAATCAGATTATGATAATGCCTGGAGATAGTATTGGATAAAGATATTCTCAGTAAAAAAAAGATAATTAGAGGATTAATAATTTCACTGACAATAGGAGTGGCAGTATTTCTGTTAGTCTTTTTACTGACTATTGATAAAAATACTTTGAAAAGCTTCCAGCAAATGGATATAGAATATATATTTTTAGCTGCAAGTATTATTTTTATTGCATTTTTAGTAGAAGGATTGAGGATAAAGGTCGTTGCCAGTGCTATTGATGAAAAGATAGATTTTTGGGAGTCAGTAAAAATATATTACATCAGTTATTTTTTGGGTGGAATTACTCCTTATTTTTCTGGAGCAGTACCAAGCCAAATAGCATTATTTGTCAAAAATGATATACCTATAGGTAAAGCTACCATGATAGCTACAATAAGGCCTATTATAAAATCTATTATCTTTTTTATTGCAACCCCTGTATTGTTCTTTTATTTTAAAGATTCATTAGATGAATACGAAGTACTCTCCTGGGTTTTATTAGTTGGAGCAATGTTTTTTTCATCAATATTTGTTTTAATATTTATTTTGATAGTCAATAATCCCCAAAAAATAAACACAATTATTGAATGGTTAAATAAAGTATCCTTTTTTAATAAATATCTCAGCAAACCTGGTATTGAAAAAAAAGTCAAATGGTTAAAGAAACAAGCATCGCAATTTAATAAAAGCTTCCATCTTCTGTTGGGACATCCAAAAGAAATGATTCTATCCATATTATATACTGTAATATATTGGCTTTTATTTTTTTTAATTGCACCAATACTTTTATTAGCAATGGGAATTGAATTAGACTTTGTTTTAGTCATTGTTATTCAGGTGCTAATTTTTTTTGTTATACCTTTTTTGCCTACACCCGGGGGCAGTGGAGCGGCTGAAGTCGGATTTGTTTCTTTATTTTCCTTTTTTGTTCCAGAACATCTTTTAGGTATCTACGTTGGTGGCTGGAGATTGTTTACTTTTTATATAAATATATTCATCGGAGCGATTTTAAGCCTGGTTGAATTAAAGAAATGGGCTAATCAAGAAAATGCACTTAAATCAGGTAATAAGAAAAGGTCAGAAGATTAATATAAAATTCTGACCTTTTTGTTTATTTGGTTAAAGTATTAGTTTATAAGTCTTCCAATAACTCTTTTGCTTTTTTGCTGAAATAAGGGTGGTCACTTTGGGCTGCTCTCTCTAATAATTCTCTTGCCTGTTCTTCCTTGTTTCGATCATCCAATAATTCTGCATAGTATACCAGTCCCTGGGGATTATCCGGGAAATGCTGGTAATATTCCTCGAAATACTTTTCTGAGGTTTTTTCCTTTTGATAAGGCCAGGGCAATTGATGCCACATTCTGCCTAATGCAAGGATAGGGCCGGCATCTCCATACATTTTGTCAATTTCGTATGCTGTTTCAAAGGCCCTTTCGGTCTTCTTTTTTAAGCCTTTTCTGATAGCCTTTAAAATACTAATTCCGTCAGAATATGTTCCGGCACATAGTCCGTAGAAATAATGCCCCTCAACCCCATCAGGATTTAACTCTATTGCGATTTCAGCATAATCCAAACCTTCTTTTCCATAATCTTCACAAATATCATCCCAGTCTTCCACATCAGCCTGCATAGAAAGGTCTGCATATTCTCTCAAAGCCCTGGCTATTTTCCAGTTGGCCTCATAGCTGTCAGGATCTTCTTCCACAGCTTTGCGATAGAGAGGGATTGATTCTCCTACTTTTTCCAGATTATCCTCTTCATAAATAGCATCTGCCTGGGTAAGATAAGTAGAAGCAATAGCAGTTAGTGTAAGACAGCTAATAAGTAATAAACTGGTCAGTAAAATGATATTTTTTTTCATAAAACCTCCTTATTAAATTGTTTATATTAATAGTTACTAATAATACTTAGTATTATATCAAAAAAAGTAAGTCAGTCAAGAATATTCATTGAAGACAAAGCTTTTTTCAGAATAAAACCTTGCATTCATCTATGAATATAATTTCTATTAATATTAATAATATTAATCAGGTTTTATGTCATTTTCTATTTACCTATGAATAGAATATAAAATATGATAGACTTAAATAGATTATAGTAAATGGGTGATAATATAAGGAGATTGTTA
>Ga0265294_10005669_pt1 | contig 15205 bp, 11 predicted proteins | sample MunlanPumphouse3_FD_192504 | JGI IMG/M metagenome (GOLD analysis project Ga0265294, IMG submission 192504) | Groundwater microbial communities from a municipal landfill in Southern Ontario, Canada - Pumphouse #3 | ecosystem: Environmental > Aquatic > Deep subsurface > Groundwater | place... | reverse complement strand
AGTGGACCCGAATGTCAAATGACCGCTCATATAAGCGGTTATTTTTATATCCCGAATAGAGGTTACAACTTTTTTCGATGGCATATACCCAGGAAATTGCACTTCAGAATAGAATTTAAGTTTGAGTACTTGACAATTCATATTTTTTCTGCTATGCTCTGTCGTTAAGTAAATCCCTAGATTAAGGAACACAAAGGAGTGATAAATTGTTAAACAAAACAACAAAGAAAGCATTAAAATACTTAAACGAAATGCAAGATGTCGACAATCGAGTAAAGGTTATTATCGCCGATTGGTTAGAAAACTTTTTTAACTCAGAACCTCTAAATGCCACCCTCTACAAAATTTATCTAAAAGAAGAACATCATCTTGGAAAGGTGTGGGCAGCAGCGTTCCTTCTTGGAACAAACGTCGACTTAAAAGAAAAAAAAGAAAAAGAGGAGAAAAATATACAACGTTTGATACTTGAAGGAGCAGAATTATATAAAAAAGAGGGAAATCAAGAATATAGCGAAGAATTAAAAATAATAGCAGAAAATATTTATGTTTTAATTAACATAAATAAAAAAATACGCGAAGAAAAAGAATGTTAAGGATAAAAGTATATTTACATGAAGATTCATGTAAATAGCTTATATCCTTTTTAAATTGTCCGGATCTACCTCTTTACACGAAAAAACATTGCTACATATATAAACAAAATAATTTTCATTAGGGTTTACCCAATCCCAGACTATAAACACGTCCAGCATCGGACTCAAATTAGACTTTTCTATTTTGTTTTGTTATAGTTTTAATATGGAAAACAAGAATAAAAGAATAACCGCGCACCTTATTCCCTATAAAATTATAGATGGACATTTTTTCATTTATTTGCAAAAACGTTCGAATGACGCCGAACGCGAGCCTGGCTGGTTTACAATTTTTGGCGGAGGAGTGGAGGGAGAAGAATCCCCCGAGACAGCAATGCTACGAGAGATCAAAGAAGAGCTAAATTTTATTCCGACCAGCTATTCCTTCTTGGGAAAATACAGTGATAATTATAGCATCTCTCATTATTATATCTCAGAGGTTTATAATGATTTTGAATATGAGATAAAGATTGGAGAAGGTGAATATGGCAAATTTTTTTCAGAAGAAGAAATTGAAAATGAACATAAATTAACAGAAAACAATAAGCAAATCATAAAAGATCTGATTAGCCATATAAGTATGGGAAAGTAATCGTGTTAAATTCCGCTACCATCTTATTCCACTCCAAAGTTCTGAACGCGTCCAGTAGTGGACCCAAATGCCAAATGACCGCTCATATAAGCGGTTATTTTTATAAAATATTGCCCCCCATTTTTATACATTATAGAATGATATAAGCTAATACAAAAGACATAAACGGCGGAGATATCTTGACAATTCCGACATATTACCATATCCTACGAATAATTAGTTAATAATAAACTGCAAAACAAACAACAAAATAAAGGAGTGATTTAGATGGAGAAGAAATCTTGGTTGCCATCAGGTGGCGAAAATCTATTTCAGAAAATAAAAGATCAGCAAAAGAAGGCGGAAGAAAAAGGAATAAGAGTACGCAAGATGTCTATCGGACAGCCTTCAGGAGCAGCTTTGCTGAGCGCGAGAAAAGCGGCTGCATCAGCGGTTTCAAGTAACGAAGAAAGCCATCATGAATATCAGGACAACGGAAGCCCGGGAGTTCCTAATTTTGCGGAGCGTTTCGTACAATGTCACATAAAATGTGATTTGAGCAAAATTGAAGAGATGAGCTTTTTGCCTACACCCGGCACTAAGTCAATGCTTATGATGATACCACTTGCTTGTGGCTCTTCATACAAAAAAGATTTGTTAGTTGGAACCCACACCAAGCCAGGATATCCGACTCCCGCAATCGTATGCAACTATTTGGGAGTAAAAAATTACGCCCTCAAGACAAACATCAGAAACCAATTCCTTTTTGATGAAAAAAGTATCAAGAAAGGCACCAAGCTTCTCATGGTCAATTTCCCTCACAACCCAACGGGGCAAATTGCCACCAAGGAGTTCTGGGAAAAAATCTGTGCCTATTGCGAAAGAGAGGGCATTCGTCTTTTCAACGACGGGGCCTACGCAGGTCTTGCACACAGTAAAGATCACTGCACACTGGCAGATGCAGCAATTCATCACCCAAGCCTCGAATGGGTAGAAGCCTACACGGCATCCAAAACAGCCGGAAACGCCACGGGATGGCGCGTAGGTGCAATTGTAGGTTCGTCCGCTTTCGTAGGTGATATCGCCACGATAAAATCAAACCTGGACAGTGGCTTTGTTGCTCCAATGGCGGCAGGCATAATACATGCCATAGAGAACGACCAAAAGGGAATGAAAAAACACAGAAAAACATACGAAGAAAGAATTGGATTCCTCATTCAAACCCTTGAAAGAGAAGGAATGAGAATTGCTGTAGTTCCTGGAGCAGGATTCTTCACTTTCTGGCAAGTTCCCAAGGAAGCCTTTGGGATAACAGTTGAGAATGGAGAAGAATTCAATAACCTGATGATCAAAAAAGAAGGGATTGTTGGGGTCCCATTTGGAGAATTCATAAGATATTCGGTAACTCAAGATGTTATCGAAATGGGACCTGCCATCGCATCTGCCTTTAAACGGGCAGAAGTATTATACTGAAACAAAATATTAATCTATTTTCAGGAAAGATTAGGAGAAATTCTAAAAAACCTCTCTTTCCTTCTCAATTTCCAAACTCACAAATCATTGCGATTTTAGAAAAGAAAACAACGTATTTCGATCCGTTGTTTTTTATTTATGAATATATTGTTTGATTAAACTTTTTTATTTCATTTCCCATCCTACACCACTCAAAAGTTCTAAACGCGTCCAGTAGTGGACACAAATGCCAAATAACCGCTTGTTTAAGCGGTTATTTTTATATCCCGAATAGAGGTTACAACTTTTTACGATGGCATATACCCAGAAAATTGCACTTCAAGATAGAATTTAAGCTAAGATACTTGACAATTGTAATCTTTTCTGCTACTATGCGCCTAGTTTAATAAAAAAGTACTCAACAATTAAAAGCAGGAGGAATCAGCATTACTGATGAAGAAACCAAAAGTGCCGTAGCACACCAGAATGCTACTATGTTCTTTTGGAGATGTCTGGAAAGATATTCCCCCGAAACCAGTTTCGGTCACGACAGGGATATGGACGCCTTTTTGTCCGATTTAGATGAAATCGCGTTAGGAACCGATTTCTTGGACGCTCTATTTGATTATAAATTGAGCAAGCCGAGATTTATGAAATTCATCTGGCTTCTGTTTGCACCCGGTGGGTACGACTTTACAGGAAGCAGGCGTATTTTTGACTGGCCGTTCCCACTGAACGACCCAGAAAGGTTCTGCCCCAAGAATCTACCGGAATGGAAGATAAAATTCATAATGGATTTCGTCGAAGAATTCTCCGATGAAAAGTATTATGGGGGTGACAGATACCACTGGGATATGTGTTCAGAAGCTTACATGCAGCTGGCTTTTGCCATCCTGCCATATATAGAGAAGGTCGAAGATAAAAAAACGAGAGAAACTCTACTGGAAAGAGCAGTGGTGTTTCTATCTCAAAATTTCTATTTCGAAAGAGCGGTGGAGGGTGATTCCTCTTCGTTTCTCTACAAAAAAGAATTAGAGGAAGTGGACCAAAACTTTCTCAAGGATTACAAGAACAGGAGGGACTTAATATCCTTGGGATGCAAGAAAGGGTATCGCTGGAGTAATAGTTACGCCGAAGAAAGTACTAATCTGGCCATCGCCATCCTTCCTCAGATTGAAGAAATTCAAGATGAGGTAAAGAGAAAAAAGTTATGGAGACAGGTTGCCGTTGTACTCTCCCAAAATCTTTTTGGAAGAGCTACCCAAAAAGGGCTCTCAGCGAACGACTTGAAGGATGCCGTCAGATTTCTTCTTCTCAGGAAGGATATCATCGACGAGACAAAGATAGCTATCCTAGACAGGGTGATACATAAGAATATATCTGAAGTCTTGTCAACCAGGGGTCCGTGGGCCCTCAAGACAAATTGGATCATGGAACCCCTCCATTTCTATGCAGATATTGTGGGTGTGTTTGTAAAAGAAAACGAAGGTATCCCGTATAGCTCGCAAGTATTTTATCACCAAGCTGCATTCATCATGGAGAAAGCACGACAGTATTACGGAGTAGGAGGATACTTCCCTTTCTGTATGATAGAAAAAATATTTTCTGTCCTTACAAAAGAACAATCCCAAGAGATTGCAGAATTCATTCTTGAGATAAGCCACATCTCCCTATATATAAATAGCGAGGAAGATGTAAAACAGATGAGACTATTGATGGAGCACATACCTCCCGAAGATGATAGAGGCCTGCGCTACAGGGCGAGCCGAGAAATCAGAAGGTTTTATGCTCACCAGAAGGAATGCGAAAAAAAGATAGAAAAGCACAAGTCCTTGATCAGGACTATGTGTGATTAAAAATATGAGCCTTAATGGAGATAAGGCAAAATACCTCATCTCCATTAAACTTTTCCAAGCCCACAAAAAATTTGCGGTTTTAGAGAAAAAAATAACGGATTTAGGTCCGTTGTTTTTTATTACACAAGCATATTTAAACTACATTTCCCCGCTTCCTCTTTTATTTTCACCCACTCAAAAGTTCTGAACGCGTCCAGCAGTGGACCCAAATGCCAAATAACCGCTTGCTTAAGCGGTTATTCTTATATATGCAAAGTTCAAACTCAGTAAATATTCAGATAAACATACGCATACAAAAAAAGAAGAGTCTCTATAATAGACTCCTCAGAAACTTTGCGAATCGCAAAGTCTTTTATATTCCCCTCCTTTATTCATCAAGTCTTTGTGCGTTCCCTGCTCTATGATTTCTCCTTTTTTAAAGACTAGGATTACGTCAGCCCCCTCTATAGTGCTGAATCTGTGCGCAATAATAATTATCGTTTTATCTTTTTCTTTTCTTAAATTATCTATAGCCTCCTTAATCAGTTTTTCCGTCCCAGAATCAAGAGACGATGTGGCCTCATCCAATATAAGGATTCTGGCATTTTTCAAAATCGCTCTCGCTATGGCGATTCTCTGTGCTTCTCCTCCTGAAAGCATGACGCCCCATTTGCCTATTTTCTGTTTATATTTTTGTGGAAGTCTTTTAATAAATTCATGAGCGTTAGCGGCCTTCGCGGCTTCAATAACCTCCTCGTCACTTGCATCACGCCTGCCGAATCTTATATTATCCAGGATTGTCCCATTAAATAAAACCACCTTCTGTGGAACAATAGCGACATTTTGGCGGAGCCAGGATAGATTAATTTTAGAAATATTGGCACCATCCAAATAAACTCCACCATTTTTAGGCTCGTAGAAGCGAGAAATGATTTCTATAAAGGTACTCTTCCCCGCTCCGCTTTCTCCGACCAAAGCGACAGTTTGTCCGCTTTTAATTTCAATATTAAGCCCCGTTAATGTTTCTCCATCTTTTCCATCATAAGAAAATGAAACATGCTTAAATTCTATATTTCCGTCTATGACGGGCCGCAACTCATCATCATATCGTTCTCCCTGTTTATTATATAGATTCTCCCCTTCTTTGATACTGACCATCCCTCTCTGAGTTCTGATATAATAATCAGAAAGTCTAGTTAAGGGCTGGTAAATAACATTAGTATATCCAATAACCATTATCATCTGTCCGGCAGAAAGCGTTTCTTGCATTACCAAAAATATGGAAATGCCCATTACTGCGATAAACCCAACATCCATAATATTTGATTGGTTCATCTGGACTCTAGCCCACATATCCACCAGAGAGTTATATTTAATCATTATTGATCCGTATCCGCGATCAAATTTTTCACCCTCGTATCCTTTTGCAGTAAAAGACTTTATCGATTTTACGTTATCTATAGAATCTCCGAATGTTCCATACATATTCCCGTATTCTTTGTTAAGCTCCTTTTCTGACTTCGCGATGGAGTCAGCATTCCTAAAGACTTCGAAAATAAATGCAGCCATAATGACCAAGATTGCGATACCCAATCGATAATCAAGGAAAAACACTACGGTTAGAACGATTAGTGCAGTTAAGATATGGGATGATGTGGAAAATATAACCTCCCTTATGATATTGCCGAGGTTCGCTCCGCCTCTAGAAATCTTTTCAAGGATTTCTCCGCTATTCTCTTTTTCATGGAATTCCATAGGTAATTCCAAAATATGCGCGTTTATTCCGACAACATAATCTTTTTCACAATTCTCGGCAATCAGAAATTGTCTTTTGCTTACGAAACAGGTCAGTACATTACTGACCAGTTTTGCAAGTAGCCAAACTCCCAGTAAAATAAAAAGCTGAGCGCCCCTTTCCCCCCTGACTATCAAATCGAACATATAACCATAAATAGCAGGAATCAGAGCACCTAATCCAGCTAGAAGCAACGATAAAACTATCGTCCGATATGTTTCTTTTTTATAATTACCTAAATATTTCCAGATGATTTTGTACGACAAATACTATCCCCTCTCTCGTTTTTTGTTTATAAAATGTCAATGAGCGACAGAATATGTTATCACAAAATTAGAAAATGTCAAACTATAAAAACTTGAATCTTGAATCTCACTTTCTAGCCGTTTATCTTCAATATTGTGTATTCATTCCTCATTCTACCCCAATCAAAAGTTCTGAACGCGTCCAGCAGTGGACCCAAATGCCAAAATAACCGCTTTTATAAGCGGCTGTTTGATGTAAAAAAAGAGATTTACTATTTTATATCGTACTAATATTCTAACTTTATTCTTTTCACAAGATCTCTATCATCAAAAAATTCCCGCCGCACAAAAATAAAAAAGGAAGATGAGTTCTCTCAGCTTCCAAAAATTTTCTCAATTCGCGCATATCACAGCTACGAAGCTATGATTAGCAATAAAAAATTCACTCTTTCAGTTTTATTTTTATCCTCCCTGATCGAATCTGAACTTTTTATACTGTTTGTTGTCTGATATCTTTATTTTCACCAAACATCAGTTGGAATTTCTGTTTAGCATATGGATTTTGTTTATTGGAGAACACTATCATATAGTTGTCCCCGACAGGTAGCTCAGAACTCCAAGATTCGCCGAATCCGGAACAGTAAAATACATCTCCGATATAAATATCGAATCTCGCTGTCGGTTCATCCGTATATACATTCACTCTCCCAGTTTCAGGCACCGGAGAAGAACACATATAGATACCACCGTTTGCCTTCTTACTGTCAAATGCGGAAGAGACAAATCCCCAGACATAAACACCACGAGCAACGTCCACTGTCGCCCCCGTAGTATCTCCGGTTTTATTCAGAAAGATGTTTTTTACTACGTCTGAATATTCATCGCTGGAATAAACACCGGCAAAGCCCATACCGTTATCATAAGGTCTGCCGTATGCAGTATTGAAGCCACTGACTGCGTACGAATAAATATCCCCATCATCCGAATGACCGGGATAATTGTCTACACTAACGATCCTGGTAGTACCTTTGTCCATATTATACTCAACGATATATCCATGATAGTCCAAACTGACTACCTTGATACCGTCGACTTTTGGCCCGGTCAAATCTCCTTCATACGGAACTATCTGCGATGTCTTGCTTACGAGGTCATAGATAACGATATCATGTTCCCCCGTACTGTCGACACTCTCATAAACGAGTTTATGTGCATTGATATCATCGATATCAGGATTATACCCGTTTGCAATCTTAGTGCTAACCTTATTAATTATATTATATGTATACACGACTCCGCTTGCACTCCAGGTAACTATATTACCAGAAATAGCTGGATTGCTCCCGGCATCGGCCTTCAGATAGATTTTCTCCTTGGTGCTTCTATCGTAAATCACCAATTGGGGAACTTTACCACCCTGCAGCCACACCAATTTGTCATCCTCGACTGCCGCGTTTGAAGATAAGACGGTAGGTATTTTGACGGTCTGCTGAGTCAGCAAATCATACACACAGACAGCTTCTCCTCCGGCTCTTGTGTATACTACTGTAGCATTCCACTCATCTATTTCGGGGTCCATTCCCGATCCAATTTTCGTTGCAGCCACAGCTGATGCCGCAGATGCCATTAATATGAAAAGTATCAGCGCTAGCGAGAGAAATGCCAGCTTTTTTTTAAGATAACTCACAATAGATTCCTCCATTTGGTTCTGTTCGTATATCTATACTAAATGACCGTTATACTTATTTAAAGACTGCTGATTTCATCCTCCTCAATTATTCTATTTTTGTTTTTGTTTTTTACATTTTCAAAGTTCATTTTTCATAAACACAAGCACCCGCTTGAGTTTCCTTTTTTGCTGTACTACTCCCCACTTATGTGCGTTCGTAGTAAGTCCAAACCATCCTCTGAATTGAAAGATGTTTTAGCTTACTTCCCAGCCTTCGTCATAGTAACGACCAAAGCTAAGAAGTGAGATAAAATCATGTCCCAAAACCCCATTTTTCACAGTATATCTTATCTATCCGTATAATCTGATTTCAACCGTTATATTATAGCACATACGGTTAATCCTTCAAACCAACTTTTTCAGTGCCAAAAATTCGAGAGAAATATTCTGTTTCCTATCTCCACTCGCTCCAATGTTCGGAACGCGTCAGTAGTGGACCCAAATGCCAAATGACCGCTTGAATAAGCGGTTTTTTGTATAACATTAATAATGTTTTTCTAGCATTGACAAACATATAAGATCTGCTATAATCACATGTCAATTTAGTGTTATTAAAAATATAATAATAGAAAATTTTAGCTAAATTGTTATAAGGAGGAAAAGAATAATGATATCAGGAGAATTATTGTTTCCGCCAACACAAGCATTAGATAGTAATTTTTTTTCACACTTGAAAGAAAAGCAATGCACAACAAATCCCAGCTTGGCAGGATTTATGTCTGAGAAAATGCTCGAAGTAAGCACCGAACAAATCATTCAACAACGCTTGATCCAACTGGCCCTTATCGCTCTGGAAATTATGGGGGCTGGAGAGAAAAGCGATAGCGATTATGTAAAAGTAACAAAAGAAAGTATCCAGGAATCTTTCACCTTCCCTGAATTGAAAGCTTTCCAACTCTTAGAAGAAAATGAAACTTTTGCTAAAGCTTTTTGGGAAGCAAGCGGTTATGTTGAAGGGGTTAATGAAATCTTAAATAATTTCTACGAAACCCACATAGAAACAGAGTATGTATTGGACCATCTCCAAGTGCTTTTCAAAGCATATTGGATAGAGACACGAAAACAAAAGAAACAACATTAAAGGTTTGTCAGTTTGCCCATAAAACTGTCTTTTTTTATTAAAAAACTAGTATTACTGCGATTTAAAAGCTATATGCATTAATTCTACTTTTAATTTCTACCCACTTAAAATTTCTGAACGCGTCCAGCAGTGGACCCAAATGTTAAATAACCGCTTATTTAAGCGGTTTTTTTTATTTCTAGGTAACAATCAGTTTACAATACCGACATCTGCACATTACGATATGTTGACAATATTATAAATATAGATTACAATGAGATTACAATAATATAAAATAATGACAAAAAAACTTAACCGCGAAACAATTTTAGACATAGCGAAAAAGAAGGAGATTACAACCAAGGATATTACTTCCCTATTTGAGGTGTCTAGGCCTTGGGCTTCAAAGCTGATCAACAGATTAGTCAAAAACGGCGAGATGATAAAAATGGGGAGGGCCTCAAGTACTTTTTATGTTCTACCACAAAATCTTAACGAGGCTTCAAAGAAAAACAGCCTTTTTATCGAAATAAAGTTAAAAAATGAAAATCTGGAAGAACATAAAATCCTTTCAGAGTTGGAAAATAATTTTCCTATAATCACAAGACTAAAAGAAAATGTAAAAAATATCTTTGTTTACGCTTTTTCGGAAATGCTTAATAATGCAATCGAGCATTCTGAGTCGAAAGATATAATCATTACTGTTTCTTTAAAAGAAGAAAATATTATTTTTTCCATAGAAGACCACGGCATCGGAGCTTTTAGAAATGTTAAAGAAAAAAGGGGCTTGGACAGTGAGCTGGAAGCTATGCAAGACATTATGAAAGGAAAAACTACTACTCAGCCACACCGCCATTCCGGAGAGGGAATATTTTTCACCTCTAAAGTCGGAGATTGGTTTTCTTTGCGGAGTTTTGAGTACGAGATAATAGTGGATAACAAAATTGACGATGTTTTTTTCAAAAAAACGGAATCTTTGCAAAAAGGAACCAAAGTAACCTTTTCGTTAGACACCCATTCTTCAAAACATTTGAATGACATTTTTAAAGAATACGTGCTTGAAACAGATGGTTATGGTTTTGACAAAACGGAGGTCAAAGTAAAACTTTTCACCGTAGGCGGAGTTTATGTTTCGCGCTCACAAGCTAGAAGAGTGCTTGCCGGTCTGGAAAAATTTAAGTCTGTTCTCTTGGATTTCGACAAAGTGCCGATGGTGGGGCAGGCATTCGCAGACGAAGTTTTCCGTGTATTCAAAATCAAGCATCCAGCAATCATCATCACCCCGATAAATATGAACGAGAGCGTTGACTTTATGATCAAAAGAGTAGAAAAACCGGAAAACATATAAGCTTAGTTTTATACAGAGAGCCTATTGCACTCTAATAACTATTACTCTAATCTGCTCCAAGGCTGACAGTGTGTCCAACAACGGTCGCTGTTTTCCCGCTTGTTAAAGTGGCTATTTTATATGCCGCTAAAAAAAGTCGGAACCTTTTATTACTGACTCATCAACACTTTGAACCTTATATCTTAGCTAAAATAAAAGATAAAAGATAAAAATTATTTTTTTATCTGTCATTCCAGAATTTCGTTACTGCGAAATATCCGGAATCCCGAGACTATGCAAGACGAAATGCTATACTTCAGTCAATTACCGACCTGGCAGCGGAATCCCGGATAACAACTCCACAAATTAAGAGATGGCAGTGGCAATTTGCATTTACTGGCATTGAATCTATAATAAATGTAGATAATATCTAAATCAACCAAAATGAGAAAGTTTATAAATCCCCCTCGGAAGGCGGCGACTATTGCGATAATAATAATTAGTATTTTCTCGGGCATGGAAATGATTATGCCTGCCAAAGCGGCGACGGAACTACCATACATCCCCATCATAGGAGTTAAAAAAGCGGCGGGACCGATTTATTTGGAAGTTAAACGTAACTCTATCGGCGAAAATCCGACTGCTGGGGACGGCGATAAACGAGTACTTTTTTCTAATATCACCTTCGTTAATCATGGCTCAAAGAACATATATATAAATAACCCTACTTTTATGTCTCTTTCCAATGAAGACCTGGACGGAGACCAGCATGGCATTCAAAGACAAATAAAAAATTTCCGTCTTTCGGTCGATGGGCAAGAAGATTGCCATTTATATATCATAGGCGGATATATCTTGCAATTTTACCAGACCAAGATAATTGTCGCTCCGAACGCTTCAGTCAATATCAAACTGACGGGAGATATCACCGACTATGCGACTGCAAGCGCTTTAAACTTTGATTTATATTGCAACCGAGGATCGTCTTTCTCTATCGATTATGGCAACCTTATTTCTCCGGCCCCTTTCAATTTCAGTGGTCAAATTCAGGACGTTTCTTTGCCGGAAAACGGCAATAGTTCTAGCAGTGTGTATAGCGTCAAGGACTCATATTATACAAACCATTACCATAACATCATAGGAACTTGGGCAGCACCCTACATCCCCGAAGGAACCATGATTCGTGCCAAAAATGGAATCGACGTATATATAGTCAAACACGAAAGTTATCACGACATTTCTTATAAAAGATTAATTCTGAGCCCCAGTGTGTTTGAAAGCTATCAACATTTGAAGTGGACCGACATTTTGGAAGTTGATTCGAACGTATTGGATTATTTTGAAACTTCAAGTTATGCCCAAGTGGCAGGAGATAGCCGCGTCTGGCGTTTGGACCCTCAAGACGACACAGGCATGAGGCATGAGATCGTCAACGTGAAGAATCTCAACGGTATATATGAAATCAATGCCACTGACCGTGATTCTTACATGGCCGGCGATCCGATCACTTCAGACTAAATTGTTTAAAATAAGTTAAAACCCGACACGGCATGCGTCGGGTTTTTAAGTGGTGAAATAATAATTTCGTTGCTGCGAGATTGAACAAAATAGGGGGGCGCCCATTCCCGTTTCCCCTCGATTGAAAATACTTAAGTTTGTCCGATAAAAATCCCAACTTATCCAAGACACGCTTTAGCCAAAATTTTTTAACACAAACAAAAAGGAGCCATAGACTGAAGCCTACGGCAATTTGTTTTCGATGATATCTTATGAAAATTTAAATTTTCTTTTTTTTAAATACATTTTCATCGGACTCACTCGCAGCTTCTCTACGGAGAATCTGCTTATCATGGCATAGTTTATGCTAATAGTTAGCATAAATACTTCCATAAAAGTAAGCCAAATTATGCGGAAATGTGGCATCTTGCTGACATTCCCGATTAATTTGGTAAGGCTCAAGCAGAACCCCATCATCGCGTTACCGCAGAAAGTCATAACGAGACCTCCCACGATAGGCACGATGATTATATCAAATCCGACGAGAAGGTCCTTCTCTATCCCTAGCAATAATATTGCTAGAGCCCACTCTAACCAATAGATTCTCCAGAGTTTTTGCTGGATCCAGTCCAATGGTTTTGGCAATAATATTACGGAGGGAATTGAACGAGGGATACCGCTTTTGATACGCCGCGCCAAACCTCCCAGAAAAACTTTAATAGCTGCAATGTCCACTTTTTTACACCTCTCAACTCTTGATTTTATCAGATTCAAAACTATTTGAATCTACTTTTCAATTTTCGTTATGCGCTAACCAAAGTTAAAAAGTTACACTGAAACTTTGCCTGAAACTGAACTTTCCCCTAAATCGGCCCTCATGGTTATCTATACTTTATTCAGTATTGTATCACATATTAGCTTTTTGTCAAGGGCAACGAACGATGAGGAAAGTTGCGACTTGCTCTCCGCGACTAACTGAAAAAGGAATCTGCACCCACCTCCCCATTATAATTATGTCAGCAAACATATCATTTGATATTGATGCAAAAAAAGGATTGCTTCGCTTTTATCAGCTAAGCAATCATATCACTTCAAAAGATTTTATTCAGCGGAAAGATCATAGATATAGATACTATAGTTTTCCGCCTTTTTACTATAAGAGTCGCTAATGCCCCAAACAACTATATCGCCGTAAACACCCACTTTTGCGAATACTCCTTCCTCTGTCCGGAATACCAAAGTATTTTCCGATGTAGAAGTATTAAAAACATATATACCCGGAATGCCATGACAATCGTTAGTTATTTTTATATACACAATCCTGTCTTCCCACGCTGCACTGGAAAAACCGGTATCACAACCGCAATCGGGATTTTCGGGATCACCGCTATAATCGCTGTCACTCGTAATAAGTGTGACTTCCTGCGTAGCAAAATCATATATAGCGAGACTTCCCATCCTCGTGTATGTATCCGACCATATCACTACTTCGGAGCCTATGTGCGGACTTCCTAAATCGCCGAAATATGGCAATCGTATGGCTTCTCCGGTAGTAATATTATAAAGCGCGATACTATGTCCTTTATCCTCATCGTAGTAGGCATAAGTTATATTAAACCCATATATGCCCGGGTCATCGCCTAATGCAATCCACCTCTGCTTAGATGTGGAAACATCACGCATATACACATTACGACTAAGATTTGTTTCATTGTAATTAGCGCTCCACACGATTTTATTTCCATAGATAGCCGGAGTGCTAAAACGATCTACATCGCACCTGACACAAGATTGATCGCCCGATAGCATGTCATAAACCACAAGGCTATGCCTTGAACCTTCTTCTTTATGCCACACCAGCCTTTCACCATAGATAGCTGGGTGTGTCGCATTCAACGAACGGATTTTGATTTCTATCCCGGATGATTGGTTATATAGATGTATACTTCCGTTGTCCGACCAAACAATTTTGTCTGCATATATTGCAGGGTCGTGCCCTGTGCCTATTTTCGTCGCTTCTGCCGAAACTGCGGAAACTGAGCCCAGCAAACACATCAATACGAATATTATAGGTAGACTTTTATATCTCATTTTTTCTGCCTCCCGGTTTTTTTCCTTATATTTCTATTTTTTTTATTCCTTAAATTTTCAAAGACCTTCTCCCATCAAAACCAAAAGTCATTCGCAAGAACAACCATAGCTTTTATACAATTTAAGTCTTTTAGCGCTTTTTTGTCAAGAGATTATGGTAAATCATAATGTTTGCAAGAATAGCATAATAAAAAAATAACCGTCTATTTTATTAAGGCGGCAACCATTTGTTTTTTCGTAGTATTGGATTTGAATAGATATTCTATTAGATTTTTCCCTCCGCTTTTAGCAACCTTTTTATTCTATCCCCTCTTTCGGGCGAGGCGACAGCCACTCTTTGCACTCAGGCATAAATTCCTTTGTATCTGCGCCCAACAACTCAGCTTCCCTAAGAGCTTTTCTAAGAGTCTCAATGCCCAAAGAACCTCGACCGAAATTTGCCGCCACATTTTCAAGAGCTTTCCGCAATTGGTTCAGGGCGTATTGTTTCTCCAGCTCAGGCAGCAACTCCTCATATTTGCGTAAACCTTTTACCTTCAAAACCTTCGCGTTATTTAACCTCTTCTTGAGCTCGGCAGGAGGGTAAACATCACTCGGATAAACCACCGAATAACCGAAAGCCTCCCGCACCTCATCCAGGGTATATTCCTGATCTAGCTCGCGCAGTCGATCCGCGTATTCGCATTTTACTCTCCCCTTTTTTATCAACGGCCCGATAGTAACGGAAGGAAGAGCACTGCTATGAGGATAAGTCTTTACGTTCTCAAAAAATTCCTTTACCTGTCTCCGAGCATCTTCCCCTTCCAATCTGCGCAACAGAACACTATCATTCAATATGCCAGTTACCTCCAAAGCCTCCGCTTTTTCTACTGTCTCTCTAAATTCAGTGAGAGAATAATAACGGCCATGGGGATACTTCTTAAAATAAAGAGCTATCTTTTTCACTTGCTTCCTAGCTTCTTCCTTCTCAA
>Ga0265294_10005668_pt1 | contig 15206 bp, 17 predicted proteins | sample MunlanPumphouse3_FD_192504 | JGI IMG/M metagenome (GOLD analysis project Ga0265294, IMG submission 192504) | Groundwater microbial communities from a municipal landfill in Southern Ontario, Canada - Pumphouse #3 | ecosystem: Environmental > Aquatic > Deep subsurface > Groundwater | place... | reverse complement strand
CACTGCCTTCAGCAGTCTAGCATTTTTTGTATTACTCGGGAAAATACAGGACAGCATAGATTTCTGCAGGCTCACCACCCGCAGAACCGACATGGTGGGGGACAATGGAATTGTAATACGCGCTGTCACCGGGCTCGAGAATCGTGGTTTCCTTGCCGTATATCAGTTCCACCTTGCCTGAAACCACCACAATAAACTCCTCGCCTTCATGGGAAGAAAGGCTCTTGTCCTGCTCGGACTCGGGAAGAAGCTTGACAAAAAAAGGCTCCATATGACGGTCAATTTTGCCCTTGCCCAGCCCATAAAACCTAAGGGCTACAGATTTCTTTTTGCTCGCCTGCATGCTCAACTCTTCCTGACGTTCATCAAGGCGGATCACAAGCGGATCTTTGCTGACTTCATCGTCCAGAAAGGTACCCAGACGGACCCCGATGGCTCGGGCCACCTTAAGCAAAGGACCAAGGGAGGGGTACTCGTTTTCCGTTTCCAGACGGATGATGAAATCCAGACTCAGGCCGCTGCGTTCTGCCAGGTCCTGACGACTCAATTCATTCATCTCCCGAAATTTTTTAATACGCTCCCCAAGTTTTTCCTTAGTCATGCAACATCCTCCTTAAAATACAATTACTTTTGTAATGGATCAAACCTATCGAGAAATAATGTATCAGCTCACCACCGTCATTGTGACGATGGTAAAAGACCTGCCCCCCACATCTGCACCGACAGAACCGGCGGCCCATGCGGCCAGATCCTGACCTGAGGCATTGCCCAGCGCGAAAACAACGCCCTCAGCAGAAATCCCGTCGGGGAACAGACTGGCCATATCTTCATCCGTACAGGGACGGGTACGCATCCCCTGGTCAATAAATTCAGCAATAATCACGGGATCGGTTAAAAAAATATGCCCGCCTTCGGGCATAAAACGCAAAAAAGGCAGCATAAGCCGACGCCAGTCCGTGGAAAATTCCGAACGCGAGCCGACGTCAGGCAAAACGGAATGGAGTGCTGCGCAGTCATCCTTGTCCAGTCCAAGATTTTTTTCAAAATCACGCACCGAAGTATCAATCCTGGTTCCCAGCGTTTCCAGTTCCATCATCCGCTCTTCCAGATGGAATCCCAGCAACAGAAGTAATTGCGCATCGGCAACGCTCGAAGTCTTACGCCGGGCTTCTTTGGCACCTGGAGAGAGCAGTTCTGATTTGATATCCTGCATACTTCCGGTAAAAAAATCATTCGTTGGTGCAGCCTGAAAATAAGCCATATCGCCCGTATGCTTAAACTGCCCCCCAAACTGCAGACTGTCTTCCAGAAACTGGCGGGCCTGGGCGTCCTGGTAGACAAGATCAGGAGAACGATAATACCGCTCATGAGCAGGATCTTTTACGGTCACAATTCCCGGGTCAAAAAAACGAACCGAATCCGGACTTTCCGCCGTCACCAGCGCAGGATGCATGATCGGAAAATGTACCATCATCAGTGCTTCGGCATTCATTGCAGTTCTACCTCTCTTCAAGCCTTTGATTTCACATATGGATGGACAGCAGAAGGGACAAGCTTGTTCAGATCTGGAACAGGGGACATCTCCCAGGGCAGAAGGGACATAACAGGATGCAGGCGTTGGCATGGAGATACAAACATTCTCCGTGCTCGCCCTGAGGATCTTCCACATACTGCGCACATGATGCCGGGACACACAAACGGTCGATCTGGTGCTCCCAGATCCGTGCTGCGACCGATGGATCAAGCTGAAAACACTCGGCCCGATCCACAAAGGCATCAAACGCATCCTGCAACCCCTGCAACAAAACACATTGGTTCGCAGCACAAAAACCGGGGTTGATCATCTCCTCATAAAGGCAATGCCCGTTACGATAAAAAAGGCACCCCTTTCCGGGGAGAGGGGTGACCGTATCCAGTAATGGCAGTTCAAGAGGGGTATCCACCTGTATCTGTTCTCCTAAAATATAAACGCAGTCCGTACCATGGGCTGCTCCGATAGGAAAGCCTTTTCCCCTGTCTTGACCTGGCAAACGCACCTGGGTATGATTGTATATGTTTTCAAGAGGAGGACTATATGTTTGGAATAGGGATCCCAGAACTTATCATTATTCTTGTTATTATTCTGGTCATCTTCGGGGCGAATAAATTACCTGAAATTGGTTCGGGTATGGGCCGGGCGATTAAAAATTTCAAAAAGGCCACCACTGAGCCCGAAGAAATTGATGTCACCCCGGATAAAGCCAAAAAAGATGACTCCACTTCCGATAAATCCTAGCGATTTCCGGAGAGCCACCCTTTAAGTTCCACATTTTTCTGTATAAAAAAGGAATCCCCTCTCTTCGGGGATTCCTTTTTTTATACACCGGTTCATGGATGCCTTCCAGCGCAAGGGCCGTATTCCCCCCAAGGAGTCCCTGCTTTGGGGGGAGTATTCATCATCCATCAGCCCTCCCCTTCGGAAAAAAAAGCAACCCCTTTCACGAGATAATGCAGACCTGAAATCACGGTCAATACGGTCACCATAACAACCAGCACCATTTCAAGGACTTGCAGATTCCAAACAAAGGTTCTGGCGAGGAGGATGGTGATCACCAGAAAAACCTGGGCTGCCGTATTGCATTTACTGATCATGCTTGGATGGATTTTTTCACGGACATCAACGCCCCAGAAGTTCAGCAGCGTAAGCCCCCCGACGATAAGCAGATCCCTGCTGACCACGATAACCACCAGCCAGGCCGGCACCCACCCCTTGAGCCCCAGGCAGATATAGGACGTGTCCAGAAGGATCTTATCCGCCAAAGGATCAAGCATGGCCCCCAGTTCTGAACGCTGATCAAGAACCCGGGCCAAAAAACCGTCCAGAGCGTCCGTAAGTCCCGCTAACCCAAAAATAATCCAGACACGATCCAATTGATGATTCACAAAAGCCATGACAATGGCCGGCGTGAGTAAAATCCTGATCATGGTCAGTACATTGGGGATCGTCCAATGGGAATGTTTTACCATAGTACGCGGTCCTGTGCAGGGTTATGCAACACGCGAGATTCAAAAATCCAGTGTACGATCCCGTTCAAGATTCCATTTGACCCAAGGGTCTGTGCGATCTTGCTGCGTATCAAAAGGCTCGGGGTCCAGATACCGTCCCGTAGGGAAAACAGTAAACCTGTATCCCCTGGAAACGACAACCATCCATTGCGCAACAGACACCCTGTGAGGCCCGGGCACTCTGCTGGGACCGGCCACGCGTACAGGCTGGCTCACAGGTCCGGACCCGGCAGGAGGAGAAACCGGAGAATAGGAAACAGCTACTTTCCCATCATAGACATAGTATTTCGAAATAGCTGAGGATTCAACACGCAGCCGATAAACCGTCCCAGCCACTCCGGCCACAGCCGTAGGGGAATTAACTTCAAAGGACGACTGCGTACCCAGCAGTTTTTGGACCTTGGCCCAGCAATCACCCATGGCCACGTCGACCCGGATATCACGGGACACGGCAGGCTCGGCGTCTGCACTGGTCAAGGTAAACTCTGTTTTTGGTGCAAAACGAAGCACACTGCCATCCGCAACAAGAAGCTCCAGACGGGAGTTGTCACCCACAACAACGGCTGCGGGAGCGGCAAGGATATCTCTGACAGCAAGTTCTTTCCGCGTGCCATCCAGTACCTGGACTACGCTTCCCTGCACATAGTTCACCCGAGCTTTGCCACTGACCGGAAGATCATACCCGGCAGCAAACGCATGCACGGTCCATAAGCACATGCAGATAACCACTGTCATCCCGATTCCACGCATTCGTGTCATAGCATCCTCCGTTATCCTTCACAGTCTGATTTTTCTCCCAACAGACCAGATACAAAAAAACTACACTTTTGCCTGTTGGAAAAAAAGCAGGTGCAATCCCCTGTCCTTCAAAAAGGCCTCAAGCCTGGTGCGCAACGCCTGTACGTCCAGCGTTTGCACTGACCAAACTCCGCCAAAATCCGCATCGGACATATCCAGACGCAGGAGTGTTGCCTGCTCCACCAGCCGATCCCATGACAACAGGATATCTTCGAAATAGGACGCTCCATCCGTCACATACCATCCAGCGACCTGAAAAGTGACGGTAGAAAAAATCCCGGACATGACCTTGGGGAGCGAAAAATAGTTTTTCCAGAGCTCAGACCAAAGAACATCCAGGGTCCGCCCCTGAGCGGTAAAATCCGAGTCCCAAGCAGTCAGTTTACCCTGCCAGCGATTCTCACCAACCTTGTTCAGTTGCATCGTAACTGCATCTGGCTGGTTCCCCCCATAGATCACATCCACACCGCTCAGCGTCTGCAGCTCTTCAAGATGTTGCCAATCTTCGGACTGGAAACCCGTCAGCGTCAAGGCGCAGGATACCCGATGCAGACTCGTATAAAAAATGCCCATGTCTTTGAGCATTTCCTTGAGCACCGGGGTATTCACGCTCACACTGAGATCGGCCACAATCTCCCGCGGGTCATTCTGCTCCTTGAAACCCAGTTCCTTATAACTCACGACCAGATCCTGCGTCTTGTCCTGAACATAGTTTGCAAAAAGAACCCGACGGGCCTCGTCCATGGGCACGGGCAAAATGGCATCGGCCTCAAGAACAATGCCTTGAATAAATCCATCATTGAGCATCTGCTTCTGGACAGCTAAAGCACTCTGTGCAGGCTCCAGCGAACGGACGACCCGAACAGTCTGGGCTGCAAAACCGGGCGTCAGCCACAGGCACAGCAGTATACATATGCCTGCAAACAGATACACCGGTTTTCTCCATAGGGACTTCATAGTTTCCTCAACTCATGGTAACAACGTAAATAAAATGCATCATCCCAAAGCCACTGGATGGTGTGGACACAATGCCATCAAACCATTGTGAGCTATCGGGGTTCAATGAATGGGAGCAACGTGCACCCTGTTGCCAAGAAAAGACGACCACGGGCACAGATCGGCTTCCGGCAACCCATATTGCCAGATAACATTACATGATACCTAAAAACAACACATTACGGCCGCTCTTGCCCAACAGACAACAGAAGCAGGGGAACAAGTAAACCGTCCATCGTCATCGACTGGGGTTATCTTTGCCACCGTTGGCGGGCAACCCAAGGAGGCCCTGGCTGCGGATAGCTGTCGCAAACAGGGCCTGTGGATGATTAAAAAACCGTCAGTGCACGTTTGATTTCCTTAATGGAAAGCAGCGCATCTACCCCGGAGATAACCTCTTGAGGATAAAAGGAATTGTTACGGATGTCCGTATGCATAATGCCCCGTGTCGTGCACAGGCGCACGGCATTATATCCCCAGTGATCACTGGGAACGTCCGGCATCCTGCTGGTATCACCGATATACTCGGTGGCCAGATCCTGCTTGCCCGTTGCCCTGACAATAATATCTTGGAACAGCTGAGCCGCTTCAACCCGACTCACAGGGACTCCAGGACGGAAGGTATGATCCGGATAGGCCTGCATGCCGGGAACCCCGAGAGCGAGCACCTTATCAATATCGCTGCGCAAGGGGTTGTCTGCGATGTCGGTAACGTCCTTTTTGGTGTAAAGATCTTCGCCCTGCATCATAATGCCCTTGGGCGCCTCAAAGCTTACGGTCTCGGGTTCCTGGGTACGGTTGTAAAAACGCTCGACGTTGAGTTCTTCCACAAGCAACGCGGCCATGTCAGCACGACGTAACTTTTCAACGAGGGCTATCTTCTTACCAATCATGGATTCGGGAGCAGCAAGATTGGCCTTTTGCACAAATTTCCAGCGTTCATAGGCACGTTCTTCAAAACCGCCCTGCAATGCTTTGGACTGGGCAAACATGGCTTCTGCCGGCCCAAAATCAAGCCCCTGGAGATAGGCCTCACCCATATAAAAATACAGAATGGAGGCATCCTTATTAACGAGCATTCCCTTGGCAAACGCTGCCTTGGCATTGCGGATCATCAAGGTCTCACTGCTGCGGCCCCCTTTTTTCATAACAATGTAGGCCCTGATCTCGGCGGCAACGGCCTGTACCTTTTCCCAGGCACCATCGGCCTTACGTTCACCCTTAAAAATCATTTTCAGGCCATCGTCATCTCCCTGAATAACAGTAAGCAGCCCTTGTCCGGCAAGAGCAGGACCATAGGCTTCATCCAGTTCCAAGGCCAGTGCGAACTCTTTTCCGGCGTCATTGAAGGCCTTCCTGTCCAGAAACGTTATGCCCTGATTATAATGATGCTCCGGTGTGTCCATGATGCCCACGGCCTTTCTGGACTTCGGGGCACAGGCACACAGAGCCGTCATCAGTAAAATGACGACCAGGGCACGCCCTGACTGTTTCATTCGTTCACTCATCATGGGTCCTCCTTTCCACGGCCATGAGCCATGAATTGGTTGCGAGGTGTTTCCCTGTATTGTTCGTTCAACCCAACACTTACTGCAGAACGATCATCACCCGGCATTTTTCCAGAAAATTCTGGTTTTCAGACAGGGCCCGCAAGGTGTTTGCATCCTGGTTGGAAACCACCAGATCGCTCATGCCCTTTCCGGAAGCGGACAAGGCCTTGAGGACAAACGGCCGGTCCGTAACTCGAGGTCTGGTTTTGGCCTTGTCAAGGTCTTTGGCGTATCCGGCCATACCCTGCTGGATGGCGTACTCGCGACTGACCAGGGCTGATCCGTAAATTTCATTCCCCTGTTCATCCATGATCTTGGGACTCATGGCCGGCTTGGCACCGGTTCCTGCGGCATCAATCACCAGGCCTGTATATACCGCCTCGGCGGGAGATGCGGGTTCGACAGGAGCGGGGACAACGACTTCGGGAGCGGGAACTGCAATCTCAGGAGTCGGGGCAATTTCCGGAGCAGGAACTGCGGGTGCTTCAGAAAGAGATACAGGCTCGGGTTTGACAGCCTTGAAGGGCATCGTCTTGGGGGTGACAATCGTGGCCAGACCGCCATGAAGATTAACCCCCACGGTTGCTTCTACGGAGCCATCGGACATGTAGGCCACGTCCATGATCTGAGAATTGTGCAAAAATCCGCTGACAGAAGTCCGGATAATGTCACTGGTAACCATATATTCCTGAACCGTGGTTTCGGAATCAATACGCACGCCCTTGATGACTTCCAGAAGATTTCTGCGGGCGACAACAATGGCGGCCCGACGTGCCAGAGCTCTGGCCTGGGCCATGTTCACGGCGTTTGCCGGCGGTGCTCCCAAGCCTACAGCCGTAACCATACCAGTCTGCCAGTTCACCTGACCATTATCAAAATTCTGGACATATCCGTCATTGTTTTGGGCTTCTGCTGCCCATGCCATGACTGCAGTACAAACGAAGATCATACTTACTAACAGTACACGTTTACATTTTTTCATACTTTCCTCCCATAGATTCAAGTATACGTTTCGGTCTGTTTGGAGTTTAATACATTGTTTTTTTTCGCTAACTGGCTATTCCAGTTTGCGCAAGTAATATTTGGCAGCCTTGTTACTGGGTTCATAGGTCAGAGTTTTTTCCCACCATTTTCTGGCCTGCACGTTGTTTCCTCGGGTCAACGCACCGTAGGCTTTATCGTTATACACCTTGGCCAGATTATACTGGGCTTCAGAATCCGACGCATTGATTTTCAACACTTTCTGCCAGATGGCTATTCCTTCGTCCGCATCGCCCTGATTGTACACAAGCCACCCCAATCCATTCAAAGCCTTGATAAATTTGGGGCTGAGGTCAAGCGCCCGCTCATATTCCAGCCGAGCGTTGATCTGCATCCCCATACCGGCAAAGGCCTGGGCCAGACGGTAATGGGTTTCGGGATCATCGGAACCAACTGTCTGGGCTTTGCGCAGATAGCTCACGGCCTGCCCCATGTTGTGATCCACAGCATACATGACCCCCAAAAAATAATAGGCATTGGCATTGGCCGGATCAAGATTGAGAATCTTGTGGAATTCCTCCCGGGCCTGCTCCACCTTGTTGTCATTGAGTAACAGCACACCCACCCATGTCCGGGCAAAAATATTGTCCGGAGAAAGCTTGAGCACCTGGCCAAACTCACGGGCCGCGGCAGTAAACTTTTCCTGTTTTGCATGGATCAACCCCAGCTGATTCATGGCAAATTCGTTGTCTGGTTCAAGGGCCACCGCTCGGGAAAACATCGTTGCCGCAGCCTCCAGCTTGCCCTCATAGGACAGGGCTGAGCCCTGAAAGATAAGATCATTGACATCCTCGGCATATCCGATGCCCGCCGTCGTCATCAGCAGAAACAACACGCTCATTATCCGGACTCCGGTCATCATACGCCCCCCCCTGCCAGTTGGGAAAGGGACGCTGCAATACTCACGGCCAGATTTTCACGGTAGGCATCCTGCGTGAGCAGGGCTTCCTGCTCCGGGTTGGAAATAAATCCGGTTTCCAAAAGTATGGACGGCATCTTGGCCCTGCGCAGCACATAAAAATTAGCCGAATGTACTCCCCGATTTTTCATGGAAACCCGAGCGGCCATGTTTTTTTGAACGATTCCGGCGATCTTTCCACCAGCCTCCCAATACCTGCGCCGCTCATAGCGGAACAGCATGTCTTCAATATTCACATACCCTTTCTGCACCAGTTCCTTTTTATCAAACTTGATGACTGAATTTTCAAACTCGGCCACCCGCAAGGCCTCCTTGCTGGACGCTTTTTCCGAGCAGAAATAGGTATCCAGGCCATTGGGCTGGCGATTGGCATTGGCATTGATATGAAAAGAAACAAAGAGATCGGCATTATACTGATTGGCCGTTGTGGTTCGGGCGCTCAGGGGGATATAATAATCATCGGTGCGGGTCATGAACAGCTCAAAAGGAGCCTTCTGGCGTTCCAGAATGCCGGCCGTGCGTTTGGCCAGATCTAGGGTAACATCTTTTTCCTGCAGCTTGCCAAGGCCCACGGCCCCGGAATCAAACCCGCCGTGACCGGGATCAAGAACCAGACGGCGCACCTGGTAGCCCATGCCCTTCTCTTCGGATATGCGGGCGTGGAAAAGCTCTTCTTCCTTTTTGGCCGCCTGCTCCAGGGGGGTCAGAGGCGTCTCGTGTTTCTCCCGGGGCGGAAGGGGCTTTTGCTGGATCACGTCCACCATCATCCGGGAATAAACATCGTCAGGATTGAGGCCCAGAACCTTGCGGAAAGAGGTCAATGCCCCGCGCATATCTCCGGATTGATATGCAGCACGTCCAAGCAACCCCCAGGCCCATTCATTTCCAACATCTAGGCTGACGGCCTTGTGCAGGACCTCAATAGCTCGGGCATACTCTTTTGCGGCCAGCAAATCCTGTCCTTCCAGGGCCAGATCAAAAGCTGACTCCCCGGCCAGAAGCACCCCTGGGACCAGGAGTGCAGCCCCAAGGCCCAGTCCTCCGGCTGTCAAAAATTTTCTACGTGTCATCCAGTCCATACATCCTCCCGCAAACATCGTGGTATAGAGAAGCACATGCCCAAGGGCAGCACCTATAACACAAAATCACACGATAAACAGGGCTCTTAGTGGCCCGCAAGAAACAGACCCCATAAAAAACAGAACGGTCCGCCCGTTATGGGTAGGCTGGATTGCCCCTTGTATATGCAGAATCCGCAGGGTGGTCGTGTTGTCCCAAAGGGCACCCGCAAGGAACGGCCCCTACGTATGACATTGATATATAATTAATGCCCATGGAGAGTATTCTCTGCACACTGCGTACGATGTACCGCCTAATACACTTTTTCGATCTCCGTTCCCGGATAATAATGCGCCAAGATGTCCCGGTAGGATTTCCCTTCCCTGGCCATGCCCTGGGCGCCCCATTGGCTCAAGCCGACGCCATGACCGAAACCGCGCCCGCTGAAAATAAAATCATCGCCCTGCCGGGTAATGTCTCCCAGGGTACTTTTTATCTTTCCGGCGCCCAGCCAGATACGCAGACTGTTTCCTTTGACCTCCAGGTCACCGCTATCGGTTACAATCCGGACTGTTGTCCATCGTCCGGAAGGTGAGGTTGCGACCACAAGGATCTCACGTATCTGTCCTACATGGAATCCATTTTTCCCCAGGGCTGAGCCAACCTCCCGGGCTGAAATCCGGGCAGTCCATGTCAGGGGATGGAAACGAGAAGAAATCTGATCCGGCTGAATCCGGTAATAGGGCATACCTGTAGTCCAGACCAAAGCCGGATCTTCAAGCATCCCCCCGCTGTGGGAATGGAAATAGGACAATACAGGAGCATGGTCGAACAAAAGCACTTCGCCTCTGGTTGCCTTTACTGCAGCATCGGTACGGGGACTGCTGGCATCCGCCCCGCCGTACACCTGAGACGCCGTTGTCGCGGCCACATCATAGGGCTTGTCCTGAGATTTGGAACATAGATACAGGGCATAGGTCCTGGCGGCCACAGCCTGGGAACACAGAGCATTTTCCTTCCAGGAGGTCATCATTTCTCTGGGCACCACGCCTTGGAGATAGGTCTCCATGGAAAGCACATTGACCAGCAGCACGTCGTCACCGTCTGCACGTAAAACGGCCTTGCCCCGATAATGCCTGCCGTTCCAGACAAATATCCCGTCAGCCGGGACAACGTCACAGCTCCGCCCCAGGCTGGAACTACCGGCCGCAAGCCGTAGACGGTCATTCCGGATATCAAGTGACGCCCCCTGCCAGTCCATGCTACCCCCGGGCCAGACAACCCGGGCACCACGAGCAAAACCAAGGTGGATATTCGGGCCTTTTTTCAAGGCAACCCGGATCAGGCTTTCGGAAGACACGGGCCGGGACGGGGCGGTGATACTTTCTTCAGGTTTTTTGGTAGGCGCTGCCAGTTCGTCCTGGATCTGACCGACCATAAATGCTGCGGTATCCGCCCGACGCCCCTGCGGAAAAAAATGCAGATAGCTCCCAAATCCTTTGACGGATCGGGACAGATGCCCCTGTTCGTACAAAATCATGGCCGCATTGAAATAGGCATTTTCCGTAGCCGGTGAAGCTCCGAAATCACGGATGGCTTGTTCGTACCGTTGCAATCCCTGGTCTTTTTTTCCCAGAAACAGGGACAGAACATCCCCCATGCGTACCAGAGCAACGGCCTTTTGCTCCTGAGTCGGGGCGTAGCTGAAAACCTGCTCATAGGCTTCCACACATTCGAGAAACTTGCCCTGATCAAGGTATACCGAGGCCTGATGTAGAAGAGGTTTGGGATCAAAATGGAAAGCCGACACGGGAGAACAAAACAGCCAGACAGGTATGAAGAGTATCCCTGCGACACTACCGAACCGATATCCCTTACAGGTCATGCCTCCACTCCTCTACCCGCATGTCCATCTCTTCACAAGTTCCCGGCGGAAACCAGTACATGTGTTTATTCCGCTTAAACCATGTAATCTGACGTTTGGCATACGCACGGGTATTGCGCAGCCAGACCGCCGTTGTTTCTTCAAGAGGCACCTGATCCAGAAGATGTCCCAGAAGTTCGGGACATCCGATGCCGGTAAATGCCGGGGCCATCCGGTGTGGACAAAGGGCATATGCGGCGCGCATTTCCTCCACGGCTCCTCCTGCAAGCATCGCATGGATACGCTGGTTCAGCCGGGGCTCGAGATCATGGAGATCGACCCGGATTCCTAGCTGCAGGGCCTGAATGTCCATCTTTTTTTCTCCGGGCTGATCATGCCACCAGGACAGGGGACGCCCCGTGCCTTCAAAAACTTCAAGGGCTCGGGAAATGCGCTGCCGGTCATGAGGATGGATTTTTGCCGCATACACAGGATCATCCCGGAGCAGCCGTTGATAGAGGACACACGATCCCAGGCTGGCGCACTCTTCTTCGATGCGCTCCCGGACCTGCGGATCAATAAGAGGAATGGGTGCCAGTCCCTCAAGCAGGGTTTGCAGATACAGCCCCGTCCCGCCGACCAGAATGGGCAGCCTGCCTTCCTCTGCCAAATCGGACACGACACCCTGAACCATTTCGACAAAACTCCCGGCACGCACGGGGATATGGGAGGCCAGAAAGCCGTACAGATGATGAGGGCAGGCAGCCTGCTCCTCGGGGGAAGGCTGGGCGGTTATCAGGGGAATATCCCGATACACCTGCCGGGAATCAAAATTGACGACAGCCCCGTTGAACCGCCGGGCAAGATGCAGAGCGGCTTCTGTTTTGCCCGTCCCCGTGGCCCCGGCAAGACACAGCACATGCACGGTCATAACGGGTTTTCCCTGCGTTGACGATATTTTTCCATGAGACGCCGTTCTACAGACTCCGGTACCAGCCCCCGGATATCTCCGCCCAATTCCGCCACATTTTTGATAATCGTGGAACTGATATACAGCCACTTGTAATCGGTCATCATATAGATGGTCTGGGCGCCCGGATGCAGCCGCCGGTTCATGAGCCCCATCTGAAATTCATATTCAAAATCCGAGACAGCCCGCAATCCGCGCAAAATAGCCTTGCATTTTTTCTGGCGCGCAAAATCCATGAGCAACCCGCTAAAAGGTTCCACAGAAGCCCGGGGTTCTCTGGCAAAGACCTCTTTGACCATCTGCACCCGTTCCTCCAGCGAAAAGAGAGGATTTTTGCCTGTATCCGCGGCCACCCCCACCAGCACAGAATCAAAGACATCAAATCCACGACGGATCAGGCTCACATGGCCGTTGGTCAAAGGGTCAAATGTTCCGGGATAGATGGCTATCCGTTTTCCTGAAGCTCCCATATATATATCCTTGTCTGTCCATATTTTTTTTCTCTTTGCAAAATCAGCGTGTCCTCCCACAGCCCGGAGCAGTCCACACCCTCTTCAACCTCGGCGCAGAGCAATCCCCCGGCATCCAAAAGCCCTGTAGAAATTATTTTATCCACAGCTGGGATCAGAAGGTCCTTGCCATAGGGAGGATCAATAAAGGCCAGCTGGAAACGCGTATCCGGCCCGTGTTCGATAAACCGGAACAGGTCCTTGCAGACAACACGATACTGTCCTTCAGGCACCCCGAGCATTTTCAAATTCTGCCGAATCAAGGCCGCGGCTTTGGGATTCTTTTCAATGAACCAGGCCGCCGCAGCACCCCGGCTGAGGCCTTCCATGGCCAGGCTCCCGCTCCCGGCAAAGATATCCACAATCCGGGTCTGCGGCCAATCAACCCCCAGAGACTCCAGGGTCGAAAAAAGCGACTCCCGCACCCTGGCCGTGGCCGGACGGTACCCCGGCCCCGAAGTCGTCTTGATGGATCGGCCTTTAAATTTTCCTGAAATAATATGCATAGATTTTGTATATTTTTTTAGAAGACATGGTTGAGAGTTTGTAACTATTCAGCACATTATGTATGTATACAATTTTGAGGGCCCTAAAGAGATAGTTCTGCCCTTAGCAAAAATCTCGGAACTGAATAATTACGAGAGATTAAACCTTGCAAATACTATTGTCTTGTCATGTTCAGAAAATATGCTCGCGCAGCAGTGCAAGCCCGCAAAGGGAAAAATGCAGGACAGCTCAGCTGTCCTTATGTTCTCCTGGGACTTCGGACAACAATTGGGACAAGCGGCCATTGATATCGACCATGTTGTCCCGAAGATCGGTCTGCTGTGCCCAGCCCATTGCGGACAAACGGGACCTGCTCTCCTTGAGCTGATTGATCCTGTTTTGCGCATCAGTAATAAGAAAATCCCAATTGATGGCCGGCTGGGCCTTTTCGGATTCCAGATGAGGCGTGAATTCCACACCGGGCAACAATTCGCATTCTTCGAGATATTCGGGGATATGGACCTCAAAACCATACCGCTCACGGATCAAGGATGCGAGCACTTTCTGTCCCTCGTACTCTCCGTGCACCAAAAAAACCTTCAAGCGGGGATTATAAAAATGAGAAATCCAGTCCATAAGCTGCGTCTGACCGGCATGAGCCGAAAAGCCACCAATGGTAAAAATCCGGGCATTCACCGCCAGCTGTTCGCCCAAGATACGGATTTCCTTAGCCCCGTCTACAATTTTCCGGCCAGGGGTCCCAAAGGCCTGGAAACCCACAAAAACAATGGAAGCACCCTGTTTCCATATATTATGACGCAGATGATGCTTGATACGTCCGGCATTGGCCATGCCCGATGCCGAGATGACCACGGCTGGTCCGTCAAGCGTATTGATCTCCATGGATTCTTTGGCACTCAGGGTCAGACGGAGATTGGGCAGGGAAAGGGGGTCATCACCGTTCTGGATGATTTCCTGACTATCAGCATCAAAAAAATGCTTATAGGAACGAAAAATTTTCGTGGCCCGGATGGCCAGAGGACTGTCCAGATATACAGGCATGTCCGGAGGCAATTTACCTTCTTTGGCTAATAAATGCAGGGAATAAATAATCTCCTGACTACGTTCCACGGCAAAGGAGGGAATAATCACCTTCTGTCCTTTGCTATAGCTGTAGTTGATCGCTTCGGCCAACTCTTCCCGGCTGCTGCTTTCGTCCTTATGATTACGATTGCCGTACGTGGATTCCATGAACAAATAATCCGCATCGTTGACGACTTCAGGGTCCCTGATGATCAACTGGTTGGGTCGCCCCAGATCTCCGGAAAAAACCAGTTTCTGAGACTGTCCGTTCTCATCCACCCACAACTCGATAAATGCCGATCCCAGGATATGCCCTGCGTCATGATATTTGGCCCGGATTCCCGGTGCCGGCTCAAACATGACATTATACTCCGTGGGCTTGAGAAGAGGGACCGTGGCCAGGGCATCTTCCTGATCATACAGAGGATCAATGGGCTCCCGTCCATGACGCTGCCTGCGCTTGTTTTCCCAGCCGGCTTCCATTTCCTGGATATGGGCTGAGTCATTGAGCATGATTTCCACCAGGTCCCGGGTGGGGGGCGTTGCATAGATGGGGCCCTTGAACCCATTGCGTACCAGCCGGGGCAGGAGCCCTGAATGGTCAATATGCGCATGGGTCAACAACACAAATTCCAACAATTCAGGATGATAGACATCAACATGATTGTAATTGCGCTTTTCAATTTCCTTGTTGCCCTGATGCATTCCACAGTCCACAGCAAAACGATGCCCTGCGGCTTCAAGGATGTAACATGATCCGGTCACGGTTCTGGCGGCTCCGGCAAATTTGATCTTCATAAAAATACTCCTGCTGTAGAAATCCCACAAAGCGCATGCTCGGACTCTGGATGGACCGATTCCACTCTTTGCCCTTTATTACGATTTG
>Ga0265294_10005667_pt1 | contig 15206 bp, 19 predicted proteins | sample MunlanPumphouse3_FD_192504 | JGI IMG/M metagenome (GOLD analysis project Ga0265294, IMG submission 192504) | Groundwater microbial communities from a municipal landfill in Southern Ontario, Canada - Pumphouse #3 | ecosystem: Environmental > Aquatic > Deep subsurface > Groundwater | place... | reverse complement strand
TATAATAATCAGAAGGAAACCTCATGGATACAATGAATAAACCACACGTGCTGATGATCTCGGAAATCACTGCAGACGGGAAACTTACCCTTGGAAAAGGTATTTCCAGCAAAATACTGATGAAGCATATGTCGCACGAAGCTGAGATCCTTCTTCATGAGACCCGTGCGGAATACGATGCAATAATGGTCGGTTCATCTACAATACGTATCGATAACTCCTTTCTGACCGTTAGAATGGTTCCGGGAAAAAGTCCTCTCCGGGTGATCCCGAACAGCCTTGCCGACCTTCCTCCTGAATCGAATGTGTTTGATACGACCCTTGTCCCGACCGTTTTGGTAGTTTCTGTCAAGGCACCGAAAGATCGGGTCGAAGCATTCATCACGAAAGGTGTCGACGTGCTGGTTTGCGGAGAAGACAGAGTGGATTTCCCGAAACTGATGGATATTCTATACACAAAATACAACGTCAAAAAACTCATCATCGAAGGAGGACCGACCCTCAACTGGCACATGCTCCATCACAATCTTGTTGATGAGATCAGATTGATCCACATGCCCTTTATCGTTGGTGGAAGTGACACTCCCTCCCTTGTCGGGGGTATGCAGATCGCATCAGAAGAAGATATGATCCGTCTCGACTTAACAAGCACAAAGATGTACGGATCAAATCTCGTAACAGAATACCGCGTGCTGTAATGAAACAAAATACTTAGGTTCACCCAACCTATAATTCAGATAATGACAGCATCCAAAATTCTTCTTCTTATTATTGATGGTGTAGGGGATCGTCCGTGCGCATGTCTTGGAAATAAAACTCCATTACAGGCAGCGTTTCTTCCAAATCTGGACAGACTTGCGGCGGAAGGTATCTGCGGTATTATGGATCCGGTCGCTCCGGGGATCCGTGCAGGTTCCGATACATCCCACTTAAGTCTTCTCGGATATCCTCCGCAAAAATACTATACAGGCAGAGGACCGCTTGAAGCAGCAGGATGCGGAATAAAAATGGAACCCGGGATGATAGGGTTTCGGGCAAACTATGCAACCGTTGATGATAACGGACTCGTCGTTGATAGACGTGCGGGGCGTATCTCCGATACAGCCGAGATATCTGCTGCAGTCAAAAACGGAGTCGACCTTTCAAAATACGGGGTGAAAATCGAGTTTGCGCCGGGAACCGGTCATCGTGCGGCTCTTTCACTCAAAGGAAAAGGACTCAGTGCGGCTGTTTCGACCAATGACCCGAAGAAAGACGGGGTCGCACCAAAAATCATCGTGCCGGAAGATGACAGCAAAGAGGCAAAATTCACCGCAGAGATTTGTAATGAATTCATACGTCAGGCAACTGCTATTCTCAAAAACCACCCGGTCAACCTTGAACGAAAAGTCCGTGGAGAAATGCCGGCAAACAGTGTCCTGATCCGTGGTGCAGGAGAGATGGGGGTCTACGAACCATTCGAGCAGAAACACGAACTTACCGGAAGTGTTGTTGCAGCAGCAGCATTGATCGCCGGAATCGGCAGTTCGGTCGGTCTTGAGAGGATCCCAGTCTTCCCGACGACTCCTCTCGATGAGCAGGTAAAACTCGTATGTGATGAGTTGAAGAAGAAAGACTTTGTTCTTTTCAACGTGAAAAACGCTGATGAATTCGGGCACGACGGAAAGGCCGTCGAGAAAAAAGAGTTCCTTGAGAAATTTGATAAAACGATCCTTCCCTTCTTTGCCATTCCCGAGCTGATGATCGCTGTCTGCGGAGACCACTCGACACCCTGCTCCATTAAGGATCACAGTGCCGATCCCGTTCCGCTTCTGTTCCATGGTGACGGAACACGTATCGACAATGTTACAAAATACGATGAAATTTCCTGTGCAGCGGGTGGTATGTGCCGGATTTCCGGCGGCGATCTCATGCCGATCCTTTTAGACCTTATTGACAAAACCCATAAGTACGGAGCATAACGATATACTAGTATAAAGGGTGGAGCATGTCAGAGGAAAATAAGCGGATAATTCTTGCAGAATCATTGCCTGAGGAGAATGAAAAATTCCTTACCCTGCCCGATCTTACGGTGGAAGAGGAAGAAGATCTGGAGAAACATGAACCGGACACTCTCCCGGAACCTCTTGAACCATTGTTTACCGAGGTCAGATCCGAGGATAAAACCGGGGAAAAACTCGTTCTCGATCTTTCTAAGGTTGATGAGGACACCGCATCCATGGTCGTATCCTCGTCTGACCTTTTCAAATCTTGTTTCCTGCCGGATAAAACAGAACTGCAGGAACGAAATCTCAAAACCAAACAGGATATTTTAGTTGGAGACCACTGTGATATCGGATACGGTCTCTATGGAAATGATATAGTCATCTGTGAACTTTCCAAGATGCACGGGGATATTGTTGCAGATGGTGATCTGCGTATCGATAACTTCTGTGAAATTGACGGCACGGTCCTTTGTAACGGGGATGCTTATATTGGTGAGGGGGTGAAAATCCACGGGAAATTGGATGTAGGGGGCAATATGGATATCGGAGACAATGTCGCCATCGATAAGGAGTTCAAGGCATACGGTGATATTGCTATCCGGAATCCCATGCCGGTGATTTTATATCTCCTGCTCTATGTGATGACGATGCTGAATCTGGAAGGTGAGGATGCCACCAGAAAACGTATGGGTGATATTATTTCCGAAGCAAACTCTATCCCCTTGGTTCTGCCGCCGAGGACCACTCTGGATCTCAGTTATTTCTCTGTCCAGACCCCGATCGAGATCGGTTCAAACTGCCGTCTCCATGGAAATATCAAGGCGAAGTCGGTGAAGATCCGAAAAGATACGACGCTCTTTGGCAGTGTACAGGCAACTCAGCGTGTTAAAATCGGACCACGGTCGGCAATTCATGGAGATGTTGTCGGGCAGAATATCCGTGTTGAACGCGGAGCGGATGTTCTTGGTGATGTCGCAGGAAAAACCGTATGGCTCCACGAGGATGCAAGAATCAGTGGTGTGATCAAGGCAACCGAGGGACTTACCATCGGACGCTCGGAAGGAAATTAAATGGACACATTATCGACGATGATCGAGGTTGAGGACCTCAGATTTATTGAGCCGGATTATGCCTCCCTCATAAATAACGGCGAACCAGGTGTTTTGATCTGCGAGGCGGAGCCTGTCAGAAACGGTACAAAAATTCTGATCGATGAAAATGAGAATCCTCTTTTATTTGCCGTGAAAAATGCAGGAGAGTGGCGTGCGACTTCTTGGCAGTTTCGGGATCCAACGGCAGAGGAACTCGCTCTTTTCGAAGCAACGGACGGTGACCTCTATCAGGAATCGCGGGTCAGGATCGAAGATGCATGTCGTGCACATTTTGCCGAAATCATTCGTCAGGAGATCCCGCCGGCAGGAGATGATCTGCCAGCCGACCGTGTGGAAAAAGTCCGTAATCTCATTCATGAGATGTGGGGGACGTCGATCTCAGGGATCGCGCTGGACGCGTGTGCCGGGTCAGGGATCGGCTCTATGATTCTTCGTGAGATGGGAGCTCATCCAATTGCTTATGACAACGATCCCGAGCTTCTGTCGCTTGGTATGGCATCGGGCAGGATCCATCCGGATGGACTTGCGTGTATCGATGCAAAAATTGCATCGGCATATCTTCCCGATGCGGAATACGGTGTCGGGATCATGTTTGGACAGATCTATGTCTATACACAGGATATCTGGAAGCCTATTGTCGAGGAACTTGCAGGGATAACTGAGAAAACCCTGATTACGGTTGCGACCGAAGATGAGGCTCACTGGGTAAAGGAGTGGGCAGAGGGTGTCGGGAAAACACTTGATATCATGGAAAATGAGCGTGATCCGATTTACGACCGTTGGGTCTGTTTCGGGTGATGGTGTAGGTAGTGAAGGGTGGGTGAAGGATGATCCTTCACCTTTTCACAGCACAATTTTCCTTTATTTCCTATTTTAAGCTATAATATAGGTTAGTGTAGGGAGTGTCGGATGTTTTTGGGTCAGTGTATAGAAATAAAAAGTATAGAGAAGTCTGTTGTAAGAGCAGATGGATCTCATTTTATTCTACTCATCCTATACTCATCCTTCATTCATCCTACATGCGTGAAAGGTGAACAAAGTAATCAAAATAATTATTCAAGAAATAAACTATAAAAAAGTCTGGAGGGAGGTAGTTTGGGACATAACTACATCCTATACCGTTCTGTTGTATGTTTTTTTTATTTAAAGAAACACAAATAACTAATTCATACTTTATGATATGTTACGATTGCTCCTTCAAGGGTGTCTCCGTTCAAAGTATATCGTGAACCGCCAATATTATAGACTCCGTCACCTAAATTCTTCCAAGTAATAGAATCATCACTAAATCCCAATACTGTTATCATACCTTCTCCATTTCCCGATAAATCAAGCGTGGTAGTTCCTAATGAGCTTTCCCACGTCCCCACCACAGGATCAAGATACGAACATCCAGCAATACAACACGTTACTATACAGAGTAAAACTAACGTTGATATAACATAGATTTTTTTCATATAGTGATACCATGGCGCGAGATCCACATAAACCTGAGTAAAAGGGACCTTTTCGCTGAGAGGACAGTTTCCCCCTCTAAATGAATCTCTTTTCTGACTCACCTTATTTTGGAATTATTCGTTGATTCGGATAAGGAATTCTACTAATCTTAGTCTGGCGGGCGGGTCGTTCTGCCGTATGGATCGTCCTCCGCGGCTCGGCTGATGAGGTATGCTCGCCTCTCTTGACGGTCCAAAGATCCTGATGAATATTCATCGTGTTTGCTCATCTCGACCATGGTCTATTACAACAACACGGATTCCTCCTTTCTATTCTTTGGGCGGTGAGCACGCTGGGCTCCCCTTTTGTGACTCGGCATGCTGATATTTGAGCGCACATATCCGGACACTGGAATAGGAAAACGGGTAAATATGCCCCTTTTGCCAGAAACCGCCATAAAACAGTTTATACTGGAATTGGAAATGGGCTTTAACATTAATTCTGCTGATTTGGTGTTAGTTTCGCAAAATAATGAATAAAAACAGTGGATCCGAGGAGATTCGAACTCCTGACCTCCGCCGTGTGAAGGCGACGTCATACCACTAGACCACGAATCCAATCAAAAAGGGAAAAAGTGCACCGACCGGGAATCGAACCCGGGCTATTGGCTTGGAAGGCCAAAGTCATACCTCTAGACCATCAGTGCCTGTCTTGCGTCTCTTATGTTTCTATTTTATCTTATTAAATCTGCCGGAAATATCCGGGGAAATCAGTATCCCCGGATTTCTGAACGGACCTTTTCAAGATTCGCGATCCTCTTCTCAAGTGGCGGGTGAGTCGAGAACAACTCCATTACAGACTCGCCTGAAATCGCCGGGATAATGAAAAACGAGTTTGTCCCCGAAACTGCCCGTTTTGCATCAGGGGATGCAGCATTCACCCCACTGCTGATCTTTTTCAAAGCGCTGATCAATGAATCCGGATTTCTGGTGAGATACGCACTCCCGCGGTCTGCGGAAAATTCCCGATAGCGGGAAATTGCCATCGTAACGATCGTTCCGACGATGTAAACGATAAATGTTACAATCATCGCCGCAATAAAGATGAGGATCCCTCCGCCGTTTTCACTGTCTCTGTTTCCAAAGAGTGCCAGTATAAACTGATTCTGAAGAATCATCGATGCGATCATTACAGCAAAACTGCCGATCGTCATCGTGAGCATATCGTGATTTTTCACGTGTGACATTTCATGCGCAAGCACCGCTTCCAGTTCCTCATCGGTAAGTATGGCGCGGATCTTCGGTGTTACCGCAATAACGGCATTTCTCGGGCTTCTGCCGGTCGCAAAAGCATTAGGGATATTTGCCATCGCCCTGTGCTGAATAATCCCTACTTTAGGCATTGGCAGGTCTGCCTCGGTTGCAAGACGACGAACCATCGCATAGAGCTTTGGCTCTTCATCTTCATCGACCAGCATCACCTGCATAGTTCTCTGGACGATTTTATCGGAGAAGAAAAACTGCACGAATGCAGAGATGAATACGAATCCGATCAATATGTACAGGAATGTTCCTTTTAGGAATACCAGAGCTACTGTAAGTATAACAACATACAGGAGGAGGATTATTAGCCAGGCTATTACCTGACGACCTATAAGTCCCCAGTCGCGTTTCCAAATCATTATTTATACTTATTGAAAATATGGGGATAATAGGTTTCTTAAATTCGGCATTACAATCCGAAATCTAAACTACCTGGGAGATACAATAGTGGATTATGACAGAAGATGATTTCGAAAATACCGAAGAGGAATTCTCTACCGATGAATTGACCGACCTCGCTTTTGGAATGTTAACCATCTTCATAGAACAGCATCTGGAAACAAAAGGCTCGTATCTATTCCGTGAAGCGGAATCGGGACAGGATATTGATGCACTTTGTGTGAGCCAGATACAAAAGTTTGTAGCCGAGTATCCTCCTCTTGCGGATCCGCTTTTACGTACGGGGACCGCGCAGGATATTGCCTGCCTCTATCGTCAAGGTGAAGGTATTATTCCATCAAAGACGACGAAGTCATATTGGATACAGCAAGATAAACCGGGTGTCACGCCTGGAATAACTGGTGCTGATGAAGCCGGGAAGTGGCTGATTTTTGTGGGTCCCGAGGATGTTGATTCCGTGTGGCAGAAGATTCGTGATGCAACGGTGGAGGGAAGGCTCGGCATCGGTGCAAAGGTGAGTACGGCTAAGGAAAATGAGGATGCACACGATGACAGAAAGGTCATCTATGTTTTCACGGCAGATTGGTCGGATGAGCCTGAAGTAATGCGGGTCCGTGAAGAACTGAAGAAGTTAGGATTTGAGGACAGAATCGGATACAAAAGAAATCTGGATACGTATGCAGGAGAATACCGCGAAAAAGGTAAACGCGTTACGTATTATTCTGTTTGAAATATCCTTTTTTTAGGAGGAATCCTAAAATCGAAACGATGAGTGCTATGAGAGTTGTGATTCCTGCAACAAGGTAACCCCAGGGGAATCCTCCGCAGGCGAAGGCATTTTTGATGAGTAGGTCGATGACAAGGCAGAGTATGCCGCTCATGAATATGATTGCCGGAATAACGATCCAGAGATTCCACATTTTTATCAGCATCCCATAGATCATCCACATGAAAATAATTCCTGCGGCAGCTATGGGAAAACCGAGCGGCAAAAACCATTCATATCCATTTTGAAACTGGTCGATCAGCAGCAGGAACGGGAGGATCAATGCTGTGATGATGCCTAAGGATATTTTCACTCCTTTCTTTTTGTAGTAAAGGACCGGCATCAGGATAAGCCATGTAAAAAACAGTGAACATACCGGATAGACAAACCATTCAACCGTATTCATCATAACCATATTACAGATAATACAAATGAAAACAGCGGTAAAAACACAAATAGAGAATATCCAAATTGATAAATCAGAAAACTTCATTTTCATCTTGGAATCCTCCTTTTTTGAATAACTACCCCTTTCAAAAATGGAATGGGGTAAACAATTCCGCACCAATAGGTATACGAAAAATTATGCTTTGCGTTCTTTATTCTTTGGGCGAAGTGACGATGAGCCGCATTTGCGGCATGTCTTTGCGCGAACAGCGTTACGTGCGTTGCATTTCATGCAAACGTTAACATTAAGAAGTCTAGCCTCTGCTTCTGGGAATCTCATCTGTGAATAACCCCGTATATTGAGTTCTATTATGTATGCTCTTAGTTATATTAACGATTCCGTTAAGACCTGCCCAATCGATACCATTCACGGAAGGCAAAAAGAGCATGGGCACGATGAGATACGGTGTTTTTTTCTTCCATGTTCATCTCTGCAAGCGTGCGTCCATCTACAGAAAATATTGGGTCGTATCCGAATCCGTCTGTGCCGTGTGGTGTGTCGGTGATTTCACCGTCGATCCGCCCCTCAAATGTCTGAATGCCATGTTCATCGGCATAAGCAATCGAAGTTGCAAAATATGCGTGGCGGTTTGTTACGCCCTCCATCAAACGAAGGATGCCGGTATTTCCCAGAGAATCCTGCACGTATGCAGCGTATGGGCCGGGAAAGCCCCTGAGTTCTTCGATAAAGAGTCCTGTGTCGTCTACAATGAGTGGGCGCCGAAGTGCGGCATAAGCCTGTTCTGCTTTTGCTTGTGCAATTTCAGAGATGCTTTCGGATTGTGGTTCGATGCAGTTGAAAGGGATGTGGGATACTTCAGTGATGCCGGAAAAAAATGCTTCAACTTCAGCGGCTTTGTTTTTATTTCCTGTTACGACCGTGATCATAAGTATCTTCCCCGGAGTTCAATTTCATGTTCGCGCACGATTACATTTTCGGCATCAGAAAATGCTTCGCGGTATCCTTTGATGAATGCATTTTTGAGTGATTCAGGGTTTTGTGTCGTGCTTTCAAAAGTCTGGAACAAAACATGCAGATCATCACCGCGTGATTCGATTTCCTCAGTCATCTGTGAAAGACCAAAGTCAATGAGATAAACACAGTTGTTTTGCCGGATCATATTTGAGGTTGTCAGATCACCGTGAATAATACCAGCTGTGTGCAGTTTTCCTACGGTGATCCCTGCACTTTTTGCGTATTCCTCATTGATGATGTATTTGAGAACATCGCCGTCGAGTTTTTCCATGATGATTTCGTGGTCAGTTACATCCCGGATAACCGGGACAGGGACCCCGCTGCGTCTTGCCGCAGCAATACATCGGGCTTCAGTACGCGTGCGTTCAGTAATCAGGTGATGGTCAAGTTCAGGCACGCGGTATCCTTTAGATAAGCGTGTTTTCACGGCATTCTTTCCTGTAAGGTCTACTGATGCTTCCGCGCCGCGCTCGGCAACTTCTGACTGACCTGGTGCAAACAATTCACCAGTGTCATGTCTCCATGTTACGTCAACCTGATCGGCTCGGTATCCCGGATTCACGACAGATTTGGAAATCGGAATCGTTGACCCGGCTTCCAGCATGATTTTGCCGGTGTATGCGATCATCGCGCCGTTATCACCCATGAACGTTCTTGGAGGTGCCATGAATTTTGCTCCGCGCTCGGCGCACATCGTTGCAAGCATTTCCTGCAGACGTGAGTTTGCTCCGACTCCCCCAACTAAGATGACTTCATCTTTTCCGGTGTGGGCAAGTGCCCGCTCGGTGACTTCAACACACATTGCAAAAGCGGTTTCCTGAAAACTGAAACAGACATCTTCCATGGATTCCCCGCGCATGGTTGCTTCTTTTGCTGCACTCATCAGTCCGGAAAATGCCAGGTCCATTCCTTTTACTGTATAGGGAAGATGGATGTATGATCCGGTCTTCGCCATTTTTTCGATGATGGGTCCACCAGGGTGGGGAAGGTCATGACTCCGCGCAAATTTATCGAGCGCGTTTCCCAGTCCGATATCCAGGGTCTCACCGAAGATACGATATTTCCCATTCAGAAATCCGAGGACCTGAGTGTTTGCACCGGATGCATAGAGGACAATTGGATCAAAGAACTTTGTGTACCATCTGCCGATTTCGACATGTGCCACACAGTGGTTTACTCCAATCAGCGGGACGTTGAGTTTCAATGCGAGCGTCCGGGCAGTGGTCGCAGCTATCCGGAGAGATGGACCAAGTCCCGGACCAATTGAAAATGCGATCGCATCGATTGGTCCGTCTGCCTCGCTTAGAACCGTTTTGATTACATCCGAGGCAACGGATGCATGATGCTGGGCAGCTTCACGCGGGTGAATCCCTCCGGTCGGTGGGACGTATGGTGCTGAATGAAGACTTACTAACTCCTCTGCAAAAACAGCGGCACTGAAGTTCCATGCTGTTCCTTCAATGCCGAGTACCCTTTTTTCGGGCATAATGTAAATTATATTATTGCTTGAACTCGGTGTATCCGCATTTTCCGCAGGTAAACCGGTCATTGTGTTCACCCATAAAGACACCCGATCCACAGCGTGGACAATTACGGTGAGCAGTGGTTGCTTTACCCTGTTTGTCAACTGTGTAAAGTTCGCTGCGTTTAGGGGTTGCTTTTGCTGCTTTCTTTGCTGCCATTTTTACTCCGCCTTTTCTGCCTTGGGCTGTCCGCGTACAATTAAGAATTCACGTTCGGTAGCCTTGAGTGTTTCAGGTGAGTCATAGATACGGGCAACGCCGGTAACAGCTCTCATTCCGAAACGTCCCTTGAGCGGGGTGAGAATCAGGTTTTCAACAGGGGTATTCTGCATTGCGGCGATTTTTGCACCGATGTCTGCACGGGCGGGGGTTGCACCGTCGTAACTTGCGGTGAATGCGACCTCGTTACGGCTTAAAAGCTCGTTCCTGGTATTAGAGGTAATCTTAATCTCCATCGATATCCCACAATTATTGGAATGCAGTATATTTAATACTGGCGTCACGCACTCACGAAATAGGACAACAATTTCTTGGCATCCTGACGGAGTTGTTCGCTCACTTCGCAGAGAACTAGTCCTTCTCCGGGTTGACCGTAAAGAATAATGGTCTCATTAGGTATGACTTCCACGAGGGGGAGCACCGCGAGATCCTCTTCTCCTTCTACTATAATCACACAAGGCATTTTTTCCTGTGCCTCACGAAGTGCTGATTTGAGTTCATCAGTTATCGTTCCGGCAGGATTTTTTACATGTAAGATATGCCCGCAAATCTCTGGCATGTCAAGATAAGGTGAACGTTTGGTAAATCCATCAATGATCCCTATTCCGGGGATCAGACCCGCAGAAAAAGCATTGTGGGTAACAACATCTCCCACTGTACAAAAATTCTTTCCTTTAAGTAAAGGAATCACAAGAGAAAAATCAGAAAAAATAGTACCGAATGGCTCTTTGAAAAGCCACCGATGCTCTGGAGGGAGAGTCAGCATTATCTGACCTTAAGTGCGTATCTGCCGTTGTACTCGATGTTCATCTTTTCTGCAACATCTGAATGGCGTGAGTCGATGATAACAAGGTAGCCGAACCATTCCGGGGTCAGGGCATTCCCTTGGCATTCTGGACAGACGGTTTTATCTGCTTCAAGGACTTTGTGGCAGTTTCGGCATGCCTGCAGGACTTTTTTTTGCGTGGAACGTTTTGCTGCCATTACTTTCGCTCCTTTTCGGCCTTTTCTTTATTTATGTCTTCTTCGATCCAAGCGAGAGTTCCAAGACCTGGCTGACGCATGGTAAGACCGATCTTGGATTCACGTGGATCACGTTCATTTAATGAAAGGGCAACGACCCTTGCGCGCAGAGAATCGCCGACGCCTATCGTTCTTCCGCTGTCTTTACAGACGAGGCGTGAGTTTTTCTCATCGTAATCGATGTATTCATCGGAAATTTGACTCATGTGGAGCATGGCGTCGATTGGTCCGAGAGATACGAATGCACCAAAACTCGTCGTTTCTACGACAACCCCCTCAATGATTTCCTGAAGAGATAAGCGAAGAACCACAGCTTCGAAATCGACGTCATAGTAAACGCCTCCGTCACTGTAAACGATTTCTCCCTCACCAACATGGTTAACACCGGTCACTGCGATGAAAATACCCATCTCTTTGTCGACGCTGCCTTCAAACTGCTCCTGCAGGACATCCAGAATGACAGTCTTGAGATCTTCACCCATGCGATCCGGGGGGACTCTGACTTTGTCGTTTAGTTTCAGTTTATAATACATATTTGTCTCCTCGCCTGTTTTTGCTTATTTTCCAATTAATTCTAGTTTGCAACGTGATCTGAGAACAACGACAGGGATACGACGTTGTATCAGACGTTTTCTTAATTCTCTATCATTGGTAACTACTACAGCATTAAACATCTCTGCCGATTGGATGACTTTGTCATCCACAGGAATGTTTTCTGCTAGTTCTGGGAGAACCGTGCAGCGGTTTGCAACGGTCAAACCAAATCGCGCAGCTGCCGCATCTTTACCCCGTCCTGTTGAAAGACCGCGCAGTTCGTACACCACCTCAGCAGGCACGAGCGCGTCATAAGCTCCAAGCAGTTCACGCAGACCTTCAAAAAGGTCAACGTTAAACTGTAGGGGCATCATCAGGGCATTTGTGTCTAAAACGACATTTATTCGGTCAGAAGACCCATGCCGATCAAGCGCCATCTGCCCCCAACCTGACGGCTGATTGCAATCCTTGAACCAATGTCGGCACATACCGGACGTTTCAGTGTGACCTCAACCTGATTCCTCTTTGATGCAAGTACTATGCCAACTGTGACAGCTGTTCCAACTGAAAGCATAAGCGGCTCTTTGAGTTTGAGCGGTTCTATATTCTGTTCAGATGTTGAACCCACAACGCGGTCCATGAGTTTCACATCGAACTTGAGTTTATCCCACACTGGGGGAAGAGATCCTGCTGCACCGGCAACCTGCCCGACAAGCGTATCACTTTTGGTAATTGACGGATCAAGTTTCGTTCCAATTGCAGAAAGCCCTCCCGGAGTTGCCGTCAGGACTTTGTGGGATGCCTTATTCATTGAGGTGATTTTGGTTGTGATGGGTTCCCACTTTGTTTTATTCTCCGACATGTATTGTCTGCCGGGACGAATTTCTATATCATCACCTTCGTGGAATTCACCACGGATCAGTGAACCTCCGACTACTCCGCCTTTTATGTCGCGCCAGGAACTTCCCGGCCGATTCACATCAAACGACCGCGCAATCAGCATGATCGGGGATACATTAGCTTCACGCTCAACATCAGGGATAGTGGCGTTGAGAGCTTCCAGTAACATTCCAAAATTTATTTCCTTCTGTGCAGAGACTGGAATAATCGGTGCGTTATCTGCGACCGTTCCCTTTACAAATTCTTTAATTTGCTTGTAGTTTTCCAGTGCCTTTTTTTGAGTCACAACATCGATCTTATTCTGAACAATAACGATGTTTTTGATACCTGTCAGTTCCAGAGCCATCAGATGTTCTTTTGTCTGTGGTTGTGGACACGGTTCATTTGCTGCAATGACGAGCATTGCACCGTCCATTATGGCAGAGCCTGAGAGCATCGTCGCCATGAGTGTTTCATGACCCGGTGCATCTACGAATGAAACAGATCTCACTGCTTCAAGTTTTTCACCGCAGGTTGGACAGACCTCTTTATTTGACCAGAGTTCTGCACCCCCGCATTTCGGGCATTTATAAAACGTTGCATCGGCGTATCCGAGTCGAATCGAGATACCGCGCTTCAGTTCTTCACTGTGGCGGTCTGTCCAGGACCCGGTAAGTTTGCTGACTAATGTAGTCTTTCCGTGGTCAACGTGACCAACTACGCCGATATTTACGTTTGGTATTGTAGGATCATGCAAAGAAACCAAAACCTCCTCTAACCGTATATAATTGACTTCAACACTGATATAAGTGTGTGATTCCTGTTTTATCCTCCGCCTTCACAACTCTGGTCAGTATTTTGCCAGGCATTTTCTTTCATCTCCTGGAGTTCTGCCTGTTCTTGTTTGAAATCTTTCCTGGCGTCCCGCGGTTTTTCGGCATGGAGGATAACCTCACTGATCCCTGTGAGTTGATCTAAACGGTAGTAAAGACCGGTACTGTCGAGTTCGGCAAACGTATTATCTTTTTCCTCCATAAACGTCACGATTTTTCCGACCGTTCCTGTTCGAGAATAGCGGACTGTATCTCCTATTTTGAATGCAGTCATGATTTATAGATAGATAGCAGGTTGTCTATAATAAAAGTGTGGGAAAAAAGTTAGTTGATGGTAAGACCATTCAAGACTGCATCTTCAGATACAGCGAAGGTCTGGTCTGTTCCGACAATGGTGTAAAGACCTGTGGTCTTAACATCAGATGTACTGCCGGAGGTAGAGTATGGGACGACAAACTGTCCATCCACACTTTCCTGACGATAGGTAAATGTCCGTCCATTGTTCGTTATCACGTTTACTTCTATGATCCCCTCTCCTTTGATGACGGCACCGGGAACGTACTCGAACGTCTTCACATATGCCGTACCGCCTTCATTTGCTCCGGTAATATAGTCCCCTACAACATAGGTCGTTGATTCATACACTAAACGGAAGTGCTGAAGTGCGGGAACCTTGACGCTTGGAAGATTATAATTGGTAAGATTGGTCGGAGATGAGATAACATATGCATATTTTCCACTTGCCGCATTGGCATTATAGTTCTCTGCCGCAGTCCACGCTGTATCTGCATCTGTGTAAGATTTCATAGAGGTAATCACCGGAACACCATATCCTGCACTTGTATCGGTAATGACTACGTAAACACTACCCGCTTCCGTCATTGATCCATCAAAGTTTTGTAATCTGACAGTTAGCGTGTCATAGAATTGAGGTGATTGTGCTGTTACATAGGAATATGTTCCATCCGAACCCTGTTGGAGGAAGGTGTAGTAGTATGGAGCCATTCCTAACGTTGAATCGTTCCAGATGGTCATTGGTCCAAAGACCCCATGTGCCATCAGATAATCGGTCATGACATACTTTGTACCAAGATGATCCAGCTTTTCCGTGATCGCCGATTCATTGGTATTTGTTAATACAGCGGCAACGCCATATTCTCCGCTGACTCCTGCCTGGAATGGATTGCTGTTTGGAATACGTTTACCGATCGTTGTGATGTAATGTCCATAGTCCCACCAGGAGAGAACGCCATAGGATTCCTCAGGATAGGTAAATGTGTTTTCATCGTAAATTGTGAGATAATCCACACCAGTCTCAGGAGTGTTATCAGCAAGCCATTCACATGCATCGATCCAGTCCTGGGTCGTTCCTCCCTGCGCGCAGGCAGCACTTAATTGAACTGCTGATACAGAAGATACTCCGACAAAGGCAATGCTGACAATCATGATTATTGCAAAGATAGCTAGTTTTATTGGATCTGATTTTTCAACCTTGGATTGTGCCTTGGCTTTAGATTTTTTTACGGATTTATTTTTATTAACGATAGGTTCTTCTGCATTTTTCTTATTTGTATATTTTTTGATAAGTAATATCAGATCTTTTTCTGCAAAGGAGATAGCCCACCCGACAAATACTGCTGCAAGCAATGCAACGTTTGCTGCAAAGTAATACTCCCAGCGGATGTGAGCACAGGTTGCAATGAACATAAAGAGAGACCAGATGATCACAAAAAGTGCTCCCGGTTCATTTC
>Ga0265294_10005666_pt1 | contig 15207 bp, 18 predicted proteins | sample MunlanPumphouse3_FD_192504 | JGI IMG/M metagenome (GOLD analysis project Ga0265294, IMG submission 192504) | Groundwater microbial communities from a municipal landfill in Southern Ontario, Canada - Pumphouse #3 | ecosystem: Environmental > Aquatic > Deep subsurface > Groundwater | place... | reverse complement strand
TCTCCCAATAAACTTAAAGATTTTTTTACCGCTCCAGGCTATTCAATTACAGACATTGAAGGAAATAGTTTTTTTGTTTCCGATATCAAGGGTTTTAATGTTACTGTTCCATATAAAGAAGCAGTAATCCAGTTTATAGAATTAGATAAAGAGAAAGAGTACCTTAAAAAAGTCAAGGCTGTTAATACTGTTTTAAACAAGGACGGGAAATTCAAGGCTGTTAATACAGATATTTTTGGGTTTTCAAGAGACTTGTTTGAACATTTTGATTTTAATATGTGTGATGCTGTGGTGCTTGGTGCAGGCGGTGCCGCGCGAGCTGTGACTTATGCCCTAGCAATGAAAGCCAGAAGTATAGCAATATTTGATATCGATATTTCAAAAAGTTTTGGAATAAAAGATATGATTAAAAATATATTTCCAAATTTTAATGTTTCTGTAGCCGAGTCCGTCGAGCAGCTGAATATTTACGATAAAACCCTTTTGGTAAATACCACTCCGGTAGGCATGAAAGAAGGCGACGTATCTGTTGTTGATAAGAAAATGCTTCATAAAAAATTATTTATTTATGATATAGTATATAACAGGAAAACAAGATTATTAATTGACGCAGAAGAAAAAGGGTTAAAAGTCGTTAATGGGTTAGGCATGCTTTTGTATCAAGGTGTTCTTGCTTGGGAGGAGTGGATAGGCAGGCCTGCGCCGGTTGAGGTTATGCGCAAAGCGTTGTATAAGGAGATATATAATGTTTGAATTTTACGGGATAGTTGTTTTCATTTTTGGTTTACTTTTTGGTAGTTTTTTTAATGTCTGTATTTATCGGTTACCGAAAGATAAGTCCATTGTTTTCCCCGGGTCAACATGCCCTAAATGTGAAAAAAAAATTGCGTGGTATGATAATATACCTGTATTAAGTTTTTTAATGTTAAAAGGCCGGTGCAGGCAGTGTAATTCGAAAATATCTTTACGTTATCCGCTGGTGGAAATATTAACGGCTGTTTTGTTTTTTTCTTTATTTATTAAGTTGGGTATCACGGTTGTTTTTTTTAAATTTTGTTTTTTGTTTGCGTTATTTATAATTCTTTCTTTTATTGATATAGATTATCATGCGGTTCCCGGATATTTGTGTGTTTTTGGTATTATTGTCGGTTTAATTTTTGAATTTTTTATTTCCGGCGGTATGTGGCCTATATTATTTGATCTTGCTGACGGTATGCGTAAATTTTCTGAGGGAGTAGCGTGGTATCCTGAAAGCAGTTTTTTGAAAGCGATAATAGCTCTTATTTTGGGGCTTGGTTTTACATATTTATTTAAATTATTTGGTGATGTTCTTGTAAGTATTTTGCTTAAGATAAAGAAACAAGAAGATATCGAAGGCGAGACGGAATCGTTAGGGCTTGGAGATGTGGATTTTATGGGCATGGTGGGGATTTTCTTAGGGGCAAATGCTGTTTTACCAGTATTTTTTATAGCACCGTTTTTTGCTATATTATATGCGGTTATAGCTTTGCTTTTTAAAAAATCACATCTTATACCTTATTTGCCATATCTGTCTATCGCGGCGATAGTGTTTTTCTTTTGGGGTAATAAGATTTTAAGTTTTTTTCTGTTTTAGGAGTTTTTATGAGAATTATTACAGCTGGTGAGTCGCATGGTGAATGTGAAACTGCTATATTAGAGGGTTTTCCTAAAGGTGTACGTATTTCAAAAGACAAGATAAACGAAGAACTGTTTAGACGCATGAGCGGGTATGGCAGAGGCGCGAGGATGGAGATAGAAAAAGATGCAGTTGCTGTTTTATCCGGTATGCGTAATGGCATGACATTGGGTAGTCCCATAACAATGCAGGTAAAAAATTATGATCATCGGATTTTTGATGATAAAGATGATAAGCAAAAGAGATTAACTGTCCCTAGGCCTGCACATGCTGATTTGCCCGGTTTATTGAAATACGGTGCGAATGATGTTAGGGATATCTTGGAAAGATCTTCAGCCAGGGAAACAGTCGCAAGAGTTTGTGCGGGATCAGTTTGTAAACAATTTCTTGATGTTTTTGATATAAAAATAAGATCTTTTACAGTTTCTATCGGTTCGGTTTTGTCAGATGTTTTGCCGAAAAATATTAATGAAATAATAAGTAAAACAGGGAAATCAGAATTAAATACTATTGATCCTGTATGCGAACGAAAATTTATTTCAGAAATAGACAAAGCGAAAAAAAATAAAGATTCAATTGGCGGGATTATAGAGATTTGGGCTCAAGGAGTTTGTGCCGGACTTGGTTCTTTTATGCATTACGATAGGCGATTGGATGCGGCATTAGCAGGCTATCTTATGGGTATCCCCGGAATAAAAGGTGTAGAGATAGGTGCCGGGTTCGATTATTCCAAAGGGTTAGGCTCTAAAATGCACGATGAGATATTTTATTCAAATAAAAAAGGTTTTTATAAACGTACCAATCATTCAGGCGGAATAGACGGCGGTATGAGCAACGGCAATATAATTATTTGCCGTATTGCTATGAAACCTATTGCAACGTTAATGAAGCCTTTGTCTTCTGTTGATATAGATGTAATGAAAAAAAGAAACGCGGTTATTGAACGGTCGGATACGTGCGCAGTAGCTGCATGCGGTGTTATTGCCGAAAGTATGATAGCTATTGCTATTGTCGAGAAGTTTCTTGATAAATTTGGGACGGATAATTTAATTGAAATAAAAAAAGCGTATAATAGTTATATAAAGAATTTTCGCTGATTTATTAAGGAGGTATCAATATGGAAAGGGCTGACGGTTTTAAATCCATACTTCTTCGAGGAGTTGTCGAAGCAAACGAAGAAACTACTGCAAAAGAACTGGCTATTCTTATGGCGGATCATAATATAGGGGCCATTGCAATAACTACTGATGAGAAACTTGTGGGTATAGTTAGTGAAAGAGATATTGTTTTAAGAATTGTAGCCAAGGGGTTGGATCCTGATAAGGTATGTGCCAAAGAGTTTATGACAAAAGACGTTAAAACTGCTGAATTTAAAGACGGTTTGGATAAAATATATAAAATGTTATGTATGTCTAAATTCAGGCATATACCTATATTAAATGACGGCAAGCTTGTGGGTATTGCGTCACAACGTGATGCTTTGTTTGGCGTAATGGCACGTCAGCAGAGTAAAGAGAGTATTAAAGATTGTGATGTATTAATTGATAAGATGGAGTAATGGGAAAAATACAGGTAGTTTTAATTATTTTTTCTCTTCTTCTTAATATTTGCATAATAGTTTTTTTAAAAATTATCAAAGATAAGAAGGTAGCTCAACTTAGACTAGAAAAGAAGCAATAAGCAATATGCCGAATATTAATCCGGTTATGTAGCAGAGATAAAGTATTTTGTTTTCCGGAGATTTCTTTGATACGAAGGTCAGTAAGCCGATATAATTAGTTTTATCCGAAATCTTTCTTAGAACGGGGAGCTTTAATATTTTAGGAAAAAGAAAAAATTCGTATAATAAAGCGTATATGCTGATAAATAATGTTATTGCTAGTATGTTTTCTGTTTTTTGAGAAGTTGAGATGTTGTTGGGGACAAAAGCGAAATAAAGTATAGTTATGATTAGAAAAATGATTATCGCGTAATATATGGCTGTTGATAGTGTGAATTTGTTGTTTTTTAACATATTTTATTATATCATACGAATGAAGAAAACTATAGGAGGTGTGTAATGAAAAAGATCAGGGCTTTTAAAATGATGCTTTCACGCGGGGTCGTTGTCTCCGATGAAGAAGCCACAGGTACGGATCTGGCGCGTTTAATGGATCAACATAATATAGGCGCAGTCGTTATACTTAAAGGGGATAAGGTTATAGGGTTGGTAAGTGAAAGAGATATCGTTCGTAGAATTAACGCGAAAGGGTTATCTCCGGACAATATAAAAGCTAAAGATTTCATGACGAAAAAGGTTGTAACAGCTGAGTTTAAGGATGGACTTGATAAGATATATAAAAAATTGTGTAGTGTAGATTTTCGACATTTGCCAATAGTAGATAAAGGCCGGTTAGTAGGGATTGCGTCACAGCGAGATGTCTTATATAGTCTTCTTTCGGTTGATAGGTAATTATGCCTGATAAACCTGAAGAAAAAAAAGTTTCGATGTCAATAAATCTAAAGAAAATAGAGAACAATGATTTGTTTGAGTTTACTATAACTACACCTGTCTTGAGAACACAGTTTCGTTTACCAAGGAAGGTGGTCAATGAATTAAGGATTCTGATAGAAAAGGCTTTGGTGTATCAAAAGAAGGATTGAAATCTATGGATGGGTATGCGCTTTTTCCTTTACAGGTTATAGGTTTTTTTCTTGTCACGATAGGGTTTATGTATTCAGGACGAGTTAGGGTCTTTTGGGTAATGTCAGGAGTTGCTTTGTTTTTTTGTGTTTTTCTTTGGCCGCTTTTTGTTACGGCTGATAAACTGCTTGATAACAAAGTAAGTAGTCAAAATATTCCTGAAGAATGTAAAGTAGCAATTGCGGAAGGCATGGTTTCTTATCAATAATTTTGATAAGAAAGATTGGAAAATATCGCGCGGCTTGGTGAAAATAAAAAGTTGCGTTCTTTTTCCCGTATGCTATAATTTACAAAATTTTGAAACGAACGGCGAGGTAGCTCAGTAGGTAGAGCGAGGGACTGAAAATCCCTGCGTCAGGGGTTCAATTCCCTTCCTCGCCACTTTCGTTTTCAGTAAGGCCATGTTGTTGTAAAAACAGCATGGCTTTTTTTGTCTTGAGCCTTGTTTGCTCATGCTCGTGGGCGAGGGACCGAGAGGGATAAGCCTAAATAATTGCGGTTACCTCGCCACTTTCGTTTTCAGTAAGGCCATGTTGTTGTAAAAACAGCATGGCTTTTTTTGTTTTGAGCCTTGTTTGCTCATGCTCGTGGGCGAGGGACCGAGAGGGATAAGCCTAAATAATTGCGGTTACCTCGCCACTTTCGTTTTCAGTAAGGCCATGTTGTTGTAAAAACAGCATGGCTTTTTTTGTTTTGAGCCTTGTTTGCTCATGCTCGTGGGCGAGGGACCGATAGGTATAAGCCTGAATAATTGCGGTTACCTCGCTACTTTAAGTTTGGTATGGTAGAGAGAACCACTGACGCAAGGGGAGTTTGAGGGGAAAAGTTCCCCTCAATTTATTTTCTCTTCCTTGAAGGAAGGGGAGTGACAGCCCGGAATGAAGTGATGTGTCAGGGACTTGATGTAGGTTGCGAGAAGAATAGAGTATTATTAAGATTTATTTTGTGTGTTTTAAGGAATAAATAAGACGTATGCCTCGTCAGGTTTTTTGTAAATCAGAAATTACTCGGCTGAAAAGTAATAACTAATCAGAAAGATGAGATTCTGTTTCTTTAACGATTTTGCTCAGAGGAAGGTTTAAAGCGTTGGCTATTTTAAAAGCTACACCTATTCCTATATCAACTTTACCCAGTTCAATGGAACTTACATATGTGCGGTGTATATTTACTATATCGGCAAAGTCTTCTTGAGATAAATTTAATTTGTGCCTTTCACGCCGTACAACCATGCCAAATTCTTGCCTGATTTTTTTGATGTTGACATGTTTTTTCATTAGAAGTATAATCTCATCTGTAGACTATTTATCTACAGACTATAGTCTACAAAATGATGGATTAGATATTAACAGATTTTTCTATTTTTTCTATAAAGAAAGATAAAACTGAAAAAAAAGTGAGAATAGAATGAAAAAATGGGCAAAACCCGAACTAATAAAAATAAGACTTAATCCTGAACAGGCAATATTGAGCTGTTGTGATTTTGTGGAGCGTGTGCAGGTATTAGAGACTTTTAGTACCCAGTGCCTGACTATGGGCGAATGTACTGCAGGATTGGCAGCGGCGATGTCCAGTTAGTTCTTTATTGGAGAGTAAGTAGTAAGAAGAGGAAGATACAGAGTAACAGAGAGATAAAAAGATGAGGCCAAAAGAGACTAAGAAAAAACTTGCATGGAATAAGATGGGAAGCAACAAGGTCGAACTCAACCCTGAACAGGCGGTAATTTAGTCTATAGTTATTTTCCGTTTACTTTGTTTATGCGATTGCATATATAGATAAATACCAGCAACTTATATCTAAATATTTGGGCTGGTCCTGAGAAGTCCGAAAGGGCGTATCGGAAAGGTTTCCAGAGTCGATAGTTAATGGCCGCTTCTTTTTTTAGTGTTGACAGAATCGGTGGGGGTGGTGGGTAAAATACAAATAAGTAGAGAATGTAACAGAGTAAATAAAAACAAAAGCGCAGGGTGTATATCCGCCCGTTAAAAAATAACAGAAAATATGAGAAAGAAAAGAAGTAATGGTAAAAAGAAGCGGCCATGGAAAAAGATGGAAATCAGCAAGGTAGAGCTCAATTCCGAACAGGCGGTTTTAACGTGTTGCAATAGTACTCACAGGGGACAACAAGCTATACTAACAGGTTATTGGAGCAAGCAGTGTACTTCGTTTGTGAGGTGCTATGGTGGTACCTCGTATGATATTAGCAGTTAATTTTATAAATTGACATTTTTTATTAAAGATCAATAAAGTTGCTTTAATTATAAAGAAAAGAAATATTTTTATGAAAGTAATCCGGTGAATATTTACGGAACCACTAGGATAAAGGAGGGCTTTTTATTTGACTAATTCTTGCTTATATACTAAAATTAATTTTTAGTTTTGTTGTTTGATTTGATAATTAGGGGAGGGTAGTGATGAAGAAAGTTTTGTTTTTGATTTCTTTTTTCTTCTTTGGTTTTTGCTACTCAGTTTTTGCCGCGTTTCATCTTTTGGGGTCTATCGATGCTTCGGATGTTAAGCAGGTTGCAGTATCTTCTTTTGATAATTCTAAAGTCTATATTATTTCAGGAAATTCTTTTTATGAAAAAATTAACAATGTGTTTGTTAAACGCAAAAATGTTGTTGATGACCGAATGGTGAAAATTGTACCTGATGATATTGTCTATGGCACAGTTTTTTTAGCTACGAGCAGATATGTTTATAGGTTGTCTGAAAAAACTGAAAAAATTTTTTCTATTCAGGATGATGTAGAGATTTTTGATATTATAAAATTTGAGGATATGATTTATATTGCAACTAGCCAGGGTTTGTATGCAGGCATTGATGGGGTTTTTATTTTTAATAAAGTAACGGGATTGGGTGATATCGATATTTATTATTTGACGCGTATGGATAAAAGTATTTTTGTGGGGGCCGGTACGGGTATATATAAGATTGGAGACGGTAAAGTTGAGCGTGTTTTTGTTATTAGGGACGCGGGTGCGGATGGAGAGCGAGTAGATAAGATAACTTTCATTTATGCGGATAATTATAACAGATGTATTTGGGCCGGATTGACAAACGGGTTAATGTTCTCATGCGATAATGGTGTAACTTGGGAAAAGTTTTATTCCAATGGACTTAACGGTGTCAAAATAAATTGCATTATCGGCAGTGATTTTGAAAAGAATGTTTTGTATTTAGCGACAGAAAGAGGTTTTTTTAGAGTAGACACAGAACGTCATATTGCCAGACAAATATTTGAAGGGCTGCCTACTAATATTATTAATTGGGTTGAGTTGACAGGTGACGGCAGGATATTTTTAGCAACTGCGCGAGGGTTATTTGTTAATGAATATTTTACTTTTTCACAGAGTAGTAAACAATTAAGACTTATAAGAGATTCCGAGGTACCTATTTATGAAGTTCAGCAAGCAGCCTTAAAGTATAATGAGATTGGGCCTGAAAGAATTAATAAGTGGCGTAAACGTTTGAAATATCGCGCCATTTTTCCGAATATAAGCGTTGATTTTGATAAAACTATTACTTATGACAGCGGGAGCGATGTATATTATACCGGGCCTAGAGATTGGGGCGTTTCTGCGAGCTGGGATTTGGGTGATATTTTGTGGAATACATATGAGGATGATATTGATACGAGAGGCAGGCTTAATACCCAGTTGAGGATTGATATTTTGGATGAGGTTAATAGGATATATTATGAGAGAATAAGGCTTAGATGCGAGATCCTTAATGGTGATTTTACTGATGAAGAAAGATTTGATAGAGAGTTAAGACTCCAGGAGCTTACAGCCGTTCTTGACGGTTATACCGGGGGTAGTTTTTCAAAAAAAAATAGGAAATAATTATGTTTGCTTTTTCTTGACTGAGCGGTGAACGAGTGTTATCATTGCTCTTTTACTTATATAGTTCGGCGAGGGATTATGCTGGTTAATAAGATAAAAGAACTCAAGAAAGAAAAAGATGCCGTTATACTAGCTCATAATTATCAGCTTCCTGAGGTACAGGAAGCAGCTGATTATTTGGGCGATTCCCTAGAGCTTGCCAAGCTTTCAAAAAAATTAACTAATAAAGTAGTTATATGCTGTGGTGTTATGTTTATGGCAGAAACGATAAAGATTCTGTCACCGGAAAAGAAGGTTTTATTACCGGTACTTACGGCCGGATGTCCCTTGGCTGATCAGATCACCCCGGAGCAACTGATAGAGCTTAAAGAGAAAAATCCTGAGGCTAAAGTTGTAAGTTATGTGAATTCCACTGCTAAAATAAAAGCGTTGACTGATGTATGCTGTACTTCAGCTAATGCGGTCAGTGTTGTTAAAAATTTCCCGGCTAAAAAAATTATTTTTGTACCGGATAGAAACTTAGGGTGGTGGGTAAAAACTAATGTACCTGAAAAAGAGATAATATTGTGGAACGGCGGATGTCCCGTGCATGAAGATTTTAATATAGACGAGGTTTTTATAGCTAAAAAGAAATATCCGAAAGCGAAAATCATGGCTCATCCTGAATGCCATAAAGAGATACTTCAACAGGCTGATTTTATTACGTCAACGTCTGGGATGTTGCGTATAGCGAAACAGGATGATGCTAAATCTTATATTATAGCGACTGAAGAGGGGATGATATATCGTTTAAAAAAGGAAAACCCTGATAAGGAGTTTTATTCTTTAGGTATAAATAAAATTTGTAAAGATATGAAAAAGATTACGCTTGAGAATTTATATAATTCTTTAAAAACTGAAAACTTTCCTATCGATATGCCTTCGGGGATTGTTAGTGCTGCCCGCCTTTCTTTGGAAAACATGGTCCAATACGTCTAACAGGTTTTCAAATATATAGAAAGATGTATTTTAAGTATGGTAAACTGTGTATGTATTTTTATCTAAATCGTATAAGTTTATCGGGGTGTTGTTGTGTTTAATTTATTTAATAAGAGCCCAAAGCGAAAAAAAATAGCTGTATGTGTAAGCGGAGGGATTGATTCGGCGTTTGCCCTTTTTAAACTTAAGCGTAAAGGGTATGATGTTTCGGGTATTACTATGAAATACACGATTGCCGGGATAGATTATCCTGATGCCGAAAACTTGAAATATGCCGAAGAATTATGTGGCAAGCTAAATGTGACTTGGCAAATGGTAGATGTTACAAAAGCGTTCAATGAGAAAATCGTTGATGACTTTTTGCGTTCGTATGTCGCGGGCATGACGCCTAATCCGTGTGCTTTATGTAACAAATATATTAAATTTGGTGTTATGGTTGATGTGATGAAAAAGATGGGGATAGACTTATTTGCGACAGGTCATTATGTGCGTAAAAGGAGAATCAAAAATAGTGATTTTTTTTGTGTTGCCAGGGACAAAAGAAAGAGTCAGGAGTATTTCTTGGCGTTAGTCGATAAAGATATTATCAAGAGTGCGATTTTTCCTTTGGCTAATGTAACGAAAACTAAAGTGAAAAGCGTTATGGAAAAAGCCGGGATTAATTTTAGAGAGTCTAAGGAAAGCCAGGATGTTTGTTTTGTGGGGCAGTCCGGTTATGTGAGCTTTTTGGAGCAGTTCATTGATACGGGAGGGAAATATTGCGGAGATATTATGCATGTTGATGGCAGGGTTTTGGGAAGACATAAAGGGTTTTATCAGTTCACGTATGGCCAGAGATCCGGGTTAGGCATTGGATGGACAGAGCCGCTTTATGTTATAGATATAGATAGTAAGTCTAGGTCTGTTATTGTTGGAGAAAAACAATATCTTGGTTGTAGAGAATTTTTTGTAAAAAAAATAAATTGTTTCGGTGTTTTTCAAAAGTATAATGGTAAACAGATGGATGTTAAAACGAGGTATAATGCTGTTTTTCAAAAAGCTATTATACATATGGAAAGAGACGGGATAAAAGTTTGTTTGATAAATGATGCGGTGAATCCCGCGCCCGGGCAGGTATGCGCATTCTATGATAAAGGTGTATTAATAGGCGGCGGGATAATTTCAAGAAAGGGGAAGGTATGAGAAAGAGTGTTGTTATATTTCTTTTCGTGTTAATTACGGGTTGTTCCGCAGGGCCAAAAGAGGTTTTGATTGATGGGTTTGAGAGGGAAATTGATAAATACACGGTTGATTTTGGTGCGGCGGAAGGATCAAAGGTCATAGTAAGTGCTGCGTTAGATAAAAAAACGGAAGGCGCACAATCTTTGCGCATAGAATATAATTTGCTGCCGTCAGGGTATATGTGGGTTGCTCGTGGTTACGGGTTAGACGTTGCGGGAGCCGGAGACTGGGATGTATTACCGGAAAATATTGAGTGGAAAAAATATAAAGGGTTTTCTATTTCTATGTTTGGGAAAGCTACAGGCGGTGTTATTGCTTTAGATATTAAAGATTCAGGTGGTGAGTTATGGAGATTTTTTTTGGAAGATGATTTCCAGGGTTGGAAAAGTATTGTTTGCCCGTTTTTATCTTTTGCGCCTCGCTCAGATTGGCAACCCGATGACGCTGACATAAACGATAAATTAGATTTTCCTATAAAAAGCTTTCAATTTGAACCGAGGGTCTTTGGGGAACAGGAATATTATTTTGATGAGGTGAAATTATTAAAAGATATTAATGGATAAAGTTAAAATTGAGTTAAACAAAGTCAGTGAAGAAGAACTTTTAAATACAAAAATTTGCGATTTACCGCTTGAGATAGCCGGTACATGGATTGAGACGTGTGTGCATAAATTATATGATGAGCTTGCCAAAAAAAATATAAAGTTTTTACCTGAGGTCTATTTTGCGGATGAGTGGCTTGCCCCCAATAAAGAACCGGTTGTGGGTATTCCTTTTTATTTAGCGCATAACCGTTTGATGAAACTTGAAGATAAAATTATGCTTGATGTTGAAGGAGGCAATAAACGGCGCTGTATGATGCTTTTAAGGCATGAGGCCGGGCATGCGATTAATTATGCCTATAAATTATTTAAGCGTAAGCAATGGAAAGGTATTTTTGGGGATTTTTCGAAGGAGTATAAAGATAGTTATAAATTCAGACCGTATAGTAAAAGTTTTGTAAGACATTTGGAAGATTATTATGCGCAATATCATCCGGATGAAGATTTTGCCGAGACTTTTGCTGTTTGGCTGGATCCTTTAAGCGCATGGCGCCGGAAATATTCTGGCTGGAAAGCGTTGGAAAAATTAGAGTATGTCGATAGGCTGATGTCCGGGATCGCGAACAAAGATCCGTTGGTCGCATTCGGAAAGAAATATTGGGCCGCTAAGACTTTAAAGATAAAGTTAAAAAATTATTATAAAAAAAGACGTGAATATGTTGCTGAAGATTTTCCGGATTTTCATGATGAAAACTTAAAAAAGATTTTTCATATGGAAAAGACAATAAGCAGTATGCCGGTGCATTTGTTTTTAAATAGGCATAAAAAAGAAATAATTTCCAGTATTTCATTATGGTCAGGAGAAAGAAAGTATGTTATTTCTGATATTTTGAGTAAAATACTTAAACGAGCGAAAGAACTTGAATTGTTTGTTCAGGATCCGTTTGAAGAGTATATTTTGCGTGTAGCAGTGTATCTTACAGCTATGGTTATGAACTATAGACATACAGGAAAACTTAAGGGCATATAATCTCTCTATATTATGTGTTCTTGACAGTTTTGGGGACGAATGATATAGGTAATACGGGGGTTTTATCAGTGTTTAGCAGATTTTCTATTATTTTTGTCTGGGTTTTAATAATTTACACTTTTTTTTTAACGAATTTTACGCATATTTATGCGAGATCGTTATTAATAATTAATGCTGATAATCTTATTTGTCCTGTTACCAATGAAGAAATAAAAGAACAGAAATTCAATAGTGTCTATAACGGACGTAGATATTGGATAAGTTCGTATAAGGCGTTACGTGAGTTTAAAGAGGCGCCTAAGAAATATATAGCTTCCGATGGGTCTATTATTGTTCAAAAGAAAAAGTGATTTTTATTTTCTTTATTTCTTATCAAATTGACAAACTATAATAACTACTTATAATAATCTATAGTATATGTAAACTAGGGGTATTATGAGTTACTTTAAGCTATTAGGATTGGAAAAAGAACCGTTTTCCAGCAGTCCGGATCCGGAGTTTCTTTATTTATCTCGAGAATATGATTTAGCTTTAACGAATATATTGATAGAGCTGCGTCTTAAACGCGGACTTACTGTTATTCTCGGAGATGTTGGCACCGGTAAAACTACTTTATCCAGAAAATTGGTCAAGGAGCTTAGTGAAAGAGAAGATTTTATTTTTCATGTTATACTTAATCCTATCTTTGAGAGTGAGAAAGAATTTCTGTTTGCACTTACAAGAAATTTTGAGGTTCCTTTAAGCCAGTCTTATCAAAATATAACAGTTTCGGAAATAAGAGATTCTTTTGAAAAGTTTTTGTTACATAATACCAGGGTAAAAAATAAGACTGTTGTTGTTATAATAGACGAAGCGCAAAAGTTATCAGAAAAAGAACTTGAGTCTTTAAGAATTTTGCTTAACTATGAAACAAATGAATATAAACTCATACAGTTAGTTCTCTTAGGGCAGCTTGAATTGTATTCGCGTATCTTACAGATGTCTAATTTTTATGACAGAATAGATTTTAAGTATACTTTAAATCCTTTAGGGTATGAAGAAACTAAAGAGATGATTGTTTACAGATTAAGTAAAGCCGGATATATGGGGAATATATCGTTATTCTTAGATGAGGCCATACGGGATATTTATTACTATACAAAAGGATATCCGCGAGGGATAATCCGAGTTTGCCATAAATGTCTGCGTGCTTTAGTGATGAGTAAAGTTAAAACGGTAGTCGACAAACAGTTGGTTTTTGATGTTATAGAAGAGGATTCTGTTTCTAAATGGCGTCATGCCGGGGTTAAACACGAATAAAATATATGGCGGACAGTGCTGAAAAAGAGTTGCTTAAAACTATTGAGGGCGGAAGCGCTTTAAAAGAAGTCAATCTTTCGAAGAATAGCGCATCAATATTATCGTTACGGGGGCGTGGCGAATTTTTAATCTCTAATTTCCAAAAAATTTTTACAAGTGATAAACAAGCTTTATTTTCGTTAGTTAATAATATTTTGTTAGGGGTTATTTTAGTAATTGGTATTTTTATGGTTGTGGAGTTTATTCGGGGCTATGCGCGGCTGAACAGTGTTCCAAAATTTACTTTGGGTGAAGGTAACGATGAGATCGTGGAACAGCTGAAATTTTTTGATATTAAAAATAAAGAAGATTATTACAATGTTTTAGTTGCGCGTAATATTTTTAATCCGGCCGAAGAAAAAAAGAAGTTTGTGGAACAGGAAAAAGATATTTCCGAAGTTGCGCAATTGCTTAATAATTTCAAGATGGTCGGTTTTTATTGGACGCCGGACGAACAGGAAAAATATGCTATGATAGAAGATTCTGCTTCGCAGCTGACTTATTATTTGAAAGAAGGTGATGATTTTATGAGTTTTAAAGTGGAAAAGGTCGATACGGATAAGGTCATTATGTCTTTTGACGATGAGGAGATAACGTTAAGATGATAAAAAGATCGATTTTTTTGTTTCTTGTGATTTTAGCCTGCTTTTCTATCTATATTCAAGCAGAAGAGCTGGATAGTAAACTTGATAAAAGTATTTCTTTAGATTTAAGAGATATGGATGTTGTTGATGTTTATAAGTTTTTGGCTATGAAGGGTGATTTTAATATAACTATAAGTAAGAGCATACAAGGCAGGGTTACTCTATACCTAAAAAACATATCAATCAGTGACGCCTTAGATATTATTTCGTTGGCGAATAATTTGGCGTATAGACAAATAGGTGACAATATTATTTACGTTATGACGGCTGAAGAATATGAAAAAACGCATGGAAAATCTTTTAATGATAGGCGGGAGATCAAGATTTTATATCTGGAATATGCCAAGCCTACATACGTTCTTGAAGCCTTAAAAAGCATAAAGAGCGATATAGGTAAAATTGTTATCGATGATGACACTGGCTCGGTTGTTATTATGGATACGAGAGATGCTATTAAGAGAATGGAGGACGCAGTTGCAAAAATAGATCATCCGTTAGAGATGAAAATTTATGATTTGAAATACGCAAAAGCTGATGATATAGCTTTAAAATTGAAAGAAAAACTTGATAATAAGGCTGTCGGGTCTGTGCAGGCCGATACACGTTCAAACCGTATTATAGTACACGCGTTACCGGGTCGCATGAAAGAAGTGGATAGCATTATTGATGCCTGGGATAAAAAGACAAAAGCAGTTTTGATTAATGTTAGAATACTTAAAATAGTTTTTAATCCTAAGTATGACTTTGGTTTTGATTGGGAATATGTTTTGAATTCTAAATGGAAAATGGCAAGTTCTTTTCCTATAGATTCGGCAATTTCCAGTGATAGTTCTTTAGGGTCTGTCGGGCAGATTTTCATAGGAGAGGAAGATCAAACTAGTTTTTTGGGCGATTTAAGGGCTGTGGATGAGATTTCCGAAACGAAAGTTTTAGCTAATCCCAGCTTGATGGTCGTTGACAATCAGGAAGCTAAAATTCACATAGGCGATAAGTTAGCGTATGTGACAACAACGACTATCGGCACGGGCGAAAGCCAGAAAGTTAATGAGGAAATACATTATTTGGATGTCGGCGTTCAGTTTACGGTCACGCCGACTATTAATGATAACGGCTTTGTTACTATGTCAATAAGCCCTGAAATCTCTTCACAGTCAGGAGAATTGGAAACACCACAAGGCGCTACAGTTCCTTTGGTCAATTCTACGTCTGTTGAAACAAGCGTTGTTGTTAAAGACGGTAATACTATAATCATAGGGGGGCTGCGTCAGGAA
>Ga0265294_10005665_pt1 | contig 15209 bp, 8 predicted proteins | sample MunlanPumphouse3_FD_192504 | JGI IMG/M metagenome (GOLD analysis project Ga0265294, IMG submission 192504) | Groundwater microbial communities from a municipal landfill in Southern Ontario, Canada - Pumphouse #3 | ecosystem: Environmental > Aquatic > Deep subsurface > Groundwater | place... | reverse complement strand
TCTTCTTCTACTTCTTTTAACTTTCCTAGTTTAGAAGAATTATCGAATGCAGTTATGTACTCTAAATTCTTTTTCTTGACAATAGCTTCTTTTAAAGCCACTGTATTCAGTGCATCTTCTAAAGCTGCTCTATTTTGTTCGATAGTAGAGGCAGTAGTAGATTCATCTGTCATACTATCATAGAAAGCTAAATTAACATCTGTCTTCAGGACCGCAGGTGGTCTAACGGACGGAAAGCTAATAATAGGAGGAGCTACTGGTTTTAGATTATCCTCTGTGAAACTTGCTATGAAAGCAGCTAAATTTAGATAAGAAGTATTATTCTCTAAAGGAAGTAGGTTGATATCGAAAAGTACTGGAGAACTCCAGGTTGATGATATCCCCTCTCTATCTATACACCTTATTAAAGCTATATATCTGTCATTAACCGAAACATTCTTATGGAAAATTCCATAACCATCGGTGGTGAAAATGGGAATAGAATATTCTTGATACTTTGATCTCTTTATGAAGGTATCAGAGGTCAAAACTGTACGATGTAACGGTTTATACAATACTACCTTACGGTTAACGGTATCTACCGAATGTATGTCATATACTGTATTATCTATTAAAATAATACTACCATTACCACCACCAGATCCGTATTGGTCTAGGTTAGAGAAGCTGTTATTAAAAGTCTCTAACATGCTTGTAGATAAATAATAATCGCCTTCGTTACCTGAGAAGTCAGATATTTCACTAAACGTGTATCCCTTATCTCTCAGCATGAACTTTTCAAAACTATAATTCTTAACAGTAAGAATATCTCTATTATTGATTATAGTGGCTGGAAATTGATCGGGCTTAACTTCGGAAATTAGAGTCGTGATAGAGTCTCTTATAGTGCTAACCTCGCCTGAGAACAGGAAAAACCCAATCTCAAAACCTATAATATCCCTAGCCTTCTTAGTGAATAGATCTAACTTAGGAGTCATTCCAGTGATAGGTATTTTTATCATAAGGTTGAAGATATTATGTAAGTCTGGAAGAGAATTAATCTTACTCTTTTGCAGATAGTCAACACGTTCTCTAATTTCCTTGGCAATAATCCTCTTTTCAACTTGCAGTCCAGTGCCCAATATTTCTAATTTATCTAGAGTATTATCGACATCTCCAGTAAAGACGTCACTATAATCTGCTATCAATTTGTTTTCTAACGATTCTTTTAAGCTCTCTAACAATCCATAAGAATCATCACCAGGTTTAGAGATCAAACAGTTAGTAGTACTTGAATCTTTGTTTATAGTTTTAGTAGAATATTCTGCAGTAGTTACTTTTAGATCATCGCTACCGGCGACAGCTTCTACCTTATCTACAGAAAATGGCGTGTCTCCGATAATTATGAAGTCGCCTTTATTAATAGAAGAAGGATCGGGAGGATCAGGAAAGCTCAATATGAGTTCTTTACTACCTTTACCTATAACTGCAGTAGTATAGGAGTCTATAGGAGCAGCAGTATCCATCCAACTACCTTTATCCTCCAAGGATTCTTTGGCTGTATTTAGATTCGGTAGGATTTTATTGATAGCGTCCAGTTTATTTGTTTTTTTCTGTATAGCTTCAGCTGATATAGCTACTTCAGGATTTATGCTTTCTATGTTCCTATGGAAGTTAATAGAAAACTTAACATTCTCAGATGCTATAGTATCTGGAGGGATTGCATATCTGTCTATTTTTACATCATTCCTTCCTTGCTCATTACTACCGAAAAAGTTAACGGAGACTTTTCCGCTATCTCTATTTATATCGAGAGAATCACTAAGATCTCTAGACTTAGATAATATATGATTAGTCCTGTCGAAGTCAATTATAAGCTCTTCGCTATACTCTTCTTCTTCTATATCCTCTATTATAATTTTAACTTTTTCTAGAGATTTACCCTTGAGATCGTAAGCTATCTTATAGAACCCGTCCCCTATCTCGGTAGTGGATACTCCGCCATAGGTGTAGCCTGTGGGGGTTTCTTCGCTATTATAAAATACGAATTCCATATCCCCATCAGGTATACCAAGATGGTCAGGTACTAATTTATAGGCGAATTTCTGATACCCGCCGATTGTTGCGTTTGTGGCAGAGTCTCTAAGGTATATATTAACTAACCCTTCTACAGCCTGCCATTCTCTATCGATTACCTTGATAGTGGTATAACCTATCTTGTCTTCATAATTTATCATACTTCTTCCACACTTTCTGTGAGATTATTTTTACCAATACTGTATACCTTACTACCTCTAAAGATGATATTGAAGTTTCCTTTCTGATTCAAGTGGTCCAGATATACCTGGGAGGGTCTGTCTAAAGGATTCTCTCTTAAATCAATCTTTTGGAGAGGATTAAAGTATCTAGTAAATGTTTTTTGATTTATTGTTGTCAAACCGATATTACGTAATCCGACATATTTCAACATAGGCAGGGTCGCTAACACTTCAAATGTTGCAACATGGTCTGCTATAGGGTTATTACTAATGTCGATTGTACTGATCTTGGCACTTTCAAGCTCATCTTCTCCAAAGTCAGTAACCAGTTCAGTAATATTACTATTACTGATGTCGAGATCCGTAATGTTTAATGAAAATATTGAGAAGATATCGAAGTTGTTACCTTTCAAATACAGCTTTTTAAGATTTTCGAATCTATAGACCACCGCTAGAATTTGAGAGTTTAACCCGTTATTCGAAAGATCCAGAAATTCCATATTGTAATTTTTATTTCCCCCAACATTGGCGGGTAAGAAATCAGGATCCAATAGAATATTACTAGCTGATAGATATTTTAGATTAGCCAATGAGAACAGGTAACTGATATTATCAGTCTGAGTATTATTGAGATTTATATACTCTAAGAATTCTAGACCATTGCCTATATGTGAAAAATCAGACACCATAGTATTGCCTATGTTAAGTATCTGTAGATTTTTAAATTCCTCACAGAAGGATATCTCTGATACTAGAGTATCGTCTAGGTATAATTCTTCTAAATAATAACAGTTTCTGATAAATGTACTGTTGCTGAGTCTATAGTTTCTTCCTAAGTCTAGAATCTTCAATTTAGTAAGATAAGACCAAGAGGCATCTAGAGGTATTTCAAATATCAAATTATCTCTTAGTAATAACTCTTCTAAGTTTTTACAGGAATCTATACCGGTTATGTCAACTATTCCACTGTTGGCTAACTTTATTCTTCTAATCCCATCCAAATTCTCACTGTCGTACTCTTTAAAGGCAGGTTTAAGATATCTGTGTTTATTGAGAAATAGTGGATCTTTACTGCCGGAGTTTTGTATGTTAGCAGCTATATGTAATTTAGGTTCATTAAATACTGAAACAGTGTCCTTGAACCTAACGTCCTTACCCTTTTCAATGAATTCCTGCATCAAATAGATTTGCGATCGTGGACTAAGGGGGTTATCTGAGAGATCTATTACTTGTCTAACTAAAGAGAACTGTAGGGAGTTTCCATTCGCTACTGTTGAAGGGGCTATTGCTGGTAGCGTCTCTCTTCCTATTTCAGTAATATTATTTTTAGATAAGTTGAGGACATATCCCATATCAGAACTTACTTTCGAAAAATCCAATAAAGCCAAGTCATCTACAGTATCTATGCAACTTTCAGAAAAGTCCAGTACCTTTTCGATATTATTACTAGAAATAATAGTAGAAAAGAACTGTATTAGAGCCTCATTATCTATGATGGTGTCTGAATTTATATTCAGATATGGTCGCAGTAACCTAATTAAACGATCGTGGAACCCTTTGTCTCTAACTTTGAAGACATTGTCCATTTCTACTTTCATAGAACTGCTCAAATCTCTATCAAATCTATAGTCCTCTCCCATACCTTCAATCTTATTCAGATAATCAGTGCCGTATAATCCGTTAGTAAAACAGTCTATAAATTCAACCAAAGCATCATTAGCTGCTCTGATATCGCCGCCCACATTAGGATCTTCTATTATGTAATCGTATATCTCTTGCATAACTTGTTTATTTTTTCTACAGAAATAACTATTCTTAAAGAAGACACTACTAGTTATATTTTTCCATTCTTTCGCTTTATCACTCCTGAAATAACTGAGATACCTAGAATATATTGAATAGAACGGGTCCGTTGCCACGTAGTTGTTCCTATCTAGTATGTATTGTGTGTTATAATAATCTAGATAAGCAGGGCTGCTTAAAAATCTTTTCACGGAAGGAGTATTCAAGAAATTCTTCCACTCTTCACTTTCTAAATAGCGAGTATGTTCTAAAGATTCATTATAGCGTCTAGACTCTCTTTCCTGAAAATAAGAAACGGAACTTTTAGAAAGAAACACCAATACTTTATTAATCATATAGTCTACGCTATCATTTAAGTATTTATATAACTGATCATTCTCATTGCCGAATTTTAGATATTTCTCATCTTTATAACAAGGTAGCGGATGAGACAAGCTTACCTTAGTTAATGGGTGAATGTAATTTTTGAAGAATGGGTTAGTATACCCTGATGGAAAGTTTCTTTTAGGAAACCAAGGTTTACTGCCTCTCAGTATTGCAAATCCACCGAATATAAATTGGAAGATATCTTTATAATTTAAATCGGAGCAGTAGAACATAGCCTCTTTCTTTTTACTATCATACTTTATAAAAGAAAGCAATCTTTCTCTGACATCGTTTTCTTCAATAGTGAGTTTCTTGATCAGTAGTTTCTCCCCTTTTCTAAGAGATTTCCACTCTACCTCGGTTATATGTTCAATCTTTGCTGTATGAACGATAATAAAATCATCATTTTCAGTTAACTGAAAATCCGTATATATCAGATATCTCAAGTCATCTAAATCGAAATTCTCAACAGTTATCACTTCTAGATCTATTAGTAAGGTTTTGCTTTCTTCCAATTTTTCTATATTATTTATAAGAAATTTAGAAATTTCTTCAGGTCTGTAAAAGCTGCTTTCATGTTGCAGATATAAATAGTTGTGAGATTGTATTTTCAAGAAGTAACTCTCAAATAGTTCCTCAGTACAGAACTCTAAAGATATTCTCAGATAACCGTTGTCAGTAGAGAATGTAGTCATAGATAGATCAGAGGGTCTTATAAGATTCTGACGGTTAGCAGCAAATGTAATAGCAGTTCTAAAAGGGTCTGTATTCTCAACAAGAACATTTCTGAAATTTTCATCCCACATTAAAGGATTAGTAGTTTCTCCTGTAGTAGGTATAGTTTTGAATTTAGTTTCCGGGATTGGAAGCAAAGGAAGGATAGGATCAAAACCACAATAATTCAGACCATCAGCAGCCTTGTAGAAATTACTATCAGTTAAAGATGGGTCTTTTCGTTCTATCATATCTTTAATAACTGGCGCAGTAATCACAGGTAGCTCGTTCTTCCTTAGAAACATCAATTCTTCTGGAATCTTTATTTCTCTAACTCTAGCAATCATATCTCTATAATAAAGTATAAGGTCTTCAAAGACTCTTACAACTTTTTCATCGGGAGTATGGAAGAAATCAACGAATGTAGATCTTAGAAAGGTGTTATCTACTATAGGAAAACAAAAGTGGGCTTTTATATCAAGATTGATAGGAGATAACTTGTCTTCTCCGACATATTCGTAGACTATCCTATCTACAGGGCTATCTTCATATGTCTCTAGATCGTTGTTAGAATATCTAAGACCATTGGAGTAGAACCTAATACTTTTTCTAGGTATCGGTAGATCGGAGTCATCTAAAAGAAATAACCCCTTTCTAAATAGGTTATTACTAGATTTATAGCTTCTGAGATCATCTATAGATATTTGACTGCTTACTTGGGTGATATCTTCCGGAGAACTATCATTTTTAATATAAGGATTAGTTATAATGGTAGTAGGTAGAGTCGTTTTGAAGATATTTATAATACTACCAGTTTTTACGGAATCAACAAACGATACCACATTACCTAGGAACCTGTTGCCGACAATGTGTCTTCTTATAACATAGTCGATATTTTCTGTTTGGTGTAAACCATCTATGTATATGTCAAGATCACCTGAAGCTACCGATATTATCGGTATCACTCTGTTAGAATCTTCGGTAACATCCACGCTGTACATTCCTAATTCTTTCAGTTCCTCAGTAACTTCCAATCTAGTACTAATGAAGTAATTGTTATTGATAACTATTACATTGTTATTCTTAATTTTTTCAAGGAGAGCATCGCTTTTCTCTGTAAAGACTATGGCTACATCTGTCAATTTATTATCAACACTGTATACGGGCCGTAGTTCATAATCCACATTTAAAGGTAGGAACCCGTTATTCGTAGAAGAGACACTCTTATCTATGTTATGTTCGTATAGAATAATATCAGATAAATCTCTAATAAAACTTCCAATATCTCCTATAGGAACTTTATAAATCAAATCTCTCCCCTCTCTAACGATATTACTACTGGAGAGATAGTGGTATGAAAGCATATTTTCAGTAGTATGAATTCTGTCAATGCTGACTAGGATAGTATCATTTACGACAACTTTTTCTGCAGCAATATAAAGAATAAATCCACCCTGTTGGTTCTCTACAATATAATCAGACCGTTGTAACAAGAGCCCATTACGATAGATTCGCATCAGATGTTTGCTCTCTTCGTAACTACCAAAATCGGAGACCGGTATTCTATAGATATTGTGTTTCAGGTATTCATAATTGTTACCTAGATGATCATTCGTTTTAAGAAGCAACCATCCATTATCTCCATCTTTATATCGTCCTAAACCGCCAACTATAAGTTGACCGTCTGTAATAGTGAATCTTCTTTCATAGAGGTTCACTCTGTATTTTTCTAATATAGATGATAATTTATCCCTAGTATCTCTTATTTCTGATACTAGAGATTCGCCTATAGTGCTTAAGATTCCGATTTCCATCATACCGCCAATTTAGACTAGGCTACTGAATTCATTATAAATTTTCAGACTTTCTGTTTTTAGAAGATTGTCAAGAACTGTCACTTTATTAATATTGCTTCCCACGTTAACATGGCCAACCAAGATGATTAGATGTTCTAAGAGTTCTATACTCAATAGAGTGGAGAAGTCGTACATTACTATCCAGGACTGATAAAATTCCCGCATTGAGAGTTTTCTTACCATATCTTCGTGTGTAGACAGGAAATCTATAAAGTTGCCGAGGCTTTTATATATTACTTCGCTTTTATATGTTTTATCGAAACCTTTAATAAGCTTTACATTAGTAGCTTTTTCACATACATTGAAAGCGATATTACCAGTAGCCTCATTATCTTCTTTTCCACAGATGTTAATCAAGAAGAATTTTGCAACCAGGAATGCCAAAGTATTTGCCTTAAGATTATTTAATTTAATCCCATATAAACGATCCAGCACCTTTATAAATAACTTAGTATAAGCAGTCATACAATATCTGAGGAATCCAATATTCCCGATAAGTCTTTTATAGTTATTATAGTAACTATTAACAATGGTACCAGCTTGTAACATACTATAGATAGTCCTAATATCTCCGTCTAAAAAACCTTTAGTATCAAATCGTATTCCTCTATAAGGAGTGAGATTTACATAAGTTATTATATCAGAACCATTCTTCTTCGACCATACTGGGAGGAACTTAGGAAGGTTTAATTCAGGAGAATACACTGCTCTGACAATGCCTTTTTCCACATTACTCACAACCTTATCAGTTAACGCATATTTGAATTTTCTGTTTATAGCATCTAGATAGTGCTGTAATTTGCTATTAGGAATTACTCCATCACTATCTTTAAATAGGGACAAAGTTTTTACAACGTCGTATTTCGTATCAATGATATCAGTGATTTCACAATCTTTAAGAGTTTTCATAACAACCTCTGTATTATTCTTTTTTACTTTAAAAAAATTTTTTAACTTATAATCATAAATTATATTTATGATTTAATTATTATTATAATTTAATAAAAATAATTAATATATTATAAATTATATATAATAAATCTATCTAATCTTAAAGATATGTTAAAATTCTAATACAAATTTAATGTAGAAGTAACTAAAGGTTATAAAGTAATCCTTAAAAACAAGCATATATTATACTTTTGCTATAAATATTTTACAATAGCGGTTTTTAGATAATTAGGATTTAAGTAACAAAATAATTACCACCAATAGTTGGAGACAAGATGGAAGTTGGAAGAATTAATATACTATGTGTATCAGATATACATTTTGGGGAACACTACAATTCCTCTAAACTGTACAATGAACTTATACAAAAAGTCCTCTACACTGTACGTGATAAGAAGGACGAACTTGATATGGTAATAATAAATGGGGATTATTGGGGTACCAAATTATCATTAAACTCTATAGATGCTAAATTAGGTATATCTTTCATAAATGAACTTTATACAGTTTGTAAAGAAAATGATATACTTATAAGAATGATTAAAGGCACTTTATCACATGATCACAATCAGCTAGGGGCTTTCAAGTATCTAGAGGATGAAGATCGTTTCTTCTTCAGAATTATCAATAATATGGAAAGTGAAGAAATAGAATTAGAAGACACTGAAGATCCTGTTAAGATATTGTATGTTCCAGAGGAATATCTTGAAAATAGTAAATCTTACTATGATGATGTATTGAAACCTAAAAGTTGGGATCTGATCTTCGGACATGGGACTTTTGATTTCACTGCTTTCTCCAGTCAAAAGATCTTATCTGAAAGATCCTTGAAATCCGCCCCTATATTAGATAGTAAGAAATTCAATGCTGCCGTTAAAGGTGCTGTTATTTTCGGTCATATTCATATAAAAGATGACAAAGATGACATTTGTTATTCCGGAAGTTTTAGTAGACTGAACTTCGGAGAAGAAGAACCGAAAGGATTCTACATTCTATCATATAGTAAAGTAAGTGAAGAAGTAGAACTGGAATTTATTGAAAATGATCTAGCTCCTATATACCACACTGAAAAGTTATCAAACTATTTTAAAAAAGACACTATTTTCACAGAAAATAACATCAAGGAAAAAGTTCTTGTCATAGAACAGTTAAAGAAGAAGTATAAAGGGCATAAACTAAGGATCATTGATGATACTAATAATGTCTCTAACTTCTCTTCTAAAGTTCTAAAGGACAGATATGGTAGTGACGAAGATATTACTTTAAAGTTACAAACTATTGAACAGGAAATAGTTAGAGATGACACCTTCGACTTTATCCTTAAAAAGGAATACTCTGTCCCTGAGACTATAAAAAGGTTTATAGAAATCAAATATGGTGTGAAAATTGAAACAGAAGAAATTGCAACGGTTTTGGAAGAAAATGAAAGAATTTAGGGCTAAATTATCCGAATTTTATGAAGACCTGTCGGTATACTGGAAGAACTACGTGGATATAGCATTTGACAAGTACTTTCCAGAGGATGCCGAATGGGGTAGTCCCATAGTTAGAAGTTTTTTTATATTAATAGTAGTCGCTCCTATATTAGTATTCTTTTCACTTATGCTATTTGTAATAAGATTGATTCTTGGAAAACCTATAAATGAAGATTAAAGAGTAACAAGCTGTTAAAGATTTTTATGAACTCTTAAGAGTATCTAATAAATACTTATTAAATATTCATAAAATTTTCTATAAACAGTTTAGCTCCCATAGCAGAGTAATCTGTTATGCGTACAAGGTGAATTGCTGGAAACCCCTAAAGCTTAGAATGCTACAACATAACCTGTAAAGGTAAGTGTGAATGCTGCGAAAGTAGAAAAAAATTCTAAGATGGTATATGGTTAAACCCTAAGTACCGATATAATGGGCAATCAGCAGCCAAGCTTCCTAACACAAGGAAGAAGGTTCAACGACTATCCTGAAAGAATGGAGTAGAGCTCAAGTGAGCTCGAAGTGCCTTGCCCCTCTAATATAGAGGGTGATGATATAGTCTATGCTATATGGAAACATATAGAGTGTATAACGAATACCTGTTATACTGCTAAGGAGTAACGAACCTTAGAAATGATTCAAATCTAGGTATGAAATTATGAAAGAGAGTAATCTCGCAAATTTAATATTTTAACTCTAAAAATGTTCTAACATTAAATTAATAAATTTATTGTGATGGTGAACATGGTAAAGAGTTTTAAGACTGAATGTTTCCCCAACCAAGAACAAAGAAATATTATAGAAACAAACTTCGGTATGCGCCGATTCTTCTTTAATGAAACTATAAAATATTTGCTAGCTAAATACGGAGATCTTAAAGAGAATGCTAGAATCATTACTCAGAAAGAGATCTTTGCATTGAGAAAGGATTTATTTAGGACTCAACACAAAGCTCAAACAGCTTTATCTCCTAGTGTAATCTTAGATACAACCCTGGAAGATGTATTACATGCTATAAATAGTTTAAAGAAGAAAGGTAAGGTTATAGAATATAGAACTAAAAAGACTAGTAATACTTGTCGGTATTTTCATAAAACTGATACTAGTTTTAGATATGAATCTGGTTCTAAGTATATAACCACTATTAAGCTTAAAGATCTAAAGATGGCTGAACCTATAAGATGGGACAATCCTGATATTAGAACTCTAACTATAAAGAAACAAGCAAACCGATATTTTATCTCTATAACTTGCAATATTCCTGATCGGGAACCTACACCTAATCTTAATAGGACTGTGGGATTAGATTGGGGTTGTAAGACATATTTCACTGGTTATGATGGAACACATACTTTAGAAGTAAACTTTGATGAAAAGATTCTTAAGCAACTTGATAAACGTATAAACAAATGTCAACGACACTTGTCTAAAAAGCAAGAAGGTTCTAAGAACTATGAGGTAGCGATAGCCAAGCTGCAGCAAGCTTACTTAGACTTTACTAACTATAGACAAGACTTTATATACAAAGTTGTTAAAGAACTTAATGACGACTATGATACAGTTGTACTAGAAGATCTAGGAATGGAATTCGTTACTAGTAACAGAAGGCTAGCTAAACGAGCAGCACAAAAGCCTTACTATCTCTTTAAGGTTAGTATTATTCATAAATTTTCCGAATATGGTAAGAAAGTTTATATGGTTCCTAAGAGCTATCCTAGTACTCAAACCTGTAATAGTTGTGGTTACGTTAAGAAAGATAAAGAAAAGATGAAGTTAGGTGAACATACCTATGTTTGTCCTAGCTGTGGAGTCTCTGTTGATAGAGACCTTAATGCTGCTATGAATATCTATTCTTATCGTAATCTCGAAGAAGCTTCTATAGAAGATTAAAAAATATTAAATTTGTGGGAAGGCTCTCCCATTTAAGCCTGTGGAGTGTCCATATTTATGGAACTGTGAAGCAGGAAAAATCTTCATATAATTTCATATGAAATTTGAGCAGATTAGTAATAAGCGGCCCAACACTGTCTCCATAGACTTATCTAGGAACTTTTTAATAACTCTCTTCAACTCTTTATTCTCAGAAAATACTATGATAGATAGGAAATTTCTGACAAAAGTCAAGAACTTCTTTGAAATGCTCGATTTGGAAGAGTATTCTTCTAATAAGGATAAAACTGTCCTACTGGATTGGATAGGAATATATCTTGAAAAGTTTTTTGTTAAAGGCATCCAAAGAAGTACCCATATTTTTGAAGAGCTGCTCACCAGTACCATGTACAGAGAAGAACTATTGCAGTATATAGATTCCGAGGAAGCCGAAGAAGTTTCTAACGAGGATATTAATTATATTGAGGGCTTTATAACCTTAAGACTAAAATGGTCATTTATATTTAAAGAAGGTCAGCAACTAAAAGAACTCTTAGAAAAGATAGAATACAACGATTACGATAGCTTTGAAAATACTATAGAAGATACTTTTAAGATAATCGAAGACCTGTATTATAAAAACCAATTAATACGGAGTCGCAGTGAAGAAGGTAGGAATGATTTCTCCTTTAAGAACTCTAATGAAATAGACACTGCGTTAGAGCGTTCATATAGAAATAGTGTAAATCCTAGAAATACTATCAAGACTGGATTAGCTACTCTTAATAAGCTTCTACACGGAGGTTTTCAAGCGGGAAGAGCATATTGTATTCTCACTCTACCTGGGCATTGGAAGTCAGGCTTCCTCTTAAATGCTGCAATGTGGGCTCTGAAGTACAATCAAGAACTAGTCCCTAACGACCCTACAAAGATCCCTACAGTAGTGATGTTATCTTTAGAAAACTCGGCTAATGAAACCATAGAAAGAATAGCCTCTTATCTCAGTGATGAACCTATAGGTGTTGATTTCAGGAAAACTGAATTTGTTGATCTTAAAAAGTCAGTATTAGAGTCCGAAATCTACAACAGTAAACTAGATTTTGTATTTGTATATCGTAAGTCTAATACAATAAACATGAATGATGTGGAAGGTATAGTTCTAGAAATAGAAAATACCCCGATAGTGGATAAACATACTGGAAACATAAGATTCCGTGAAGTTGTCTTTCTAATAGTAGACTATTTGGGTAGATTAATACCCATTTCTAATAGAGGTGAATTCTTTGAACAAGTCGGAGCCGTTTCTAACGATATTGGAAACTTTGCTAAGATCCACCAAATACCAGTTCTATCAGCCCATCAGTTAAACCGTGATGCAGACAAAAGGTTGGAGGGGTTAGACGATAATAAGTTGAAGGGTCTTAAGCTAGGTCGTCAGCATGTGGCGGGCGCCAGAGCTATTATAGATAATTCTGATGAGGTCATTATCATATACCCCGAAGATGTTCTGATAGATAATCAACGCTACTTATTGATAAATAGCCTTAAACGTAGAGGCTTACGTACTCTAGACACCAGACATTTTTATCAACCTTTCGAAAATGAAATGAAACTAGTTGAAGATATCCATTATGTCAAATCTGTAGCAGTATCTGATCTAGAACAGCTAACATCTACAGATGACCTCATTAATCTTAAGAAAGAACGTAGAAAGAAAAGTCTAACGGAAAATATGAGCAGTATCATGAAAGACGACAATAACTCTGATATTTTTGAAGAAGTCGAGTAATAGCTCTAAGCTAACAGATAACAAAAACAGGTAATACTAGAAATAGTATTACCTGTTTTTTTTTTATAGCTTCTAAAATTTGTTACTAACTTTTTGAATGAAGATGAATAATTCCTGAATACCTTCATAATTTAAAAATTTGACAGTAGGCATATTAAAATCCTCAGAAGACATACACCCGTTAACCGAGAGTATAATATCCCATAAATCCACACATCTATATTTATCCAAACAGTAAAACTGAGGATTCATATGATATTTAGCAGGCAGGGGTTCGGTTTCTATATAAGGTTTTAAATGCGGCAACACTGAATCTTTTACAAAATCCAAAGGAAATATGATGTTCTTATCATTCTTATGAAATTTTACACGATTCTGTCTAGCAAGAATATTAGTTGTAGAGTGTTGTAAAGATTTCATTATAGAAATGAACTTAGCACTATCGTATTCCGATAGATCAATGATATTGATACTGTTTTCTTGTTCCATTTTATATTACCATTAACTTAAAGAAATATTGCTACCATGTTTAATGAGATATCTTCTTAGAGTCATCTCGTTAAAGTAGATGGCTGGCTTATAATCATACCTTAGGACGGACCCCTCGAATAATAGGTTATAGGTATCTGTGTTCATTATCTCATCTATATAGATTATCTTATCTCTTTGTAAAGTTTTCTTGTTTCTTTGTATCAAAGGAACTATGATTTTTAGACATAGTTGTTCGTACATCCTAGCTTCAGCCTTTTCAAAAGACAAATCTTCCCCGATAGCTATTAATATACTATCTTTATAGATATCTGGTATTATTTTGTTTCTAGCAAGTTCGTATAAGTAGTAACTGGGTACAAACTCTGGTAGAGCAATCTGTACATCGAAATCATCTAGAACCTGTTCTAGGTAATAGTGAAAAGGGAGATTCCTTTGATTAGTTTGTTTAAAGAAATGATATTTCAGCCTACCCCAGTTATATTCACTACTACCTAATTTAGTTCTACCTTCTAAAGGTCTTCTTAAATCATGGAAGTTTCTAATATGAGACAGAATAATGGCAGGAGTATGATGCCTCTTATCGTAATTCTTATATAAATTGTAAGACATTTTCAGATCCCAATCTTTATTTCAAAGTTAAATCTAGTTGTCCTACCACCGCCAAAATTATTGTTGGCGGGGCTGTCTACTGGTTGAATAGCTATGAGCACTGGTCGAGGATTATCAAGATAGGAATCTTTACTTTCTGTTATGGAGTTACAGATTAAAGCTAATAGATTGACGGTCTCACTGGTAGCCCCGTTATGTATAAATCTGATAATCTTAAACCCGTTGTTCTCTATTTCCCTGATCAAGTTATCATTAGGCCATAAACGACCAGTCTCGAAGTTGGTGAGAATAGTGTTATCGTGAAGTTTGTTTTGAGAGGGGGAAAATTCTCCCGATGCTATCTCTGTAGACCACGACGGTATTATACCTATTCTATTAAAGGGGTTCTCCTTATCTGCCCCTTTGGGACCATAACCGCTAATATTGGTGGGCATTGATAACATATTCCTATGTCTTCTAAAACCACCACTAACTAAGAGCATATCAGGAGGATTATTTTCTTTTGGAAGATTTATGGAAGTTCCGTCTAAATCTGTAGGAAGAATGCTTACAGCAGAAGAATTATTAAATAATCTAGAAAATAACAAAACGAAGTTAGTATTAAATCCACCCGCACTACTTGCAGGAAACTCTACTGTATATGTTACATTGAGACCTTTATCGGGAAGTAGAACTACACTATCACCCAGAATATCTCTACCTAATAGTAAATAGTAAGGTCCTGTAGAAGTATTCGATAGATTACTATTTCTAGTATCCGTAAAAAGAGATATTTCATTTATCGACAGAGAGTCAGTCATTGAATTAATGAACTTAGCATTGAATTTTAGATAGGTTCTATTAGAATCTTTAGTAACAGCTATCTCTGCGAGTTCAATATAAAGAGGAAATGGGCTACGATCATTTAAACTTACGACATCTCCAGAAGGCGTTACTCCAATAGAAAGAAACATATCACTTCTTTCTATCGAACCATCTTTTTTCATTGCTTCTGTATTATTGTAAGAAGCAGGACAAAGAAATTTATCTACTGGAGGAGAAGATGGGTAT